>OGPR01002834.1_pt1 | contig 11153 bp, 10 predicted proteins | sample 1552981 | NCBI WGS metagenome assembly OGPR01 (sample SAMEA2580260, study PRJEB22360) | human gut metagenome | biome: human gut; feature: human-associated habitat; material: faeces | place: Denmark | collected 2008/2010 | reverse complement strand
TGAACGCGCCGGCGATCGACAAGTTTGAGAGCAGCCTCCGCCCCGGCGGACTGCTGCTGGTCAACAGCTCGCTCGTGCATGAGCGCGAATACCGCGACGACCGCTATCCCGACGGTTACGACCGCGACCCCTATGGGTACGATGACGGATACCGCGACAGCTACCGCGACCGCTACTGAGAACAGGGCCGATAGATAGCCCTCGACCGGGGCCCGACGCATATCCGCGCCGGGCCCCTTCGCTTGACATCCCAGAGGAGACGCCCATGAAATGCCGACAGCGACGCCGGATCAAACCGCTCGACATCCTTCTTGCCGCCATATGCGCCGTGTCGCTCACAGCCGCCGCCCTCATCGGATGGACGATCTTCCATCAGGACGCCGTCTACAGGGAACTCTCCATCGATGCCGAGGCGGATGCCGGCGACGGCATCGACTGGGATGGCCTGCGCGCGCGCAACCCGGACATCGCCGCATGGGTATCCGTCGAAGGCACCCCGGTGGATTTCCCGGTGGTCTCGCCCCGGGAAGGCGACCCCAAGGGGTTCTATCTGAACCATGACTTCGACCGCAACTGGTCGTTCTCCGGGTGCCCCTACCTCGACCCGCGCTGCGGGGCGGACGGGCGCCATGCGCTCGTCTACGGCCACCACCTCAACTTCGACGGCGAGATGTTCACCTACCTGCGCGACACCTGGCGGCAGGAGAAGTTCGATGCCCTCGGCGACATGCGCTGGTCGACGCCCGCCGAGGGCACCGTGAGCCTCCACCCGGCGTTCTCGATGTCCGTCGACAAGAGCTTCGCCGACATACAGAGGTTCGACTTCAACGGGACCGCGGAGCTGCGCGCCTGGCTCTCAGCCCTCTCGGCGCAGGCCACGGCGAAGGCGGACGGCTGCGACGCGCTTTGCGCAGGAGCCAAGCGCGTCGTCACCCTCGTGACCTGCTCGGCCAACTTCGCGGGCGGCCGCGCGAGGACCCTCACGGTATTCGTCGGCTGATTTTTCCGACAAACATGTCACACCATGGAAAAGAGGCACAAAAAAGGGAATAAAAACGGGTATAAAAAAGGTAAGAAAGCGATAAAATGTTAGCGCTAATCTAAAATTGACCACTTTCGCAAACGCATCTCGCCGAATGCGCTAACGTGCTTTCGCCGAACCCGCTAACGTACTTTCACCAACTGCGCTAACGGAACTATGCTCCGATCGGGTATCCGACCCGGGAGGAGCGGGATATGGAGCGAAACGTAATGGGAGAGCTGAACGTCTACAGGGGGTCCGGCGCGAAACCGAACTTCAGCGAGATCGCGAGGAGGCACGGCATGGACCGGCACACGGTCGCCAAGTACTGGCGGGATGGCGAGTCCGCCGCCGACGGGAGGTCCGCGAGGGGCAGCGCCTTCGACCCGCTCGAGGAGGTGATCCGCGCGAAGGCCCAGCTGCCCGGCATGACCAAGATGGCCGTGTACGCGTTCCTGCGCGAGGGCCGCGGGGAGGGGCTGCCCGGGGACGGCGCCTTCACCGCATGGTGCCGGGCCCGCGACGTGCCCTTCGGGGGCGTGGGCGGCCGCGAGCCGCACCCGCGGTTCGAGACGCCCCCGGGCAGGCAGCTGCAGTTCGACTGGAAGGAGGGCATGAGGTTCGTCGAGCGGGCCGAGAACGTCCTGCTCGTGGGGAGCCCCGGCGTGGGCAAGACGCACCTCGCCGTCGCGCTGGGCATCGAGGCCGTCAGGGCGGGGCGCGAGGTCAGGTTCGTGGACTGCGCCCGGCTCGTCGAGGGCCTGGAGGACGCCTCGTCGCGCGGCATCCTCAAGAAGAGGCTCAAGTACTACGCCCACTCGAGGCTGCTGATCATCGACGAGCTCGGCTACCTCGACGTCGGCAGCGCGGGCGCGGACCTGCTGTTCCAGCTGATATCGACGCGCTACGAGCAGCGCTCGACGATCATCACCACCAACGTGGGGATCAGCGGCTGGGGCAGGGTGTTCGGGGACGACGTGGCGGCGAGCGCGATCGCGGACAGGGTGTGCCACCACTGCCCCCTGGTCAAGATAACCGGCAGGTCCTACAGGCTGAAGGACCTGCCGAGGGACGGCCCCGTCAAGCCGTGACCGGAATCGGTGAAAATACGTTAGCGCAACCGGTGAAACCGCCTTTGCGCGAACGGTGCGCCTGTTTAGCGAAACTGGTGAAAAATAGATTGACGCTAACATAAAACCGCTTCCCATCTCGATAAACGCACTATCTCGGAAGGAGGTGCCGAAATGGATGGAAGCGCCCAGCTGCCGCCGCCCGCGCCGGTCGGCATAACCGAACTCAAGAACAACTTCGCCTCGATCGCGAAGCGGGTGCACGACACGTCGGCGCCCTGCACCGTGCTCAAGCAGGGCCGGGCATACGTCGCCATCGTCCCCGTGGACCCGGGATACAGGGCAAAAGGGAAATACGCCTGCAACCAGTACACGAGGGTGCTGCGGCGCCTGTTCACGTTCTGCCGGAACGCGCACGACCAGAAGACCACGTTCGTGCTGCGCCGCCGCAACGAGGACTACGTCGCCATCGCGCCGCTCGATCCTCCCGATACCGGGGACTGAGCGCTTAGGGAAACCCAAGGGAAAGGACCGGCCATGCTGCCCACCATCATCATCGGAGCGCTCGCGCTCGCAATCCTGTGGCCCTTCATCAGGCTGGGCTATGAACTCATCAAGCTCGCGGGGTCGCTCGCCCTGCTCGTCGCCTCATGCGCGATCGGGGCGGTCGCCCTCGTCGGCCATGGGGCCTGGGCCCTCATCTCCGCCTGCCGCCGACAGGCGGGAGCGAAGAAGGAGAAGCCCGTGGAGCATCCGTCCGCGCCCCGCGAGCGCATTCCCGCGCTCCCCGAATACTCCTCGGTGCGCTAGGGACACACCGGAGGGGACCGAACAAGCAGCGAAGAGTCCATCAGGCATATATCTCGAAAGGACCATGCCATGAAGAACAACCCGATCGACAAGATCCGCGACCTCTTGGCGGAGCCCGCCGCGCGCCGCAAGGCGGTAATCTGCGCCGGTGTCGTCGCCGTCCTCGCCATCGGCGGTGCCGGAATCGCCATCGCATCCAACCGACCAGAGCCGATCGACAGCACGCCTTCGGCCGTAGAGAAGGCCGGCGCCGAATCCGTCGCCCCCGCCGACATCGCCAAGATATGCCCGACGCTCACGCTCGACGGGCAGGACGTCGGCGCCCCCGCCGACGAGGTCACCGTCACGACCGGCAAGGGCCGCGTCTTCGTGACGCAGTGCGCCGGCGACGATGCCGCCGCGACCGTGGACTCCACCGCCCGCCGCAGCGCCGCGCTCGCCCGCTCGCTCGACGGATGCGAGACCGGCGGCAAGACGATCGAGACCGTCACCTGGGCCGCGGTCGACGAAGGCGGCAACGTCCAGGTCGCCGTCACGAACTCGCCCGCCGCAGCGCCCTCCGGCGGCACCACCGCGGAGGTCGTCAACGGCTCGGGCGGGCATGTGATATCCGACGGCGTCTGGAACTCCGACGGCGTGCATGACGCCGGCTACGAACAGAACGCGGGAACGGTGACCGATTCGGCCGGCGGCAAGATCGAGGCCGGAGCCGCCCCCAAGGCAGACGAGGGCGACAAGTCCGAGACGGCCGAGGACGGCAGCGCGAAGGCCGACGATTCCGGCGCCAAGGCGGACACCAAGTCCGATACCAAGAAGAACGACTCGAAGGGCAACGCGGCGACGCAGGCGTCCGGCGGCTCGTCCTCGAGCTCGTCGGCATCCGGCTCCGCGCAATCCCAGAAGAAGTGGGTCCCCGAGCAGGGGCACTGGGAGACCGACTACGGCCAGGTCTGGGTCCCGAACGTCGTGTACGTGCGCCACGGCCGCTTCATCTGCAACGCCTGCGGCGCGACCTTCGACTCGAAGAACGGATTCTATGCCCATAGCGACGCGATGTATGCTCAAGGTCAGAACCATGATGGCTACACCGACGACTCATATACCACAAGCGAGGACCAGGGACATTACGAGCAGCAGGCGACCGGTAGGCACTGGGTCGTGGATGTGGCCGGGCACTGGGAGTAGACGGGTCTTCGTAACGGTTCGCGCGCCGGCGCCCGCCGTGCGATAAAATGACGGCAACGCCATAGTCAATTAAGCAACGATCGGAGCCAGATGATGGACAGCAGGCAGCCCGAGCTCTCGCGGCTCACCCTCATGTGCAGCGACCACGAGGTCGCCGAGTTCACCTGGAACCATGACCGCCAGGCCGTGACCGGCAAGACCCACGTCCTCGATGCGGCGCATGCCCCCCTTATGGCGACCGACCCATCGGGCAACATCACGCGCGACAGGCTCTCGAGCTGGTTCAAGAACAGGGGCATCCCCGATTTCCGCCCCGATGCCGCGGACCGCCTTCGCGCCGTCGGCTAACCCCCGCCCGCCCCCCCCCCGCCCCCGCCAATGAGGGCCTGCTGGACCCCGGCCACCGTCTGCACGTGCACAACACGCGCACGGCCGAAGGCGACCGCGAGATGGAAAAAAGCCTTTCGTACTACGCCGTGCGCCAGGGCAAGGCGGCCTTTGGCCTGGAGGCCAGCAAGGAATTCCCCGTGGAGTTGCGCGCTTACTATCATCTGTGCATGGTGGAATCGCTGCTGCGCCAGGCCGGGGTGGAGTTTGCACGCGGCTTTGAGCTCAGCCCTCAGGGCGTGCGCGGGGCCCTGCTGGAAAATCTGGGCGTGTCCTTTGCCGGCAACCGCATTTTTTTGCCCCTGGAGGACGCGCGCCCGACCATCAATTATCTGCCCCTGCCCAAGGAGGCCTCGACCACGGCTGTGCCTTCCAAACCCATCATGGCCGTGCTGCCCTGCGAGCAAAACGACGGCCAGTACTGCGTGCACTACGGCAACCGCATGATCACGCTCATCCGGCCCGAATGGCGGGAGGTGGACACCAGCCTCGGCGGTCTGCGCGTGCGCGTGGACGGCCAGGACATGGACGTGCCTTTTGGCCAGGTGCTGGACGTGCGCGGGGAGCTGCTGGTACACCCGCAGCAGGGCGTGCGCGTCAACGCCATCGGCGTGGACAGCGGCCAGGCGGACGAAAGCGGCCTGACCCTGCGCCGCAAGGATTTTTTGCCCCGCTTTTCCGTGGACCGGCAGGGGTGCATTTTTCGGGTGGAGGCGTATAAAGGCCAGCGCTGCAGTGGCATGCTTCTGGTACGCTTCGTGACCGACGCACCCCGGCAGGCGCGCAACGCGCCGTTGCCCGACAGGCCGGGGCCGGAATCCGCCCTGGGGTTCTGAGGCGCAGGCGGTCGCCGTCCGTCCTGTCGCGGCGTGCGTTGGCGGGGCGGCAGGCCTCCTGGAAGCTGATTTTTGCGCCGCGGGCGTGCCCCTTTGCGGCAGAAGACGTTACGGGCACGACTTCGCTGCTGTGCCATTGTGCGGCCATACGTCAACGCGGGCGTCTGCCTGCATTGCAAAGGCATATCTGCCGCGGAAAAGGGTGAGGAGCATTTTGCAGTGAACAGCCATACTCTGCAGGTCTGCGTGGCCGGTGGCGGCAGCTGGGGCACGGCCCTGGCCCACCTGCTGGCCGTCAAGGGACATGGGGTCACCCTCTGGCTGCGGGATGCGGCCGTGGCCCAGGCCATTAACCGGCGGCATGAAAACCCGCGCTATCTGCCGGGCCGCGCACTCAGTCCGCGTCTTGCGGCCAGTACGGACCCGCAGGCCCTGGCCGCCGGCCTGGTGGTGTTGGCCGTACCCACCCAGCAGTTGCGCGCCTGGCTGACGGAACGGGTGGATTTTTTCCGTCCCGGCGTCATGCTGGTCAACGCGGCCAAGGGGCTGGAACTGGAAACCCTGTCCACCTGCTCCGGCATTGCGGCAAGCGCCCTGACCCGCGTGCGGCCGCGTTACGCCGTGCTTTCCGGGCCTTCCTTTGCGGCCGAGGTGTTGGAGGGCTTGCCCACGGCCGTGGTGCTGGCCTCGCGCCACCGGGCGCTGGGCCAGCGTCTGCGCGAAGTCTTTGCCGGGCCCACCTTCCGTTGCTATTCCAGCACAGACGTCACCGGCGTAGAGATGGGTGGGGCCCTTAAAAACGTCATGGCCATTGCTGCGGGCATCTGTGACGGCTTGGGCCTGGGGCACAACAGCCGCGCGGCCCTCATCACCCGTGGGTTGGCGGAAATGTGCCGTCTGGGCGTGGCGCGCGGGGCACGGGCACGCACCTTCATGGGCCTTTCCGGCCTGGGCGACCTCACCCTGACCTGTACGGGCGACCTTTCGCGCAACCGGCAGGTGGGCTTGCGCCTGGGGCGGGGTGAAGCTCTGGAAAGCATCACCGCCAGCCTGGGCATGGTGGCCGAAGGCGTCAAAACCACGGCCGCCGTGCACGCCCTGGCCCGACAACTGGGGGTAGATGCGCCCCTGACCGCCGCCGTGCACGCCATCCTTTATGAAGGACGGCAGCCGGCAGCGGTGTTGCGCGACCTCATGGGCCGCGACCTGCGGGAAGAATAAGCCGGGCGGACCGGAGAAAAACGTTTTGGCGGGCGGCCCCTGGTGTGGGACCTCCCGCCAAAAGTATTTCAGCGAAACAGGGGAAGGGGAGGATGGCAGGGCCCCGCGCCGCCGGAGCCTTTTGCACGAGCCTTTGCGATGTAATGCGTTATTTCCAGAGGCTGCCATACTTGGCGGCAATGCCGTCCGTGCGTTCCACGAGCTTGTCCACCAGGGCGTCGATATCTTCCGCGTTGACGGCACCCAGGTCGCGCGCCAGCAGATAGCCGAGATAGCCCTTGCCCTGTTTGAAGACCCAACTCACGGAATAGATCGAACCCACGCCCGGTCGGCCGGGAAACTCCGGCTTGGTGTCGAGCATGAGGTAGAGCTTGGGCACGTCTTTTTCCTCATCGTCGTTGAGGGCAAAAAGGCTGCTCTGGTTAAAGCGCTCCTTGAGCCGCGTGCCCAGACGCGCGCCGATGCTGTCCGAACCGTCCAAGGCCACGCTCACCGTGGTTACGCGGTCCAGGTGTTTTTCCGGTTTGTCCTGCACGGGTTTGCCCGCCTGGGGCTGGGCCGCCAAAGCTGCGCTGCAAAAAGCCAGCGCGCAGACCAGGGTCAGGATGCCAAAAAGTTTTTTCATGCCGCATGTACTCCGCTGCGCTGAAGGTGCCCAAAAGCCGCGCCAAGGCGCGGCGCCGTTGCGTGATGCTGGGGCGTTGCCCGAAACGCAGTCTATATAATCTTTAAAAAAAGGCCAAGGGGCGGCTAGGCGCGGCTGCGTGCCCGCCCCCTTGAGCCGTACCCGCAAAGGGGCTACACTGCGCGCATATTTTGCAGCAAGTGAGGGCAACCGCCATGCAGCGTACCTTGATTGTGGACGTGCTGAACGCCGAAGCGCCTGTGGAAAATGTGGTCGTCTGCGGCTGGATCCGCACCCGTCGCGACTCCAGGGAATTTTCGTTTGTGGAACTCAATGACGGCTCCTGTCGCGGCAATCTGCAGTGTGTTGTGGATGCGGGCACGGCAGCGCACGAGGGCCTGGGCGAAGCCTCCACGGGAGCGGCCGTGAGCGTGCACGGCGCTTTGGTGGTTTCGCCGGGCAAGGGCCAGCGCTGGGAGGTGCGCGCCACCTCGGTAGAGGTGTTCGGCCAGGCCGATCCGGAAGCCTTCCCTTTGCAGAAAAAACGCCATTCCGACGAATTTCTGCGCGGTATCGCCCACCTGCGCCCGCGCACCAACAAGTACGGTGCGGCCTTTCGCATCCGGGCCGAGGCCGGATACGCGGTGCACGAATTTTTTCGCTCCCACCGGTTTGCTCTGGTGCACACCCCGGTGCTCACCGGGGCGGACTGCGAAGGCGCAGGCGAGATGTTCCGCGTGACGGCTCTGGAGCCGGGGCAGACGGATCTGAGCCGGGATTTTTTTGGCCGCCGCTGCAATCTGACCGTGTCCGGACAATTGGAGGCCGAAGCCCTGGCCACGGGGCTGGGTCGGGTCTACTCTTTCGGGCCCACCTTCCGGGCCGAAAATTCCAATACTCCGCGCCACGCCGCCGAATTCTGGATGATTGAGCCGGAAATGGCTTTTGCGGATCTGGATGACCTTATGGAACTGGGCGAAAGCCTCATCACGCATGTGGTTGATCACGTCCTGACCCACTGCGCCGAGGATCTGGCCCTGTTTGACAGCTTTGTGGACAAAGGCCTGCTGGTCAGGCTCAAAGGCCTGCTGGCGGCCCCTTTTGCCCGCGTGACCTATGGCGAGGCCGTGGAAATTTTGCGCAAGAGCGGCAAGAGGTTCATCTATCCCGTGGCCTTCGGCACGGACCTCCAGACCGAGCACGAGCGCTATTTGGCAGAGGATCATTTTGGCAGGCCCGTGGCTGTGTATAATTACCCCAAGGAAATCAAAGCGTTTTATATGCGCCAGAACGACGATGGGCGCACCGTGGCCGCAGTGGATATGCTGGTGCCGCGCATCGGCGAGCTCATCGGCGGTTCGCAGCGCGAAGAGCGTCTGGACAGGCTTACGGCCCGCATTGAAGAGCTGGGCCAGAAGCCCGAAGACTACTGGTGGTATCTGGATCTGCGCCGCTTCGGCAGCGTGCCCCACGCGGGCTTTGGCCTGGGTTTCGAGCGGTTGCTCATGTTGCTTACGGGCATGAGCAACATCCGCGACGTCATTCCCTTTCCGCGTACGCCGGGCAACCTGGAGTTTTAGGACGGCTCCCGCGCAGGGGGCGGGCGTCAGTTCCGGCCGCCGCAGGCGGCGGGGGGCAGGTGCGCTTCTTTGAAAAATTCTGCGGGCTGGAGGATGAGGACGTCCTCGCTGTTCTTGTCAAAGCGCAGGAGCCCCCGGCCTTGTGCCTGACGCAGGATTTTGTAGAGGGAAATGCGGTGCATGCCCAGCAGGTCGGCCATTTCGCGGTAGGACATGTCCCGCCGGGCACGCAGGGGCTGCGAGCCCGGCACAATGCGCGAAGCCAGGAACTTGCAGACGCGGGTCATCTGGGATTCTAGGCTCAGCGAAACCACCTGCTGCGACAGCAGGGTCACCTTGAAGCTGAAACTGTGGCAGAGGTTGAGCAGCAGCTCCGGCTGCCGCGCGCCCAGCCGCAGCACGTCCTCGACGCTGAAGGCGCAGAGGTAGCTGTCCTCCACGCATTCGTGATAAAAACGGGCGTCGCCCATGATGCGCATGTCCATGCCGCCATTTATGGCAAACAGGGGCGTTTCGTTAAAGCAGCAGCCGTCGCGCAGATACCAGAGCGTTTTTTCGCCGCCTTCCTCCGCCAGGGCCATGAGCCGTACCCGGCCGCTGACCACAAAAAACATCTGCGGCACGTCGTCGTTAAATTTGTGGCCTTTTTTCCACAGTCTGGGCCTGGCCGGCGCTACCGTGCGCCAGCACATGTTCTGCCCAACGAGTTCGGTGAAGGACATGCGTTTCTCCTTGCCCTCGAGGCGGTCGTACCCCCAGTATATGTGAAGCAAAGGACAAAACCAAATGGCGGCTTCCAGCCTTGCTGTCAGCCCCGCGTTCACGATTGGAGGCAGTTTACGCCCCTCTTTTTGTGAATAATGTTGCGAGCACAACATCCGGGCCCGCTTCCCCGCCATACCATGTCCCATGCAGCACAAAGCCGCGGGGCGCAAGGCCCGCGACGCTACCACAATGGAGGTTCTTATGGGGCATCCCACCATTTATCCCACCGGCGTCACTCTGTACAATCCCGACAAGGCCTGGAACGGCTTCACCATTATTCAGGCTCCCGACAACGGGGCCCTGCTTCTGGGCATGAACGGGCATGAAATCCGCATGTGGAAAGATGTGCACGGCTTTCCCAATAAAATGTTCCCTGGCGGCATGCTCATGGGCAGCACCGGCACCAGGCACCCCAAGCACGGCCTGCAGGACCAGCTGGACCTGGTGCAGATCGACTGGGACGGCAATATCGTCTGGAAATTTGACCGGGCGGAATTTGTGGAAGACCCCGGCCAGGAGCCGCGCTGGATGGCCCGGCAGCACCACGATTTTCAGCGCGAGGGCAGCTCCACCGGCTACTATGCGCCCGGTTCCGAGCCCAGAATCGATTCCGGCAACACCTTGGTGCTTTGCCACCGCAATACCGTACAGCCCTACATCAGCGACAAAACCCTGGTGGACGACGTTATTTATGAAGTGAACTGGGAAGGCGACATTCTTTGGGAATGGGCCTGCTCGGATCATGTGGAAGAAATGGGCTTTTCAGAAGAGGCCCGCAACGCCATGTGCCGCGACCCCAACTACCGCGGCGGCACCCTGATGGAAGACGCCCCCGGCGTGGGCGACTGGATGCACGTCAACTCCATGTCCACCCTGGGCCCCAACAAGTGGTTCGACGCCGGGGACAGCCGCTTCCACCCCGACAACATTATCATTGACGGCCGCGAAACCAACATCATCCTGATTCTGGACAAAAAAACCGGCAAGATCGTCTGGCGTCTGGGTCCGGACTACAACCACACGCCGGAAGAAAAAGCTCTGGGCTGGATTATCGGGCAGCACCACGCGCACATGATTCCCCGCGGTCTGCCCGGCGAGGGCAACATCCTGGTTTTCGACAACGGCGGCTGGGCCGGCTACGGCGCGCCCAACCCCGGCGCGGCCCACGGCGTCAAGGCCGCGCAGCGCGACTACTCCCGCGTGCTGGAAATAGACCCCGTGAGCCTCAAGGTGGTCTGGCAGTACACCCCGCATGAGGCCGGCTTCCTTGTCCCGCTGGACGCCAGCCGCTTCTACCGCCCCTTCATCAGCTCGGCCCAGCGTCTGCCCAACGGCAATACCCTCATTTGCGAGGGCTCGGACGGCCGTATTTTTGAGGTCACCAGCGAACACGAGATCGTCTGGGAATACGTCTGCCCCTACAAAGGGCACATCAGCCTGCCCATGAACTGGGTGTACCGGGCCTACCGCCTGCCTTACGCCTGGGTGCCGCAGGCTGAAGCCCCCGCGGAAAAGGCCATTGAACCCCTGAGCGTCAAGGACTTCCGCGTGCCGGGCGCAGCGCCCTTTGGCCCCATGAGCACGGTTTCCGTCAAGGGCACCATCGGCTACTACAACCGCGCCGGCCACCACCGGGGCGGCCCAAAGATCCGT
>OGPR01002828.1_pt1 | contig 11170 bp, 8 predicted proteins | sample 1552981 | NCBI WGS metagenome assembly OGPR01 (sample SAMEA2580260, study PRJEB22360) | human gut metagenome | biome: human gut; feature: human-associated habitat; material: faeces | place: Denmark | collected 2008/2010 | reverse complement strand
TCATGAGGCGCAGGCCAGCCGATTGGGTGAGCATTTCGTTGGCCGTGAGAATGCGCGTGACCGGCCACAAAAGGCTCGCGTAGGGGTCGTCGGCGCCGCTCGTGCCCTTCTCGAACCCGCCCATGTCGCGGGGCTGCAGGGCGGCCACGATGTCGGCCAAGGCCGCGTCGTTCTCGCCGGCAGTCTTGCCGTTGTCGGCGTACATCACGTTCAGGTACTGCAGGTCGGGAATGCAGCCGGCCGCCTTCAGGGCCTCCACCGCCTCGTCGGGGACGACGATAATCATGGCCGTGGCCGCCATGGCGTTGTCCTCCAGCTGCGTGTCATACAGAGGGCCGGCCAGTGCGTACTCTTTGCCGGCGATGGTCACGGTGGGGGCGGCGTCCAGCACGGCACGGGCCAAGGGCTCCACGATTTCCATATTGTTCGCCAAAGCGCAGGTGCCCGCCTCGAGGGTCACGGGCTCTTGGCCCTGCAGCGCGCGGGCGCCGTTGAAGTCGGACAGCGACACAACGGTCAGGTGCGTCGTGCGCACGGAGCCCAGATCGTCCAGGCGCAGCGCCTCTGGATCGGCGCCAGTGGCCTCGGCGGCCGCAACGAGCGGGTCGTAGGTCATGTCCGGCGCCGCGTAGGTGCTCACCTGGGCCCACGCGCCCACGGTCTCGGCCCACAATTCCGGCGAGGCCTCTTCCAGAGCGGCGGCCATGTCCCAGTTGTAGGACTCGGCCTGGGCCAGGCGATCGGGAGCCTCGGCCTCCATCTCGGCGCGGCGCTCGAGCGGATCGCCCGACGACGAGGCCTCCGACCCGCCGGGCCCGTACCATACGGCCGCGTCCAGGCTGGCGGAATAGGGGTTCGCCCGTTCCGCGCCGCCGACGAACACCTCCACAAGCCCCATGCCCGAGGAGAACACCGTGATGGAGAAGAACAGCAGCACACACACGGCCCACAGCGACAGAAACGCCGTGTTCACCTTGCTGGCGATCTGGCGTATGGTGAACAGGTTCAGCTTGCGCAGGTACACGCCGCGCATCCGCGTGAGCACGGCGATGGCGAAGCCGGCGAGCGACAAGAAGAACAGAAGCGATCCTACGAGCATGCCGATGGTGGCTCGCAGAAATTCCGGCTGATCCAGCATCACCAGGCCGTTTTCGATGAGTTGCTCGTAGGCGTAAGCGAGGATGGCGATGGCTGCGACGAACCCCACGAGGCAGACCCACGGGTTGCGCACGCCGGCGCGCTCGTTCTTCTCGCCGGCGCGGATGAGGTCGATGAGCTTGCAGCGGCTCACGGTGATGGTGTTGAAGGCGGCCACCACCACGTAAATGGCAGCGAAGCAGGCGAGCGTGACGAGGAAGGCGTCGGGGGAGAACACGAACTGGTAGTTGGTCATCGTCGTGCCGAACAGCGCGGCGGTGAAAAACGACAGTCCCTGGGAGAGCAGCACGCCGCAGATGAGGCCCACGGCCAGGGAAAGCAGCCCCACGAGCACCGTCTCGTACAGCACGATGCGCGACACATGGCCCGGCGTCATGCCCAGCACCAGGTAGGTGCCGAACTCCCGCTTGCGGCGGCGGATGAGGAACTGGTTGGCGTACAGAATGAGGAAGCCCAGCACGCAGGCCACCACCACGGAGAACATGCCCAGGATGTAGGTGGTGGAATCGAACACGCTGCGCGAGGCCGAGGTTTCCATATCGAAGAGGATCTGCTGGCTGCCGATGGAGTTGAACGCGTAGAACACCGCCACACCGAACAGCAGCGTGATGAAGTAGACGGCGTAGTCGCGCACCGATCGGCGGATGTTGCGCAGGGCGAGCTTAAGATACATGGCCGGCCTCCCCGCCGAGGAACGACACGACCTCCATGATGCGAGCGAAGAACGCGTCGCGGCTCTCATCGCCCCGACGCAGCTCGTTGAACACGGCGCCGTCCTTGATAAACAGCACGCGGCTGGTGTAGCTGGCGGCGAAGGCGTCGTGGGTGACCATCATGATGGTGGCGCCCATCTGGGTGTTCATCATCTCCATGATCTCCAGCATCACCGTGGCGGCACGGGAATCGAGGGCGCCGGTGGGCTCGTCGGCTAAAATGAGCTTCGGGTCGGTGACCATGGCACGGGCCGCGGCCACGCGCTGCTTCTGGCCGCCGGACATCTGGTAGGGGTACTTCTGCAGCACGCCATCCACACCGAGGCGCGCGGCCATGGCGTTCACCTTGCCGGGAATGGCGCGGGCCGGCTCGCCCTTGATGGTGAGGGCCAGCGAGATGTTCTCGAAGCCGGTGAGCGTGTCCAGCAGGTTCGAGTCTTGGAAGATGAAGCCGAGGTCGTCGCGGCGGAACTTCGCCAACTGGCGCTTCGACATGCCGGTGATATCGCGGCCGCCCACGATGATGTGCCCGCTCGTGACCACATCGATGGTAGAGACGCAGTTCAGCAGCGTTGTTTTGCCAGAGCCCGAGGGACCCATGATGCCGACGAACTCGCCGGCGGCCACATCGAAGCTGACGCCGGCCAGCGCGTGGGTGACCGAGTCGCGGCTGCCGAAGACCTTCTCGATGGAGCGCACCGAAAGGATGGGGGAGCCTGCATTGACGGGGTGGCCGGCTTGGGAAGCGAGGGTTGGGTCGGCCGCGCGGTGGACGCCATGGGCGGTGTGGGCGCCCCTTCCGCCGGCGCTGGCCGCGGAGGCGGCTCCGGCCGCGTAGTTCTCGCGGGAGAAAGCGGCGGCGATGCCGTCGAGGGTCGTCGTGCCGTCGCCATCGAGGGGCAAAGGCGTGCCAGGATCGGTCGGACGCGGGCCGAAGGCCGAGGGGGTGGGTTCGGTGTACACTTCGGCCATTAGTAGCTCCTCTCGGTTTTGGGCAGCTGGTGGGAGATGAAGGCTCCCACGGCCCCGATGATAGCAAGCGTCAGGATGATTTTCCCTGCAGTGTTCACGACAGTCCTTTCTCTCGGATGTGCGGCTCGCGTTCCGTCTGTCCGGAGGCGGCTCGATGGATCGTCCCATCCCTCCGGAGACGGCTACGCGGCATTCCGATTCGCTCAGACAGTCCTCGCTGGTATCGAAGGCATTGGGATTGCCTGTTCCCTTTCATGTTCTGCCTTCGATACCATCTGCGGAACTCGCTCGGTCGGAACGCCGCGTATCCGTCTCCTGCATGCTGGAGGTTAGCACCCTGCATGGCCGGAGGTTGTCTCCGTCTTTTGCGTTCGCGAGCCTGAATTCATCCTAAGGAAGGTACGGTTTTGGCTCCATCGATCGGGCTTACGGTTGACTTACGAATGTGTTAGGTTCTATGCGCCGAAGAGTTCCTTGCGGGTGCGGTCGTGGGGGAATGTGAGGATGACGCGGGTGCCCGTGCCCTCTTCGCTGGCGAGGCCTACGTGCAGTCCCATGGAAGCGCACAAGCTCGCTACCAAGTAAAGGCCCATGCCCGTGGCCGAACCATGGGCGCGGCCGACCTGGCCGGTGAATCCGCGCTCGAAGACGCGGGGCACGTCGGCGGCGGGGATGCCGCAGCCGTTGTCGCGCACTTCAAGCACCGTGCGGCCGCGAGAGGTGCCCGCCTCCTCTTCGCGGGCGGTGAAGATGAGGGCGCCCGCGCCGTATTTCGCTGCGTTGGTGACTACTTGCCCTAAGATGAACACGAGCCAGGGCTCATCGGCCAGCACCGTCATGGTGTCGGGAATGTCGAATGTGGGGACGCATCCCTTCTCGATGAGGAAGCGGCTGTGGCGCTTGCAGGCCTCGCGCGCCGCCGAGGCCAAGTTGATCTCGCGGATGGCGTAGTCGCGCTCGACGGAAGTGGAGCGGGCATAGTAGAGCGCCTGGTCCACCTGGGCCTCGATGCGTTCCAGCTCGTGGGCCACTTTGGCCGACTCGGGCCCGGGGTGGTTGGCGAGCATGAGCTTGATGGCGGCGATGGGCGTCTTTATCTCGTGAATCCACAGCTCCACATAGCGGCGATAGGCGGCCGCGTCGTCGCGCAGGGCCGCTGTCTCCTCGGCGGAAAGCTGGGAGAGGCGACGGGCCACATCGTAAGCGATCTCACCTTCCAGAAAAGGCGGCTCGGCGATGAGGGAGGGAAGCACGCAGGCTTGGCGCAGCTGCTCGGTAAGGTGGTGCAATTCGTGATAGAAGGCGGCTTTGCGGCGGTAGTCCAGAAAGCCGGCGCCCAGCGCGATGAGCGTAAGAATGTCGGCGACGAGCAGAACCCCCGACGAGTTCACGCCGAGCGCAGGCAGAATGAGCACGGTGCTGGCGAGGGCGAGCAAAAAAGCCGCGAGACCGATGACGTTGTCGCGCACATAGGAAGCGGGCGTGAAGGCGGCGATGGGCGCATTGGCGGTGTGCGCGTTGACGCGTTCTCCTGCAGCGCTCGCGTCGCGGCCCCCTTCCGCAGCATGCGACGCGCAAGAGATCTCGCAGTCCTCGCGTGCCACTGTGTTGTGCCCGCTCATACCGTGTACCCCACACCGCGGCGGGTAGCGAGGAAGTCCTCCGGAACGCCTAGGGAACCGAGGGTTTTGCGCAAGCGGTTCACATTCACGGTTAGCGTGTTGTCGTCGATGAAGGCGTCGGATTCCCACAGGGCACACATGATCTCGCTGCGAGGCACCACCACGCCGGGGTTGCGCATGAGTGTCTGCAGGATGCGCAGCTCGTTGCGCGTGAGTTCGGCGGTGCGTCCTTGGAATTCCACGGTGCCGGCACCCATGTTCAACGTCACGCCTTTGTGGAGGATCGTCATACCGGCAGCAGGGCTCGCGCTGCGCCGCAGCAACGCCTGCAGGTGCGCGAGCAGCACGGCGGGCCGATAGGGCTTGGTCACGTAATCGTCGGCCCCCAGGTTCATGGCCATGACCTCGTCGAACTCGCTTTCCGAGGAGGTGAGCATGAGGATGGGCACCGAGCTTTTGCCCCGGATGTCGCGGCAGATGGAATGCCCGTCGGCGCCGGGCAGCTTCAGATCGAGCACGATGCAGTCGGGCTCGGCAGCGAGGGCGCGTGCCGCGGTGTCGCCCCAGGTGCCCTCGTAAGCCGCCACGGCGTAGCCGGAAAGCTCCAGCACGTGGGCCAGCTCCGTGCGCAGGGCGGTATCGTCTTCGATGAGATAAATGCGCTGGGCCATGGCTGCCTCTCTTTCGGCGGTGTTCGCAGGTGCCGTCCGCGCAGGGCGTGGCGCTCAGGCATAAGGCCCAGGCGCGAGGTTCGGACGTGGGGCTCGCGCGCAAGGCTCGGGCGCGGTAGCGTGGGCGCGAGGTTCGTGCGCTCAAGCGCGACGGCAAGCATCGCAGCCTATTGTAAGCCTGCGCGCCGTTCCCGCCCCCAGCAACTTCCAACCTTACGCAACCGTAAGTTGGTTACCAGCTTCCTCGGAAGGCGTGCTCGACTGCTCGATAGTAAGCGAATGGACAGAATTTGCCTGAGATCTTGAGTTATAAGCGTCTGCAGAAGAAAAATGTGGATGAAATTAACGAGTAATGTATAAAGAAGGGGTGAAAATGTGTGCTCAGGCGCTTATAACTGGCGATCTCGTGCAATTCAGGGCTGGTTCGCCGACGACGACGCTTCTTCGCAGCATTGCGACTTCGTTGCGGTCGGCGCAGGGAACGGATCGGGACATTCCCGCGTCATTTCCGCGGTCGTGCTCTGGCAGAATGCCGTCATCGACCGAATCGAGACGGGAGGTTCGCCATGGGAGAGCGGAAGCTCAAGTTCCAGGATCGCTGGATGTTCAACCGCGTGCTATGCGAGGAGGAGGTGTGCCGCAAGGTGCTGCGCGCCGCGCTGGGGATAGAGGCGGGGGGGATCGCCTACCTGAACGCCGAGCAGTGCTTCGAGCCGCTCGCCGCCGGACGAGGCGTGCGCCTGGACGTGTTCGCCCGGGGCGACGGGCGGGTCTACGACATCGAGATGCAGGTCGCCAGGGAGCGAGACCTGGGGCGCCGCATGCGCTACTACCAGGCCGCCATGGACGTGGGGGAGTTGGGGTCGGGCGAGGACTTCGGCGCGCTGCCCGAGAGCTACGTGCTGTTCTTCTGCCGCCACGACGCCTACGGCAAGGGCAAGCCCGCGTACGTGATCGAGCGCAGGTGTGGGGCCCATCCCGACCTTGCTGTGGGCGACGCCTCCCCGTGGGTAGTGCTGAACGCCTCGGCGTGGGAGGCCTCCGCCGACCCCGGGCTGCGGGATGTGCTACGATACCTCCGGACCGGGGAGGCCGAAGGGCCCTTGTCGTCGGAGATCGACGCCCTGGTCGGCGTGTTCAACGAGGACAGGGAGTGGGTGGACCGCGTGCTTACCTACGAGCAGGAGACCGAGATGCGCTGCCGAAAGGCGCGGGAGGAAGGTCGGGAGGAAGGTCGGGAGGAAGGTCGGGAGGAAGGCGAGGCCCGTCTCGCCGTGCTCGTGGGCGCTCTGCTGGCCGACGGCCGTTCCGAAGACGTGGCCGCTGCGGTGGAGGACAAGGTGCGTCGCGAGGAGCTCTACGCCGAGCTCGGAATATGAGGCCAACGCGCCTATACCGTGCGCATTACGCCTGAAGGCGATACGCTGGCCGAGAAGCGCTGCGCCGCGCAGTCCGAGGTAGCCGATCGCATCCTGTCGACCCTGACGCCCGAGGAGGTCGAGTCGTTGAACGTTCTCACGGAGAAGATCATCCACCAGTGCAAGGACATGGGCGTCCGCGGTGAGCGCAAGCATGGTCGCCATCATCGTCATGGCAAGGGCCGCAGCTGCCGCAAGTAGCGTTCGGCACCCTTCTGGCACCTTCTCGATAATGGCCTCCCAGGGGGACATTATTTTTCTCAAAGATTATTCTTGACATAGAATAAAGCATCGTTATAATAGATTTCGACAGAGCGGGAGATGCGAAGTCTCCTCCTCTCTCCTCTTCTCTCGTCCGCATGCGCCTCTCCCCCTCGGGCGCCAAGGACACTCATTTGCGAGCCCGGGATCCCCCCCCGGGCTCGCAGCATGTCAGGGGCCGGCTGCTTCGGAGGGAAGCCGGCCTCTCGGCTCTCTGCCGCTCTCCATCGAGGCGCACCGGCGCGTTGGCGCATGCGCTTTTCTTCCTTAAGAATCCCTGAGGTTTCGTTGCGAAGGCGAAAAGTGGGGTAGTATGGTCGAGAAAACGTGGCGGCCTTTGCGGGGCCGCCTGCACGTGGCGACTTCCAGAGGCACCAGAACGGGGAGTCGCCTGGATAGGGAAGGATTCGGCTATGCGAGAAATGCCCGCCAATCAGTTGAACCCGCGCATTAAGAGCGTTTGGCGCATCAACGATGCCATTTGGATCGTTGTCTCATTCCTGTGCTGCTTTCTGCCCTTCGCTATCATAGCGTTGGTGGCGCCAGAAGAAGCGTGGGCCGGGGTGGTGGCTCTTATTGTCGCTATCTTGTTCGTGGCGCTGCTTGTGCTGTGCGTGGTGGTGCTGCCGCCCATTCGCTATGCTCGTTGGCGCTACGAGCTTACGCCGGATTACCTGGACATCGCTCGCGGCATCTTCTGGCGCAAGCGCTTCGTCATTCCGTTCATCCGCGTGCAGAACACCGACACGCGCCAAGGGCCCATCCTGCGCGCCTTCGGGCTGTCCAGCGTCACCGTGGCAACTGCCGCCGGCGAGCACGAGATTCCCGGCCTCGGCATCGAAGAGGCCGACGTGCTGCGCGATCGTGCCGCCGAGCTGGCGCGTCTGGCCCGAGAGGACGTATAAATGAGCGCGCCGAACGTGCCCCCGCAGGTGCCCGCGCCCGCGCCGAACGTGCCCCCTGCGGCGGCTGCCCCATCGACTGAGCTGCCGCGCCACCATGTGCACCACAGCTATATCTGGCTCGAAAGCGTGCGCACGATCTTCATCATTGCCGTATGCGTTGTGGTGGCGAACTTCTCCACCATCATTGGGCTCGTTGCCGAAGAGGGCATGGGCGCCGAGGCCGGGTTCATCATGGCGGTGGCTGGCATCGGCACGCTGGTGGTCATCCTCATTACGTTTGGCATCGTCGCCGGGCTGCGCGTCGTTGGCTACAAGCACCTGTACTTCACCGTCGGCCCCGACGAGTTCACGCTGTGCTCCGGCATCTTCAACAAGAAGCAGGTGCACGTGCCCTACCAGCGGGTCCAGTCCGTGGACCAGCGGGCGACGCTCCTTCAGCGACTGTTCGGCGTGTGCACGGTTTCCATCGATACGGCCGGCGGCGCGGCGAACAAGGCCGTCGTGGTGTCCTACGTCACCAAGGCCCAGGCCGAGTGGCTGCGCGCCGAGCTCTACAACCGCAAGAATGCTCTGGCCGCTCCGGCTGCCGTTGCGTCCGGGCTGGCGGGTGCAGCGAGTACGGCCGCGACGGGCATGGCGGGTGCGGGCGCCCCGGTTCCGCAGTCGGCGGAGGCCGGCATTGCGGCTATGGCCCAGGGGGCGGCGGCCTTTGCCGGCAACGTGCCGAGCCCGGCCGTCGCGGGCAACGTGCTCGATGTGGGCGTTGAGGCATGGAACCAAGTGGGCGGTGTGTTCGCCGGCCCTGCTCAAGATACCGGCCGCGTTACCTACGAGTACGGTCTCACTAACAAGGAGCTGTTCTTCGCGGGTCTTTCCAACACCACATCGGTGGGGCTCGTCTTCGCCGGTCTGGTTGTCGGCGTGCTGCAAATCGTCGGTTTCATCTTCGACGTGATGGGGGATGCAGCCGATGGCGCTGTGGAAAGTGCCCTAGTTTTTGCCGGCTCCCAGGCTTCGGCCTACCTGATCGGGGCCGTTTCGGTGGGGATCATCGTGCTGGTGCTCGTGCTGTGGGTGTTCTCGGCGTTGGGTTCCTGCATCGGCTACGGCGGCTTCAAGGCGCGCCGTCGCAACAACCGTATCGAGGTGGAACACGGCTTGCTGCAGCATACCTTCCAAGGCATCGACATCGACCGCGTGCAGTCCGTGGTCGTGAAGCAGAGCTTTATCCGCCGTCTGCTCGGCTACTGCGAGCTGTCTCTCGGCAAGATTGACGCCGCCACGGGCGAGGATAGCGGCAATAAGCAGAACACTCTGGCCAATCAGGGGATCATCATCCACCCCTTCGTGAAGATGAACCGTGTGCCGGAAATCCTCGCCGGGCTCGTGCCGGAGTTCTCCGATCTTCCCCAGGAGGCGAAGCCCGTCGCGAAGGTGGCGCTGCGCCGAGCCGTGCTGCGCCAGAGCATCTGGTTCGGCGGCGGCTTCTGGCTGGCCGTGGTAGTCACCGTGTGCCTAGTGGTTTTCGGTTGGGTGAATGGAGAAGTTGCGACTGGCGGCATCGAACTCGATTCCGAGGATCTGTTCCTTCTGAGCATTGGGTGGAACGTGATCGTGGTGGGTGGCTATGCGCTGGCGGCCGTCCTCTTCATCGTCGATATAGTGAACGCCGTGCTGTGGGCCCGCGAGTCCAGCTTCGCCTACAACCACCGCTTCATGCAGGTGAGCAACGGCGGCCTTTCTCGAGAAACAGTGAGTTTCCCGCGCCAGAAAATCCAGTTCGGCTGCACGAAGAGCAACCCGTTGCAGCGCCGTGCGGGCACCGACACGCTGCTCGCCACGACGGCGGCCGGTTCCGGCGGCACCACGACGACGCTCATCGACGCCTCCCACGCCGACGCCATGGCGTGGCTCGACTGGCTGAAGCCCGGCGGCAACCAGTAATCCCGGAAAATATGGTAAAGTACCGCCCATGAGTAAAACAGACGACACTGCAAATTCGAAGCCGGCCTTCCTCGATTTCCTGCGCCCCAAACGCGAAAGCGTTACCGAGGACGAGATCAAGGACATGGTGGCCGAGAATATCGAGCTTCTCGAAGACGAGAAGCGCATGATCAACGACATCCTCGATTTGGCCGACATGACGGTGCGCGAAATCATGAAGCCGCGCGTCGACATGATCATGGCCGAGGACACCGAACCGGCCCGCGCGGCGCTCGACCGCATGCGCGGCACGGGCTATTCCCGCCTGCCGGTCTATCACGAGGAAGTGGACGAGGTCATAGGCCTCGTGTCCTACAAAGACCTCATCGGCCCTCTGCTGGACGGCCGCATCGAAGACCCGGTGGCTGAGTTCATGTACGAGCCGCTTTACGTGCCCGAGACGAAAAACGTGCTGAAGCTTTTGTCGGAGCTGCAAGAGGCCCGCATGCAGATGGCCATCGTCGTGGACGAATACGGTGGCACCGACGGCCTCATCACCATGGAGGACATCATCGAGGAGATCGTCGGCGAGATTGCCGACGAGACCGACAACGATCGCGACCTCATTGTGCTTGTCGAACCGAACCAGTGGCGCGTCGACGGTCGCTTTCCCGTGGAGGATGCCGTGGAACTCGGCTGGCCCGTGGAAGAATCCGACGACTACGAGACACTTGCGGGCTGGATCATCCACGAGCTGGACTCCGTGCCCCGGGTGGGCGACGAGCTGCTGGTCGACGGCTACGCCTTCAAGGTGGTGAAGATGCGCCGCTCGCGCATTTCCATCGTGCAGGTGAAGAAGTTGCCATCGGTAAGTTGTGAAGAGTCGGTAACGACTGCCTGACAGCGCTCAGGATCGCACCCGCGAGACCTGCGGGAACCCAGAAAGTGCGTTTTGTCAAGCGAACAAAGCGTGGATGTCGGCTACCGCCTCGGCACGGTTTCAGCCAACTAGGGTAAAATATCCGCGACATAAAACAGCATAGCATTCTTTACTGCAGCAATCCCACACCCTAATCCAGCACGCTGCGCCGCTCGAGCGGTTTAGTTTCGTGCTGTCGAGAAAGGGAATGAGTGGTCACAAGGCGCAAACAGAGTCATCGCAAAACCGTCGTGCTGGCGATGGTTGCGCTCTGCGTGCTGCCGATGCTGGCCGTGGGCTTCCTTGATGCTGGTTGGGCGTCCGCCGGTTCTCACGACATGGGGGCGACCACCTTCGGTCTCGCTCGTCAGTCCGCCGAGAACCCCAGCGCTTCCGATGTTTCCCCCGACACCGTGCAAGACAAGTCCGACGCGGACGTTCTCGCTGTGGAAGACGTCGCCGAGGAAGCAGCGCTGAAGACCGCCTCGTCCCGCGATGTGAGCGCCGGCGTGCAGGAAATCGCCGACGAGGAAGAGGCCGCGCGTCTGGCCGCCGAGGAAGCCGCTCGCGTCGCCGAGCAGGCGGGCATCGATCGGGCTTGTGGGACT
>OGPR01002822.1_pt1 | contig 11186 bp, 4 predicted proteins | sample 1552981 | NCBI WGS metagenome assembly OGPR01 (sample SAMEA2580260, study PRJEB22360) | human gut metagenome | biome: human gut; feature: human-associated habitat; material: faeces | place: Denmark | collected 2008/2010 | reverse complement strand
CTTATAATTGTCTTAGAATTTTTATCCATAAATTATGAATATCCCTTTCAATTTACAAATATCAAACGATTCAATTTTTTACTTATACTATTTAACTGGTATTATCACTTTATTACGATGAATAGAATCGTATTCATTATATAGTATATTATACTACATTATTGTAAAAAGACATATTTTTACACTAAATAATATCATTCATTTATATCATTTCTTTATAAAAAATAAGCGGAAAAACCATTTATCTTCCACTTATTTTTTTATGTTAATATTTTTTCTCATCAACAATGATATTGATACAATTTTAATATTGACCCTATACCAGTTTAACTTCAAATTTGATTTTGTTTTTGAACTTTATCAATAATCAATTGAGCAATTTTCTCAGTAGCATCAAGACTAACATTTTTTTCTTGAGCTTTTTTCATCTTTTCCATGTCATTTTCACTATTTAGTAACTTTAACCCTATTTCAGTGAGTTCTTTGGCATTTGGTGCTGAAATTGACATACCAAGATGATGAAAGAAATTTTTATTAGCAGTTTCACACCCTGGAATAGGAAAAGTATGAACAAGGGGTAATCTTGATGCGGCAGCCTCAGTTGATGTAAGTCCTCCTGGTTTTGTATAAACAATATCACAAGCCTTCAAATATAAATCCATTTGATTGGTATGACCTAAAATAACAAACATTTCATTTTTGCCATACAATTTAAGCAATTTATGATATATTCTTTTGTTATTTCCACATATAACAACAATTTGAAGATAATTTTTATCTTTAATTTTATTAAAGTTTTTAACAAGTTGAATCAATTTACCAGCACCCATACTGCCACCAAGTAGTAAAGCAATTTTTTTATTTAATTTCAATTGTAGTTTTTCTCTTGCTTCCTCTTTGCTAATAGGATTTAAAATTTTAGGAGTAAAAGGAATTCCTAAAGGGTATAGTTTATCAATCGGCATTCCTCGTTTAGTAAAATCGCTCATCAATAATTCATGAGGAATGATATAAAAATCACAATCTGTTTCCTCCCAAAATGGTGTACAAGTATAATCGGTAGCAACCCCTACAAAAAGTGGCAATTTGACATTTTCTTTTTTCATATAAGTTAAAGTTTCAGCAGGAAAAAGATGAGTCATAATAATTGCATCATAGTGGTGTTCTTCTAAATAAGGAATTAAATATTTTGCCATCTTTTTATTTATTTTATACACAGGGGATTCTTTTGAATGTTTACTAACATACATTCCCAATTTATACACTTCTCCAAAAACATAAGGAACCGTTTTGACTGTATTGACATAAGCATTCGCAACTCTTTTTGCTACTTTTTCTCCTGCAAGCGTTAAATAGTCAAAAACAAAGGCTTCATGTCCCATTTTTTCAAATTGAAGTTTTAAAGCATTTGCAGCCGCATCATGACCTCCACCAGTTTTACATGATAAGATTAAAAATTTCATATTAACGTTTTCTAAAGGCAAAGCGCACTTCAGTTTCCTCCATTTTTCTAAATGATGCAAGATGTTTAATGCCAACAATCATTGAAATACTAAAACATCCGATAAAAATGATGAATGATTTAACAATAAAAATACTTGTTAAAATAAAAGCAAAATAAGCAAAAAAGATTCTTAAAGTATGTGGTTTAACAATAATGATTAATGAAAAGAAAAGAAGCCAAAAAGCAAGTAAAAGTCCCATTTGCAAATAAGGAAATAGGCCTAATAAACTACCAAAACTAACCGCAATACATTTTCCACCACCTTTAAACCCACTATAAAGAGGATAAGCATGGCCTACAACAGGTGCAAGCATAATAAATGAAAACAAAATATGATTAGGTGAAATCGTATTTTTAGCTAAATAAACGGGAACAAACCCTTTGCCTAATTCTAATAAAAGTGTACAAATTCCGCATAGCATGCCACCTTGAATAAAAGCATTCGCAGTTCCAGGATTCCCATCCTCACTATCTTTTTTCGTATCCACTTGTTTAAAAATTTTAGGGATTAGATACCCAAACATAATACTACCTAATACATATCCTAGTATAATAAAGAAAATATAATGGATGGTAATTAACGTTTCTTTATTCAATATTAGTAAGTAAGTATTCATAAATTACACCACCTTTTTATTCGTATAATCGGTTAAGAATGCGAAGAAATTCTTATGAATCATCTTATTGATACTCATTGCAATATCATCAATAATTCTTTTTGCCACAATCTTACCTTTTTCTGTTAATTTAATAATCGTTTTTCTTCGATCATCTTCAGCCATCATTCTTTTAATAAAAGCCTTTTTTTCTAAATTTTTAAGCGTAGATGCAATTCGACCACTTGTTAATTGTTGAATTGCACATAGTTCACCTGGTGTTAAATTTTTTTGATGAATTTCTTCATAGATAAACAGGGTTTGTAAAATACCATTTTCTCCTTTATCTAATTCTTTCACTCGATGAATAAGGTGATTTCTCTTTCGAAAAATACGCATAAATTTATATGATAATTCTTTATAATTCATTTCATTTCTCCTAATTATCTTCTACTAGAAGATAATTATATCATCTTTGTCACATCTTGTCAATAGTATATCGTATTTATATATTCAATAATAAAACACTCTATTCTAATGTTTTAACATTTCATAGAGTGTTTATTTTATAATTTATAAAGTGATTTTTATTTTATCTTGCGAAAACACCATTATTCCAAATTCTACTTGCAGGATAAGTTCCATCCCATTGTTCCCAAGTTGTTGTACCAGGAACAATACTATGTAAAGTAATCGTTTTAGTCTGACCATTTAATTCAACAGTTAAATCATAAGATACTGTTGTAGTAATAGCTGGTGCTTTGATTACTCGGCCAGTATTATCAATAATATCAGGATTATTAGATTGAATAGAAATTTTTGCATTACTATAATTCTTTTGAATTTCATATTGTAATTCAACCATTTCCATAAAACTATCCCAATAAGAACCAGAAATCATTGTTTGAGGACAATTTTTACCACTCCAAGTATTATGCATTTTCACTCTTGTTGTATCTAAATCATTTCTTAATAAGATATCGGCAACAAGTTGTGCAGTTCTTTGGAATGTATCATAGATATCACCAGATAAATTAGAACACATTTCAATACCAATTGAATTATTATTTCCACCACGGGAACCAATTGTATTATAACTAGATGAATACCATAATGGTTCACCAATATAGTAATACCCATTCTCTACTTTCCAAGTTGGGCCAAGAATTGATAAATAACTAGCAGAAGGTGCCGCACCATTAATTGTTGGCACTTCAATTTGTGTAACGGTTCCATTTAATGATAGATAATAAGCAGAACCACTTTGTACAACATCAAATTGAGGTGCTATATTGCTAGTGGCAACCGCATTGGTTTTCGTCCAAGTAAAGCTTGCAGATGTTCCATCACCGGCATGATATGCAATATATTTTTCAGGAACGACACCATAGATGGCATCATTACCTACTGTATAGTGAATGGAGGTTTCACCGCTTGACATACCTTGAGCAATTGATACAACTGTACCTGTAAGTGTTGCGGTGTCATGAACAGTAACAAATTCAATTGTATCTACACTTCTACGTTCTTTATGGTTATTTGGATTAGCCTCACTTGTTGCATAATATGTTTCATCCACTTTAAATTCATCAAATAAGTATCTATTGACACTTCCATAAGTAGAAACATATACTCTTTCAACACCATCATTATATAAAGATATGTTACCCGTTTCTACTACAGCAAAATTGTTTCTAGCAAGCAGTGCAATTAATCTATCGATATCTGTATCTTCTGAATATACTCCTACAGTGATACAAACTGATAAATTAATTTGAGTTCCTTCAATTGTAACTAAAACATTTGCTTTACCATTAGCAAGAGCAGTTACAAGTCCTGTTTCCGACACTGTTAAGATATTCTCATCACTTGATTCATAAATAAATTTAGCGTTTTCTGTACCTTTTCCGTAAGCTGTAGCAATGATTTGCAATGTATCATCAATATGAATTGATCCATCATAATGTTCTTCAAATGTAATATCAACCGATTGAATCGAATTTACAGTAATTTCATGTTCATAAGCAACTTTTCTTAGATAATCGTAAATTGTGATTGTTGCTTTTCCGGCATTAATAGCAGTAATTAAACCAGTACTTGATACAGTAATAATATCTGTGTTACTTGATTCATAGAATAAATCTTTAAAATATGCATCACTTGGTTCTACACTTGCCACAATTTGGAAAGTATCACCGGTTTCTAGTTCATCACAAATTTCATCAACTCGAATATTAGTTACAGGATTTAGTTGTTCCCATTTTGCATATAAAGTAAGATCACCATTCAAAGTTTCTAAACTAGTATATAGATTATCCTCGCTATCATACCATCCTAAGAATTTATATCCTAAATAACCAGGAACAATCAATTTATCACTATATCTTGAAGGTACAACTAAAGTATCATCTTCAGGTACTTCACTAAAGAAATATACTGTAGCTGGTTCATCTGCGGTAATATCCTCAATCGCTTGATCAAAAGCAACCATTTGACCAACTGTCAATTTAGTTGTAATTGGGTTAATACTTGCCCAATAATTGTTGTAAGAGTTAGAAATAGTAATAACATATTCAGCACCTTCTGGCCAACTAGATGCACCAGAAGAAATAATTTGAACAATTTCATATAAACCAGTTTCTAAATTTTTAGCTATATAAATACGATCAGAAAAAGTTGCTGCAGGATCATAACTACTTGTTCCAATAAAGATATCATTCGTATATCTTCCACCCCAGAATGTACCATTATTATAATTATAATTATTAATCGTTAAATGTGGAGCATTGCCAGAATGAGCAACTAAGTATTCTTCTGAATATCCACCATTAAATATATAAGTTACATCATAAATTTCGCCTTCTAATACTTTCCACTCAGCTACTAACACAATATCACCTCTTGAAGTTGAAGGAATTTCAGTTACATAATCTCCGTTTAAACTCCAACCTAAAAATTCACAATTCAATTTTGTAGGAGTAGGTAGTACAATAGGTTCACTAATTAAACTATTATAAGCAGTTGGATAATTTCCTTTTAAAGTACCACCATCAAGTTCATAATTGATAACATAAAATTCAAGTGGTTTTGCTTCATCAACAATTGGTTTAGTTGCCAAAGTAGTACCTGATGTTTTTAAATGTTTAAATAAACTAGCATAAGAAGTTAGATCAGTAATCACTTCACCCTCATTATTTTCATAATAATTAGCACCAAATTCTGCCAAATGTGGATTTGTAGTTTCAGTATCAGAACCTTGATATGTTCCAAAATAATGAGTAGTAGGAAGTCCTAAAAATTGATTGTTATCTACTTTGCAACTCCAATTAGATGTACTTGCTCCATTATTTCTTAACCACATATAATTATAGCAATGATCAAAAATATTGCCTGTAATTTCCCAAGCTGTTTTATTTTCTTGGAAAATATGAGCAGAAATTGCACCATTATATGGAACCGCATTAGACTGATCAGTACCTATTTGTTTAAAAGTATTATTTAACACATACACTATTGTATTTGATCCACTAGGTCCGGATAAAGCATACATAAAGATTGCATTGTATCCATTATTTTGAACACTTTGTTCAAAATAATTATTCGTAAATGAAATAATACCTTGGTTATAGCCACCCTCACATCTAATAGCATCTCGATCAAAGTCTAAGAATACATTTCCTTCTACTGATAAATTAACAACTCTATTGATTAATAAGTTAACATCACTAACATTCGTAAATCTATTATTTGCAAAATAGAAATGATTTGTTGAACCTCCCTTTGGTAAATTGAATTCTACAAATCCTTTCATCACATAACGATTGATAACCCAATCAGTAGTAGAAGCATTTGTATCATAAACTAAATTATTTACAAACTTAAAGTTATGATACTCTTTGTTTTCACTTCCAACGATTTTAGCACCCTTTGTAAAGGACAATCCATCCATTGTAAAATTATTAGCAGAAGCAAGAACTGTAATAACGCCTGTTAAAACAGCTTCTTCTTCTCGTGCGAAAGTATTTGGATTGGTTCCTGCATTTGGTCCAACAATTGTTAAGTTAGCCAAGGAAATCGTAACATTTTCATTATACTCACCAGCTAAAATAATAATCTTACTTCCTTCTTTAGCATCGTCTAAAGCAGCTTGAAGTGTAGAGTAATACCAATCCTCTCCAACTCCTACATATAATGCATCTTCACGCCATTTCGCACTAAGCACAATATTTCCTGTTGTTCCTTTTTCAATAGCAGTAATTTTTTCATCATTGAAATACCATCCAACAAAAACGAAATTGCCATTTGTTGGTACTGGAAGTTTGGTTAATCCAACTTCGCTATCATATTTAGTTGGAGCATTTGCTGGTAAAGTTCCACCATTTAAAATATATTGAATCTCCCAAAGATCAGCACTTTCATCAACATATTCAGGAACATCAGTTTCATTTTCATAATACGTATCCCAGCCATCAACACCCATAAATTTACTTGCTACTGGAGTTTGATCGTAGTAATTATTAGCACCATCAATATTAAAAGAATATGCATTTTTAATATAATAGGTAGCTAAAGAATTCAATAATTTATTATAATTGATATGCACATCATGAGTAGTTTCGCTCATATCAGTTGTTTGATCTAATCTAAATAGCATATATGAATTATCTACCTTATTATATTGGAATTCAATTTTAGCAGTTCCTGTTGAGGCACCACTATATTTTACAAAAGTTGCTGCAGCATGACTTCCTGCTGTTTGACCACAATTTTTGAAAGTATTATTTTTGATTTCATAGGTTCCTTCACTATAAGATCTAACCCAAATTGTATATTGAGAATAATTTTCAAAATGATTATTTATAATTGAAACATTTCCCTTCACACCAAAGGAAGCCGTATTATCAATCTTAATTCCATCATTATAGTTAGCACCATTACCAACAAAAGAACAACCCTTTATAGTTAAATTGATTATTTGCATACCATAAAAAATCATTGGTCTTCCTGTAGATTTTTCATATTTGAGATTTGTTAATTCTATATCCTCAAAAATGGCATTTGCATCATCTGTTTGTGGAACAAAATGAATAGGTGCAGTTAAACTATCTTGTGCAGTAGAATTGACTGTTGACTCATAGCAATAAATATTTGTCAATTGAATATTGCTAACACCACTAGTTGAACCAACAATACGTCCCTTTTCAGTTAAAGCGATTCCATCAATCACAACATTATTTGAATTGATTAAAATATCACTAGTAAAAATAGTTTCTGCATTTCTAGTTTCATAAACTGGATTAATTCCCCAATTCGCACCATTGATGGTTACTGATTTATTGATTGTAAAGCCTTGATAAGTACCGGCTACCACCAAAATAGTATCTCCTTCTTTTGCAGCATCTAGGGCTTCTTCTATTGTCGCATATGCATTTTCATTATTTGGATCGACAATTAAATCTTTTTCAACCACTTGTTCTTGTTCCCATTTTGCAACAACTGTAATATCGCCTCTTTGCTCACCATTGATTTGTTCAATTAATGCATCATTGAAATACCAACCCAAAAATTTAAATCCTTCTTTTGTTGGAACTGGAAGTAATGTTATTTCATCAATAAAGTATTTTGTTGGTAAGTTATCGCATACACCACCATCTAATTCAAAAGTAATGAAATATGCAATTTGTTCCCATTTGGCATAAAGAGTAATATCTCCCTCTAGGCCAACTTCTAATTTATCTACTAATTGATCATTGAGATACCAACCCAAAAATTGATGATCTTCTTTTGTTGGTTCTAATAACTCAATTGGTAGAGTCAACATATCATATCCTTGGGGATTATCAGGATGATTGAGGCCTCCATCAAGTTGATAATCAATACTATATTTTGTAGCTATCCATTTGGCATAAAGAGTAACTTTACCACTCATGGATGCATCAAGCTCTGTTATTTTATCACCAGTACATTCAGCATCTAAATACCAACCATCAAAAGTATAGCCTGTTTTAGATGGATTATTTAAACCAACTGGTAAATCAGAATCAGTATATGATGTTGGATTATTTGGATGATTGATACCTCCATCTAATACATATTCTATCTCATATATTTCTTCTAAAACCGTAACATCAAAAACATATTCACGATACTGTATACCATCAACACTTGAGGTAACTCTAGCAATAATTTGTGTAGTACCTTTAGATACCGCTAAAACATACCCATCATTATCAACAGTTAAGATCTTATCATCATTTGATCTATATGTTATAATCGGATCGATACAACCTTCTTGAAGAACATAAGAAATTTTATATGTCTGTCCTTTTAACATCTTATCTTTTACATCAAATTCAACATCTAATGTCTCTGTATAGACAACCTGAATTGTTGTAGTTGCATATACAGAAGGGTTATCTTTAACAAAAACTTTTAATTCTGTTGTCCCCTCTTTTAAACCTGTTAATATTCCATCAATATAGGTTGCAACGGTTTGTTCAGATGATTCGTATACTAGTTCATAATTACTTTCATGTGAATCCTTGACAACTGTAGGCATAAAATCTAATTTTTCACCTACTTTAATTGTGTATAATTCTTCATCAAACTTTAACTTGATATATCCGTCTGGAATACATGATACCAAACAAAGAATTATACCAACCATTGATAAAATTAAAAATAATCTTTTTCTTAATTTTAACATTTCTCCTCTTCCTTTCATAAAAAGATATTTAATTATATCACTGAGAATTTTTTTTTGCAAGCGTTTGCACTTTTAAAGTAAAGGAAGATGATTTTGTTTTTTATTCACTTTTATTTAAATTATTTTTCTTTGTAAAAATATAAAAAAACAAATAGAAGACTGTCAAAATTTAATATAGTATCCTATTTAATTTAAATGAATTTTTCCTAACAAAAAGCTTACTAGAAATCTAGTAAGCTTTGAATTATTCAAACTTATTGTGCTTCATCTTCAACAATCATAGTTGAAACTAAAGCTTTAAATGCAGCACTCCATTTTGTATTATACATACCAACAAAATAATTAGTTTGGCCATTTGGAATATATACTTTAAATCCTTCAGGCACTTTATCAAATAATGTATCACTTACATATGTAATATGTGCTGATGTTGTAAAACGAATGCCCGATAATGTAGTGTCAATAAATGCACTTGCATCAATGGAAGACAAAGTTCCCGTAGTATCTTTTAAAATAGTAGCCACACCATTAAAATTACGATTGGCAACAACTAAAGTATAATATGTTGAAGTTGCACTTGCCTTACGATAAATTAAATGATCAATTTCAAAGAAGAACTCATTTCCATCTTCAATTATAATTTCTGTTATATTTGGACAATTCGCAAATACATTTGCAGCCAAATCCTTTGTATTGGCAAGTAGTGTTACAGCTTGCGAATATTTCGCAGGAATAAATTCAAGTTTAGTTGTCGTTTTGCCACTCGTTGTTGTTGTTGAATATAAAACATTATTGTATACTTGATATTTGCTTGAACCATCTTCAACAGTAATGCTTTCAAGTTTTATTAAATTTGCTAACGCATTGACTTGAATGGATGTAACGGTATTCTTGACTTCAAAGGTTGTTAAATTTTTATCTGGTACAAGATATAATGTTGTCAAAGATTTATTATATAATGCCCCATTCACACTTGCATAACTTTTATTATCAGCACTCACATTGATAGAAGATAATTTCTCACATCCTAAAAATGCATTTAAATTAATATTGGTTACACCTTGAGGAATATATAATGAAACGATTTGACTACAATTTTTAAATGCCTCTTCACTAATTTTTGTTAATGTTGACGGAAAGGATATAGCAATTAATGATTGACAATTTTCAAAGGCATTTGATTCAATTGATTTAACCCCTTCTGGTAAACTTATTGCCGCAAGTTGAACACAATTTTTAAATGCTGATGTACCAATATGATCAAGAACACCATGAATTGGTAATTGAATTAAAGAGGTACATCCTTCAAACATTGAAGTTGCAATAGCAGTTGCATTCGCTGGTAAACTAATACTATTTAAAGCAGTACAATCTTTAAAGACATTGATTCCAAAAGTTAAAGGGTCACTACTATCAGTACCAAGAAAAGTAACTGTTTTTAAATTGCTACAACCTTCAAAAGCACTAAATGCAATATTTTCAATTCCCTCAGGAATAATAACACTTGTAATCGTTTTATTGTTTTTAAATAAATTTTCTCCTAAAGCTTTCACTTCTACACCATTAATTTTAGCAGGAATTTCGATATCACCAGCTAAATCAGTGGCATCAACAATTGTTTGTGTCTTACTATCAAATTGAAAAACACTAACCCATTTTGCAACTAAAGTAATATTAGAAGTTACAGGTTTTGTAAAATCATATGGTTGATCATTGAAATACCACCCTACAAAATGATACAATGAACGCGTTGGGTCATTTGGTCTAACAAATGTCGAGCCAGACTTTACTTCAATCTCTTTTACAAGAGTACCTCCATTAGAATCAAAAGTTACAGTTAAAGTTTTAACTGGAAATAAATCTGGATTATCATTCATAAATTTATCAAATGCAATTGTAATTAAATCTTTAACTGTGTTGCTTGAAATAGTTGCACCAGAAACAACAACGAATGAATCATCTACAGTTGTGCTAGTAGCACCGTTTAATCCCATTGATGAACCATTAAAGTTTTCCCCTTTACCTAAAGTATCACTTTGTGTTGTAACCATATTTACAATCTTTCCATCTTCATCTATTCCTACATATAGTTTTACAGTAGTAAAAACATTAGCCTTTTCAAGATAATAAATACTTACTTCTTTACCATCTTTTACTGCTTTATATTCAGCCTTTAAGTTTTCAGTTGCTGTTATTGATACTTTTGTATATTCTGCTCCTGCAACAATTTTTTCTAATTGCGTTTTTACTTCATCAGAAATCTCATCTGGATTAACTGGACCACTATGATCAGTTGCAAATTTATCAAATGCAATTGTAATTAAGTCTTTAACTGTGTTGCTTGAAATAGTTGCACCAGAAACAACAACGAATGAATCAT
>OGPR01002806.1_pt1 | contig 11245 bp, 2 predicted proteins | sample 1552981 | NCBI WGS metagenome assembly OGPR01 (sample SAMEA2580260, study PRJEB22360) | human gut metagenome | biome: human gut; feature: human-associated habitat; material: faeces | place: Denmark | collected 2008/2010 | reverse complement strand
TACAAGATAAAGCCAAAACTTCATATACTCTAAGCACAAGGAGGTTGAGGTTTGGCTATGAACAACAGTTTAGCAGAAGTACACCCAGAGCTTATTACGGAATGGTCAGAGAAGAATTTACCGCTTACACCTGATGATATTACCTTTGGTTCAAATAAAAAAGTATGGTGGAAAGGTACTTGCGGACACGAATAAGTAAACACCGAATCGCACAGCGCAAGCATTTTGGCCCGATGCTGTGCGATTTCTTTTTCACCTCACGAAATGCTGGCCTGCACAGCCGTTTGCTATGCAGCGCGTCTCATCCTTTGGGATGATTTACATTTCAGAACAGCCGCGTATAATATAATTTGAGATAGGTGGCAAAAGGCTTATGACAATCTCGCACTGGATCAAAGGGAGGGAAGACATGACCGAAAATATCATCATAAAGTCCTCCGTTCAGAAACGGTTTGACAGCTTCATAGCACATGGCAGAGTCCTTTTTTTCAGCGCGCCCTGCGGCTTTGGAAAGACCGTGCTGGCGGACGCGCTGCTGCGCGGGCGGAATGTGCTGCGGCAAAGCGCGGCAGACCCAGACTGCGCAATCCCACCGTCAGCGCAGGATTGGGACATTCTGCTGATTGACGATCTTCAGCTCATGCAGGAGGAAGCCGGGCAGCAGGCTCTTTGCGAATTGATTCGCTCAAGTCCGGAGCGCCGTTTCGTGCTGCTCTCGCGCGGTGTGCCGCCCGGCTGCCTGACGGCGTTTCAGTACACGGGGCTGATGACGGTGCTGGAGGCCGACGACCTGCTTTTTGACGCGGACGACGTGCGGCGACTGTTTCAGCTTTCGGGAGCAAATGTAACAGATAGCGAGATCGACGGAATTTTGAAAGAATCCGTGGGCTATCCGCTGGGCGTAGCCATCACCGCCCGGTGTATGTCTCCGGGCAAGCCGTGGACACCGGAGCTGGTGGCGCGGGTGTTCCACGAGGTGTTCCTCTACTTTGAGACCGCCATCTACCGGCGCTTTGACCTGCCGGTGCGGCGCTTCCTGTTGGAGCTGGCTCCCTTTGAAAGCTTTGACCTGGAAATGGCGCGGATGGTCAGCGGCGATCCCCGTGCCGGCGAACGGCTGGACTGGCTTCTTCGATACACCACTATGCTGCGCTACGACGACTGCCAGCGCTTCCACTTCTGGTCGGGTTTCCGAGCTTTTCTCCTCTGGGAGATGGAACGGGAGTATACCGAGGAAAAGCGCAAAGCGCTCTTCAGCCGGGGCGGGCTGTACTATGAGCTGAAGGAGGACTACGCCCACGCCCTGGAATGCTACACCAGCGGCGGCGACCATGCCAAGGTCTCCGAGCTGCTGGTGCGCAATGCAGAACTCCACCCCGGCATGGGTCACTATGCCGAGATGGAAAAATACTACCGCAGCCTGCCGGAGGCGGAAATTCTCGCCTCTCCCTCGCTGATGCAGGGCATGAGCATGCTCTGCGCGCTGGCGATGGACTACGAAGGCTCGGAGCGCTGGTACGGCGAGCTGCAAGCATTTGCCGAGCGCTGCGGCAGGCAGGACGCCGCCGGAAAGCAGGCCCGCAGCCGCCTTGCATGGCTGGACATTTCTCTCCCCCAGCGGGGCGTGAACGGTCTGACGGAAACCATTCCCGCTGTGTTCCGGCTGCTGATGAACAAGGAAGTGACGCTGCCGTCCTTCTCCGTCACAAGCGCGCTGCCCAGCATCATGAACGGCGGCAAGGACTTTTCCGCATGGAGCAAAAAAGACGACCTGCTCTACAAAACCCTCCGTCTCCCCGTGGAGGCGGTGCTGGGGCGGGACGGCGTGGGTCTTGCGGACTGCGCCATCGCCGAGAGCAAGTTTGAAAAGGGGGAGGACGTGGCCGGTCGGATGCTGTCCCTTCTCCCACAGCTGAACGAGGTCCGCAACCGCGGCACGCCGGACATGGAGTTCGCCGTCAGTGGACTGCTGGCCCGCAGCCAGCTGGCAAGCGGACAGCCCGCCGACGCGCGGCGCACCATCGAGGTGCTCCGTGAATACTTTGCCGAGCGCGGTTTGACACGCTTTCTGCCCAATATGGACGCCATGCTCTGCCGTATTGACATGCACACCGGCGACCTTGACGCGGCGGACGCGTGGTATCGGGAAAAAGCCCCGCGGGAGCTGACGCACCTGAACGTCATGCGGCGCTACCAGTATCTCACCCAGGCCATGGTGGAGCTGGAGGACGGCAGGCCGGACACGGTGCAGCTGACGCTTGCCCCGCTGGAGCCGTATGTCCAAAACTGCGCCCGCATCATCGACGGCATTCACTTGAATGTCCTGACTGCCATTGCCCTGTACCGCAAGAAGGACGAGCGGTGGCGCGAGCGATTGACGGCGGCGCTGGATGCGGCGGCGGAGTACCGCTTCATCCGCACCGTCAGCGTATACGGCACGGCAGTGTTGCCGCTGCTGGAGGCACTGGACTGGGATGGCGACAAAAAGTGGTATAAGCAGATAATGGCGGCGGTACGGAAGCAGGCGGCATTCTACCCGCATTTTCTCGAACCCCGCCTTGCCCCCGGTGAGGAGTTGACGCCCACGGAGCTGCAAATTCTGCATCTGCTCTGCGCGGACAAGTCCAACGCCGAGATCGCGCAGATCATGGATGTGAAGCTGCCGACCGTGAAGACCCACGTCAGCCACATCCTCGACAAGCTGAACGTGAAGCGCCGGGCGGAGGCCAAGACCGCCGCGAAAAAGCTGCGGCTCATTCCGGATGACCTATAAAAGCTGTGCCTGTGCTTGAACGGGCTGGATATAAACCCTATATGTATATTCTAAAGGAGGATCTTATGAAAAAACGAGTATTGAGCTTATTTATGGTGCTCGTGCTTTGCCTGACGCTTCTGCCCACAGCGGCTTTCGCCGAGGGAGAGGACGTGAGCATATCGGGCGGTGTCATCGGCGGCGGTGAGACCGGTGGCGAGGGCGGTGGGATCTATGTAGAACCCGGAAGCCCGACAGAAGGGGGCGGCGGCACATATATCCCCGGAGAGGACACGCGGACGGAGATTTGGTGCACAATGAAACCCTCTTTAATTCAGCGCAACTATGACGGCACGACGGACGGCGGCAAGATTTCAATCGACTTGGGGTTTACAGACGGCACAAATACGTTTGAACTCACAGAAGGAACGGGCTTTACCGCCAAGAAGACGTTCGATTCCGCGGACGCGGGACAGCATACCGTCACTGTGGAAATCGAGCTGATCGGTGATGCGGCGGCAAAGTACAAGCTCAAGGCGGGCGAAGAAACGTTTACGATCGGCGGCTACATCGACAAGGCCTATCCCGATCTGACCGTAACTCTTTCCAAGACGGCTTGCACGGCGGGCGAAAAGCTTCTTCCGCTTCTGTCTGTCGAGGGTGCTCCGGAAGACGCCGAGGTGACATATTATTATCTGGCTTCCGCGTTAAAAAGCTGGGCGGGCTCTTCTGACGTAGAGGGCAGCGAAGCCATGCCCAAGATTGAAGAGAACACTGCAATCAGCGAACCCGGCACATATTACGTCTATGCCAAGACCGGCGGAACCAAGAACTACGAAGAGGAACGGTCAACAACCGTGGAACTCACAGTCAACGAGGCTGTCGTTGAGGCCGCTTCGATAACAAAAGCGGACGGAACGGACGGCGGCACATACGAATCCCTCCCGGCGGCGCTGAATGCGGCGCAGGACGGCGACACCGTCAAGCTGCTGGCAGACCATGCGACGGATGCAGACGCCCTCAATGCGCTCGGTGAAGATTTTACGTTCGAACAGTATGCTTCCATCGTACCCGTTGTCACCAAAACCCTGACGCTCGATCTGAACCACAAGACGGTCGACTACCTCGAGGTTGGATTCTCAGAGACTAACGAGGAAACGCAGAAAAAAGAAACTCTCGCGACAGGCAACCTGACTGTTACAGGCGAGGGCGCTTACGGCAGAATTTCAAATCTCATGTTCATGGCCGGCGCACTGGACATCCGGAGCGGCGAGATCGGCGGTTCAGAAGGCGCGGGACTTGTCTGCGACGTGAACAGCGGCACTGCGACCATCAGCAACGGCACGGTGTATGGCCTCACCGTAATGGAGGGTGCTTCCGTCACCGTCAATGGCGGCTCCAATCACGCGGGTGAATGGGTTGTCGCTTCCGGCGCTACGCTGAACATTACGGACGGCACGTTTGGCGATGTGCAGTTCACGCGCAACGGAATCATCGCCATCAGCGGCGGCACGTTCCAAAGCATTAAGAGCTACATCGCAGAAGAGTTGCAGCCGCTCATGTCCCTGTTGGATACGCAGAAGGTGCACGCTTTCTACAAGGGCGACGACGTGCAGGACGGCAATGCAACGGAGCTGGCCGACGTAACCGTCAAGGAACACACTCACACCATGGTGAACAACAAGTGCGCCTGCGGCTTTTCCTGCACCCACACGAACACCGAGGGCGCGAGCACCATCGACAAAGACGGCAAGTGCACGGTCTGCGGGACGCAGTTTGCGGCCGGCATCGGTGAAACCTATTATACCGATGTGCCGTCCGCGCTGGATGCGGCAACTGACGGTCAGACCGTCAAGCTGCTGGCAAACGAGATGCTGCCTGACGGCATATATGTCAGCAAGACCCTCACGCTGGATCTGAACGGACATAGCCTGAGTGGGCACAGCTTGAATGTCGGCGGCTCTACGGCCACGGGTCAGGCTCTCACCGGTAATCTGACGGTCATTGACAGCAGCGGCGGCAACGGCGCGGTGGGAGTGACCGTGCGGGACGGCGGTACACTGGTATTTGATCCGGAGAATGACAGCACCACCCTGCTCCAGCTGGAGGTTTGGGGCGGCAAAGTCGAGCTGCACGGCGGAAAGATTTTGAGAAAAGATCTGCGGCTGAATAATAACATCACATTGGGTGATCTGCTTCCCCAGAAAGCGGGACTTGCTTACTACAATGGCGACACGCAGCTTACGCTGGAGAAAGCCGCTACCCAGACCTGCGACCTGGTGGTAAAGTCGTGCAGCCACGGCGGCAAGAACGGCTTTGACAAAGACGCCGCAACCTGCCCCTACTGCGGCGTGGCTGCGGTGGCTGAAACAGCCTTGAACGATGGCGAGGGCAGATTTCTGTGGCGGAGATTTGCTGATTTGCAGACAGCCCTTGACGCAGACAGATACGGCGGCGCGACCCTTAAGCTGCTGGCCGACGTGACCGGCAATTATACCATCGGCGGCACAAAGGACACGGGACTTGACCTGAACGACCATTCCATCAAGGGTACGGTGACGGTCAAGGCGGCTGCGGGCAGCAACACCACCACCTTGAGCAACACGAAAAACACGACCACGGTCAGCATTGATAAGGTCGTTGCCTACAAGGGAGCAAAACTCGCCGGGTCGGGTAAGCCTGCCGTGATCGGCACATTGACGTTGGCAGAGGGCGCGACGTGGAAAACGATTCTGAATGACACAGCACTTGGATACAAGGTGCTCAACGCGGACGGCACCCACAAGTGGTATGCCCGGGATGATGTCAAAGGCTCGCAGTTGAACAACGTTATCATCAATAGACTGCCCATCACCTCCAAGACCTTGAATCTGAAGGTCGATGGGACGAACGTGAAAGGCAACAAGGTGGAGCGCGGCACGACTGTCCAGCTCTGCGCCAGCTGCAATGCGAAGGATGTGGCGGTGACGTTCTCCATCCTGAAGACGGGCGAAACAACGCCCATCACGCTGTCGGGCAACGATGTGCAATATACGACAGTCGGCACCGGCACCACCAAATTCTACGTCGCGGAGTATGCTTTCAACGATGTCGGCAGCTACACGATTTCTTTCACCGCCACCAAGGACGGCTATACGGTGCAGAGCGCCGAAAAGAAGCTGACCGTCACCAAGCCGAACTTAAGCAATGCCGAGATCACCTTCCGCAGCAGCAACGAAAGCACCTATGAGCCTTATCGCTCCACCACTACCGCGCCGGGCTTCACCGTAACGTACAACGGCAAGACGCTGAAATTGGGCGTTGATTACACCGCCAGCGGCACTGCTTCCTCTGCTGGCGTAAGCACCCAGACGCTGACCATCAAGGCAGTCGAAGGCAGCGACTACACCGGCTCGAAAACCGCCGAATGGAGAATCGTTCCGCACAAGGCGAAGGTCAAGGTCGGAGACGTGATCAAGGCTTACGACGGCACGACCGATCTGCCCGACGGCAAGATTTCGCTTGTAAGCGCAGCAGGCTCCGCAGGCTATCAGGCCGGACTGCCGCTTCCTCTGTCGGAGGGCAACGGTTTCGAACTGACCGACGCCAAGTATGATTCCGCCAACGCAAGCGAAACAGAAAAGAACATCTCCTTCACCGTCAAGCTGACAGATACGAACTATACCTTTGAAGACGGCACGACGGAAAAGGCCTTTACGCTGAACGGCGCGGATTTTGATGATAAGACCTTCCAGATCAATAAGGCCACCATCGCGAGTGACACCCAGCTTCATCAGACCGTTTTCAACGATCTGGCAAAGACCTACGAGATCGATTTGAATCAAGTTCTGGATAAGATCCTTCCTGAGGGCGGCACATACGGCGATATCAAATATGGTCGGCCGGGCGTCAGCATGTACGCCGATTACTATCCCGCCGGCGGTGCAAACATCGAAAACGGCAAGCTGCGCCTGTCCATCAACAAGGCCGCAAGCTTCAAGCAAGGTAAAGAAATTGGCACGGTAACCGTCCAGGTCGAAACCACGAACTATCAGCCGTTCACGCTGACCATCCATGTCAGTGTGCAGGACAAACTCGTTCCCGTTCCGGCTGAGGGCAATTCTGTCAGCGCAACAGACATCATCTATGGTCAGACGCTGGCTGACAGTAAACTCACGGTCAACGGCACGATGCAAGACTCCGCCACCGGTGCAGAAGTCAAAGGCACGTTCGCGTGGACAGATGGCACAATCAAGCCAGCTGCAAATGACAGCTATGAGGCCGAATGGACGTTCACTCCGGCTGCGGGCTACGAGGAATATGCGACCGTGACCGGAACTGTGATCATCAAGGTCAAACCGGCGAAGCTGACCGTTTCCGTGAAAGCATCCAGCATGTATTACACCGGTGAGGAACAGATCGCATCGATCATCGCGTCTGGAGAAAGCGTAGACAGCACTCCCGTGACGTTCACCTACAGCGACAAGGTAGACGGCAACTATACTTCGGGCGTACCGGCATTCACCGACGCGGGCACATACACCGTTTACTACAAGGCGGAAGCCGCGAACCACGAACCGGCTACCGGTACGTTCACCGTGACCATCGACCCGCTGCCGATCAGCCTTTTCTCTGTTTCGTCAATCTCCAAGACCTACGACGGCAGTGCAGATGTCACGCTCACTGCGGACAAGCTGACGTTCTTCAGCACGACGGCGAATGCCATGAATATTAAACTTCCCAATACGACGCTCTCCTTCTCAAACGCCCAATTTACCAAGGAGCAGGCTGACGGGAGCTATCTGCCCTCGCCGGAGGTCGGAGGCGGAAAGGCGCTTTCCTTCACCATGACGCTCACAAGCAATAACTATGTGTTTGAAGGTAAGTCGGAAGGTACCACAGAGGTCAGCGACGTTTTCGCGACCGATGATGCGAACCGGTTCACCATCACCAAGGCGGCCGCACCCACGGACATCCAGACCGGCACACTGAACGTGGTCAACGGCACGAAGCAGACGTACACCTACGATTTCAGCAAGCTGCTGCCCGAACTGTCCGAGGGCGAATATGGCACGATAAGCTATGGTAATCAGCCTGCTATTTCCGTTGTTCCTCAAAGTGGGTATTATTACGACGAAACGATCGTAGAGTTTCACAACGGCGTGCTGACTTTGGCACAGTTCTATGCGAAAGATGGAACAATGACCGGCCAGATCGGAACCGTCAAGGTGAAAGTCACCACCACCAACTATGAGGACTTTCAACTGATGCTCGTCCTCAACGCGGTGAACCAAATCGACCCCGAGCCGAACGGCACAATCACCGCAAGCACGATTACCTACGGCGACACACTGAGCAAGAGCACCATCACGGGCACGATGCAAGACCCCAACACCGGTGCAACCGTCAACGGCACGTTCACATGGACAGATGGCAAAATCAAGCCTGATGCAAATGACCGCTATGAAGCCGAATGGACGTTTACGCCTGATGCACCGGAATATTCGACCGTGACCGGAACTGTGACCATCAAGGTGAACAAGGCTGACCCCACCTTCAACGCTCCCACGGCGCAGGAAAATCTAACCTATACCGGACAGGAGCAGGCGCTGATTACTGCGGGCATGACGGACTATGGCACCATGCAGTACAGCCTGACCGAGAACGGCACATACAGCCCGGACACCCCTACCGGCACCGATGCCGGAGTATATACCGTGTGGTATCGGGTGATTGGCGATGCAAACCACAACGATACCGCACCCGCCAGCGTGGCGGTCCGCATTGGGAAGAAGCCGCTGACGATCACCGGGGTAACGGCTGCGTCCAAGCCTTATGATGGCACGACAAACGCGGACATTACCAGCGTAACCTTCGACGGCGTGAACTTGAGCCGAGGCACAGACTACACCGTGACCGCCAGCTTTGACGAGGCCAGTGTGGGCAACGGCAAGAACGTCACTGCCACAGTGACCCTGATCGGACCGGCAGCGAAGAATTTCGCCTTGGAGCAGAGCAGCTTCCCTACGACTGGCAGCATCATCAAGGCCGCTGCGCCTGACTTCACCAAGGAAACCGCGCTGACCATTGTAAACGGCCACGAAAAGACCTACACTGTGGCGCTCCCCGCCCTGCCCACGCTGGAAACGCCCAAAGAGTACGGTGCGCTCACCTATGAGATCGGCGAAATCAAACTAAATGACGGCTACTACACCAGCGGCGCGAAGGTGGAAAACGGCGAGCTGACCCTGCCCATTCAGAAAAATGACGTGGAAACCACCGGCTCTGTGGGCACAGTGACCGTAGTGATCAAGAGCGCAAACTATGAGGACATCACGCTGACCGTCAAGATCAGCGCGAAGAACAGGATCACTCCCACCGGCACACCGACGCTGAGCAAGAACGCCATCATCTACGGCGACGCCCTGAATACCATCGCTCTCTCCGGCAAGCTCCATGATAATGTCAACAACGTGGATGTCGATGGAACCTTTGAATGGGTGGACGGCACGCATATACCCGTGGTTGGGAACGGTACCTATGCAGCCGAGTGGATTTTCGAACCGACTGACACCGAGAAGTATTTAACGGTTTCGGGAAGATCGAATATCACTGTCGAAAAGGCTCGGCAGTACGGCAAGCTCAGCATGGCGGGCTATACTTACGGTAAAACGCCCAGCACACCGACCTTGACAGACCAGACGGGCGATTTGAATGCTCAAGTGACCTACAGTTATGCCGCTGCGGACAGCGGCTCTGTTCAGACGTGGGATATCAGCAATCCGCCCGCGCTGAACGCCGGTACCTACCGTATGTACGCCAGCATTGGTGATACGGATAACTACTACGGATTTGAAGCTGTGTATTGCGAATTTGTGGTAGCAAAGGCAACGCCGATCTACACCGTTCCCACCGGGCTGACGGCAAAATACGGTCAGACGCTGGCGGATGTGACGCTGCCGGACGGCTGGAGTTGGATGGATAGCAGCGAATCTGTGGGCGGCGCTTCGACTGCCGCCAAGACCTTCCAGGCAAAGTTCACCCCGACAGACGCTGTCAACTACAACATGGTGGAGAACATTGAACTTGAAGTCACGGTGAACAAGGCAGATGGCGGCAACCTCAAAACGGTCGAGCTGGAGCAGAAGTACACGGACGCCTCGGATCACACCTACACGCCGGACTGGGCCGGACTGCCCGCCGGGCAGGACTGGACGTTCAGCAGCGAGGCGAGCATCGTCCTGCCCAAGCAGGACTTCGCAGCGGACGGCAACTTGCTGACCTATGCCATCTCCGGCGGCAAGGCGGGTGACAAGATCACCCTCATCCTCAAGGCGTCCTGTGACAATTACGAGGATTTCACCATCACGCTGAACGTCACTCTGACAGAAAAGGACAATCAGAAGCCGTTGACCATCACCGGTGCGGGTAGTGTGGTCTACGGTCAGACGCTGACATTGACCACCACTGGCGGCTCCGGCACGGGCACAGTGACCTACCGCATCGACACAGACGCGAGCACCGGCGAGGCGACCATCGATCCCGAAACCGGCGTTCTGACTCCGGTCAAGGTCGGCTCTGTGAGTGTCATCGCGACCAAGGCAGGCGACAACAACTATAACGACGTCACCAGCGCCCCCTTCGTGCTCATGATCAAACCGGCCACTCCCACCGGTGAGCCCAAGTACACCAAGATCACAACCAGTGGCAAGACATTGAAGGACGTGACGCTGACCATCGAGGGAAGCACTCTGAATCCCAGTGACGGCAAGCTGGAATGGGTGGATGACAAGGGCGAGCCCCTGCCCGACGATACCACGGTCAAGGCCAACACGACCTACAAATGGCGCTTCACGCCTGATGATGACAACTACACGACCCTGACCGGCGAGGTTGAGCTGTATCACAAGTCCAGCAGTGGCGGCGGTTGGTACGACAGCTACTACACCATCAAGGCAACTGCCGGGGTTGGCGGCTCCATTTCTCCCTCCGGCAATGTCAGCGTTCGTGAGGGTGGTGATCAGACCTTCACCATCACCCCGGATAAGGGCTATGCTGTTGCCAATGTCAAGATTGACGGCAAGGGCATTGGCGCGGTGAAGTCCTACACCTTTGAGAATGTCAGCAGCCCCCATACCATCGAGGCCATCTTCGTCAAGGGCACTGCCAGCGCCAGCACCGGAGACAGCAGCAATCTTCCGCTGTGGAGCGCCCTCCTGCTGGCAAGTACCCTTGCTCTGGCCGGCGCCGTCCACCTTAAGAGAAAACGTGCACGGTAATCGTTTTATCACACCTTTAAGGCCAACAAACAGCTCAGCTTCCGGTATTGCCCGGAAGCTGAGCTGTTCCTTTTTCATCACTACAAGAAGCTAATCAATGACATTTTGAGCTGCGCCGCTATCCCAGCGCGGCAAGGAGACAGCATTATGAAAAGAATCACAAGAATCATTCGTCCGATCATCTGCATAGTTGTCCTTCTCATTGCTATGACCACGGCAGTCAGGGGCTGCTATC
>OGPR01002800.1_pt1 | contig 11274 bp, 5 predicted proteins | sample 1552981 | NCBI WGS metagenome assembly OGPR01 (sample SAMEA2580260, study PRJEB22360) | human gut metagenome | biome: human gut; feature: human-associated habitat; material: faeces | place: Denmark | collected 2008/2010 | reverse complement strand
GGAGGTGGGCGCGGGCCGCCCCTTGCCCCGGCCGCCTGCGCAACTGGAAAAAGAAGCCCGCCATGTGCTCCACACTCTGGAGCAAATGACCGCTGAGCTGGAAAACCGCCATGCCCTGCTGCTGCAGGAAAAAAAACTGGCTTCTCTGGGCGTGCTCACCGCTGGGGTGGCCCACCAGCTCAACAATCCGCTCAACAATATTTATGTGGGCTGCGGCCTGCTGCGCGAAGATCTGGAGGACGGCAGGCAGGGCCGCCGCCCCCCGCCTGCGCCCGACGACGTCCTGGCCCAGCTGGACGCCATCAGCGCGGAGACCCTGCGTGCCCGCGACATTGTACGCGGTCTGCTCGATTTCGCCCGTAACACGCCTTTTACGGCTACCTTCCAACCCCTGGCCCAGGCGGCGGCCCAGGCCCTTGCCCTGGTGCGTCACGACCTGGGGCCCGGCGTACAGGTAAGCGTCCACATCCCCCAAGACCTTGTCCTGCCCCTGGACGGCCGACATATGCAAGAGGCCCTCATCAACCTGCTGCTCAATGCTGCCCAGGCCATGCACGGCCAAGGGCACATCCGCATCACAGCCGTCGCCGACACTGACGCCGACCAGGCCGTACTGCGCGTGGAAGACTCCGGCCCCGGCATCCCGCCGCAGTACCTGAACCGTATTTTTGACCCCTTCTTCACCCTTAAGCCCGTGGGCGAGGGCACGGGCCTGGGGCTTTCTATCGCTTTCGGCATCGTGCGCCGCCACCACGGACGCATCGACGCAACCAACCTCCCCGAAGGCGGCGCGTGCTTCACCCTGCGGCTGCCTCTCACACCCCACAAGGACGGTACGGCATGACCACCCTTCCCCCGGCCAGAATTCTGGTGGTGGACGATGAACGCCTGGCGCGCGCCAACCTGGCGCGGGTGCTGGAACGTGAAGGCCACTTGCTGCGCCAGGCGGCCAGCGGCGAAGAGGCCCTTGCCCTGCTGCTGTGAAGAGGCAGAAAAGGTGAGAATTACTGTCACGGAACTTGAGAACCATGCCGTTACACCCCCAGCACCTTGAGGATGATGTCCGCCACACTCCCGTTGCCGTCCGTCTGCGCATTTGCCCACCCATACAGCCGCTCCGCCTCGCCAATGGTCAGGTCCGTGTCTGTGGTGGTGGTGTCGTAAGTGCGCTCCCACTCCCCGGTATCCCGGTTGTATGCACCTGTGGACATATCGTCTGGCCGGTCAGCAATTGCTATGTCCGCCGCTGTACGGGGTCTGCTGCTCTGGTAGGTACTGCCGTTGGCGGCAAGCCAAGTTACAATCTGCATATCGGACTCCTAGTAGCGTTTTTTGGCGACGATGTAGATGTTGGCGTTAATGGATGTATTGCTGATGGACGTGGTATTATGTCGTGCGGTATCTATCGACAAAAAACTGTTGGCCGTCTGTATAATAACGGACTCCGGGGTTTGGTAGATAGTTTCGCCGCACCACACATTGCCTTCGGAGTAATAGTTTGAAGACTGACCAATAAACCGCCTCTTAACCTGATAGTCATTTTCTTCATCGACGAATCCACCTGCATCAAATGCCACGTTGGCGAATGGAAGCGGAATCTCAATCTCGTTGTTCACTGCCGCAAATATGGGGCCAATGCTGAACACGCTGCCTATACAATAGCTGGATACACTAAGCACCTGTGGCTTGCTGCCACGCATAGACAGAATTGCCCGAGTGCAGGTGTATCCATAGTCCTTATACCATGTCACATCAGCCTTTGCAGGGAAATCAAGCCTGTAATACTGATACGCCGTAGGGTTGTCATAGGTGAATGTCTTGTAGGAAACCGCATCATAGACATTTGGTACTGTGAACTCGCTGTCGGAGAGGAATCCACCATCATCAACAAATGCCGTGCGGTCTATCAGGGTTGTCCATGTTGCGCCATCAACGCTACCGGACAGTGAGAATTTGCAGGGATAGGAGGTCCAGGAGAAGCCCGCACTCGGCCCAAGCAGTTGCATGCGGTCAAATGTCATGGGTTTGTCCAGTCGCCATTGCGCATAGTGTGCCACCGTAGCATCATTACCAGACACATAGGCGTTAACGCCAGAGTCCCCGAAATTGAACAGGCTGGCCGGGGTGCGGTTTGTATTGTGTGAGCTGTCTGTCAGGTAGCCCGCCGGGTCTACATACTTGGTGTGATTATTGAGATAGGTGCCAAGGGGCTGGTCCGTAAGCAGATGTTCGCGCCGGTCCGTATCCACATGCCCAATCGGCAACATGGGCGTATCCAGCCATGTCCGCGTGTCTGCCTGCCACTCTTTGACCACTCCGGCAGCGGCGTCATACCACAATGTTTTGTGGGGGATATATGTTTTGTAGAAGGTCGGGGTCACGGTGTAATCAGCAGCCTTATACAATGCCGTTCCAAGGGTAAGCCTGAAGTTGTTGAGGTAGCCATACCAAGGCCAATCATTGGATGCAATTATCCTGCCTAACATCCAATAGCGATAATTGGGGTTGCCAATGGGGACATTGTTGTAAGCTCCAAGGCATACCCCATCAACATGAATATATACACATTCGTTGTGCATAGATACGGATACTGTGTGCCAATTATCATCATTAGCATTAAATGGTACATGATACACAGGGGCGTTTGTTTTGGAAGTCCCCAAGTGCAGCGTCAGACATTTCCGGCGATTTCTGTAGACCAAGCGCCAGCCACGGTTCGTATATTCGCCATTGTCAAATATGCAGTAATTCCCATCTGCCGTTGTATCCGCCGGGCCAGTCCATTTGAAGTCAACCTCTACAGTCATCTCGTTGCTGTACGGATGAGCATTTTTGGCGGGGAATGTAGTCAGGAGTGACGCTCCGGGGCTTATCCAGCCGGATGGCGACCCCGGAAAATAGTAGCTGCTGATTGCCCCACGAGGTTGCTCCGTAAGGCTTATCTGCACGTTAGCATTATTCACGGGGTAGTCCATGGACCCCATGTTGGATTCCGCCTTGGCCGCACCGGCCACCGTGTAGCGTGATTGCAGCAGGCCAAGGCACTCCGCCGAAATATCATGGACAGTGCCATAGTGCAGTTTGCGGGTATCCGTATACAAGTACGCCGCCTGCCCTGGCAGGGGCACAGCCTTGGTGCAATCCAGATTTGCGGGGAGGCTGCCCTCCGCCGTGGCAGGCACAAGATACATATAGTTGCGGGTCAGTTCGGTCAGCATTGTGCCGTCAAACACTACAGGGGTTGTCAGCCAGACGGCCTTGTCCACGGTGCGATTACTGACGGGGGATAGACCGCAAGCGATTGTGGCCGCAAACGGCTGTGCCTCACTGGCATACAGGGCCACGTCATACTTGTGCATACCGGGCAGCACCGCCTCGTAAAAGCGGATAACACCCAATGATAGATACGTGCCCCCCCAATTGGCGGTGATGTTAAGCCGGATTCTGTCATATGCCTTGATGTTGTCAGCAAACCAGTACATGCGACCATACTGCATCAGGTTGTTTGAGGCTCCCCGCAGTTGGCGGTCTTCCGCCTCCGCATAGATGTTTTCCCACATGCCGATAGCAGTGTTCCAGCCTTGGAGTGCCCATGTTTTGGGGTAGAATGTCGGCTGGTTATCACGCGGACACAAAAACATGCCGGACAGTACGTGCGCGCCGTCAGCGAAATCATACTGCCACCAGCCGGACGGTACGGTTTTGGCTGTCAACCAGCCCTCCGACTGGTAGACGACCTGATTGCGCAGGGGCTTAGTAGCCGTATAGGCGGTGGAATATTCCGTGCTGGCGCTGACGGTGCCGCGCTTGGTGTTGTACACGCCATTTTCATGCTGCATATCCAAAAACTCATGCCCCACCAGATACGCCGGATAACCGTCTTTTGTACGGCCAGACAGGACGGCGTTGCGCAGGCGCTGGGAGTTGCTGCCCTCCATGTCGGCTTGCCATGCGGTCAACCCGAGGGATTCCAGCGCGCCCGCCGGGGTGGACGCACCTGTGCCGCCATGGTCGATAGAGAGTGTACCGGAGGCAATCGCGGAGGCATCCACGCCCACGCTGTTGGCGGTGGGGTCTATGGTCAGGCCGGGGCCAGCGTTGAGGTCAAGGGTGCCGTCAGATTGCACGGATAAGGCCGCGCCCGGCTTGACGCCGCCAATAAGATCCGGGCTTGCCGGGCCGTTGTTGCTGACGCCTTCGGCGCGCTGCGCCCAATATTTGGCATCGGCGGCGTGGTTGGCCGCCTGTGCCGCGTCGGCGCTGGCCTGTGCCGCCTCCGCCCCGGCGTTGTCTGCGCTTCCGGCGGCCGCCCCGGCGCTGGCTGCGGCCGCGTTGGCGTATCCCTGGGCATCGTCAACAACCGCAGTCAACACACCGAACATCGCCCCGGGATCAATGCTACCGTCGCTCGGTGCCAGCACCGCACGATCTATCTGCTCGTCAAGCTCTTGTACCATGGCCGTGAGACGGTCGAAGTCCCGTTCTACCACGTCCGCAGGGAAGCGCCCGGCAACCGGATAGTCGCTTTCCTGCACGCGGGCGGTGCGCCTGCGGACAACCAGGGGCTTGCCCGCAGTCGGGGGCGTGGAGAAGGTCACGTGGTCATCGAAAACGGTGAAGGCCGTCAGCAACGTTTCCGTCAGTCCGTCCACCTGCAGGCATTCCACATCGCCTTCGTCGAACACGGGAAAGGGAACGGAAAATTGCGTCTGCGTGCCGTCAGGCAGGTATACGACTTTTGTCGTCCGCATGGTGATGGTCATCTGAAACCGCCTCCCTTCCTTATATATAGTGATGGCCTGAAGTACATGTCCTGCCCGTATTCCTTCTTCAGCCTGCGCTCGCTCCGGGCCAGCGTCCCTGGGCTGACCATTTCACGCAGGTGGTAAAAAACAAGCCAGTTCAGCGCCTCACGCGTGTACCACAGGTTGACCATGGGCGCGGTGTCCATGCCCATGCGCAGCAGTTCTTCCCCGGCATCGCCAAAGTTGCCGCGCAGCGCGTAGCGCACGGCGTTGACGGGCTTTTCCAGGTCGCCCAGCGCGGGCCCGGCAAGCGCCCCGGCCACGCTGCCGCCCGTGCGGCTGGCCGCCGAAAAGAAAAAGTCGCCCAGTATACCGAGCCCGCCGCTCTGCATGGTCGCCGCGAACCATGTTTCCAAGCGGGCCGGATCTTTGGGGCCGCGCCCGCGCGACATATCCTTGAGTACGGAAGCGAGGTAACCGAACGTCATCATGGCGATGCCAAAGCCAACGGCCCCGCCCACATCATAGCGTCCCTCGGCGGCAAGATCCGCCCGCTTCCAGCGTTTGCCGCCCATGATTCGCTGCATGTACACGAAGGGGAAACTCTTGAACTGGGATGCAAAGCGCAAAAATTCGCCCAGCAGAGTCCCGGGCCGCGAGCCCTGCGTCATGAGGGCGCGCGTTTTTACGTCCGGTTCAAGTACGGAGCTTGTCGTTTCGTCCGTAATCATGCCCATAACCAGGCCCCGCAACTCGTTGCGCTTGCGGTCAAGCAGTCTGGCTTCCGCCGGTTCGGTAACGGAAACGTCGCCTTCCGCCGCCTTGCGTATCTCCGCTATTTCGTCGGTCAGGTGCGCACGCAGCGTCGCTTCCGGGATGTCGTCAGCCTTGCGCGGCACCAGCAGGGTGCGGCCGTCCGGGTGCTTTTCCGTCATCAGCCGCACAAGATCCCAGTTCGTTTCCGTTATGCCGTGGAATTGCAGTGTTGCCCGGCGCGTCTTGTCCACCTCGGCCCAAGGCTTTACGGTCGCCTCGCCCATGTGGCCGGAAAACCACATGGCATAGCCTGCTTTACCGACCTCGGTAATATAGTTCAGGCCGCTCCAGCGAAAAAATCTGTCCTGCCACTTTGCCGCCACGGCGGGCAGGTCGTCGGCTTCGTTCCAGCGCAGGCGCATTTCGCCCAGGGTGTCGTCCAGCATAACGCCCATGTCGCGGCACAGGTTTTTTTTATTCTTGTCGCCGTAGCCCTGAAAATACTGCGCGATGCTCCGCGCCATGGCTTCGGGCCAGCTCAGGCCATGCACGCGCATGCCAGCGGCTTTTGTCGGGATGTCTGCCACGGCCGAAAGCGCGGCCCCGCCCAGTTTCCCCGTGTTTTCGATGGCGCGAATCACGGCGCAGGCCCGCGCAGCGCCCACGTTCACCGGCACGGATACCTGTCCGGAAAGCACGGCCCACCAGTTGCCGATGTTGTTGATGCCAGCCCCCTGGGCGAGACCCTGCTTCAGGCGCGCTAGGGCCTCCATTTCCTTTCGGCCCGCCGTTCCCCCGGATTCTGCCGCGCGCAGTTCGCGCGTTTCCTGCGCCATAAGGCTTTGCAGCATCATTTCCGGGTTGGTGCCCAGGCGTTCCATCAGCGCCGTGCTGCGCGCCGCGCCGGAAAGATGGTCCAGCACGCCGGTCAGCGCGCCGCTACGCCCGTAGGCCGCCTGATATTCCATGTAGGCATCCGCGTCCTTGAAGTGCAGCACGCGGTGCCGCGCCACGCGGTCGGCCAGGCTGCCCGGGCCGGTGCGCTCACCTTTTTCGGCGGCGGTCACGCGGTCCTTGCCATTCAGGATGTCGGCACGGGTGGCCGTCAGAAAATCCTGTATTTTCTTTTGCCCTTCGGGCGTGGCGGCGGCTGCGGCGTCCAGGCCAAAGGTCTTTTCCGTGTCCAGCCGCTCGCGGATAAAGTCGATCCAGCGCGCCGCGCCCTCCGCGCCGCCCGAGGCGATCTTCCAGGCATCGTGACTCTGCGGAATATAGCCCTCAAGTCTGCCGATGCTGGCCCCGGCCTCGTTCATGCGCAGCCGGGCCTTTTCCATGTGGCGCGAAAGCAGGTCGGCCACGGCACGGGCGTCGGCGTCGCCCGTGCTGTCCGGCGTAATGACCTCGCGCACCACATCCTTGCCGAAGCCCTCGTCCATCAGCAGCAGTTTGCGGGCCGGAACGCCGCGCGTCTCCAGCGCCTCAAGGTCGTTGATCAGTGCGCCCTGAAAGTCGCGCCGCAAGGCCGTGATGCTGTTGGCGATGCTGTTGCGCGCGCCCTCGAAGCGCTTGTTGCTGCCCACCATCAGCCCTTCCAGAAAGTCATAGGCCGTGCCGCCCTGTTCCTTGACGCGGGCCAGCCCGGATTCCAGCGCGTCGCGCCGCAGGGCGTTGACGGCGGCGCGCTTGCGGGCAATGGCCGCGGCGGCGGTCGCATCGTCCATGCGCACGGCCCAGGCCTTGGCGAGCGCCGCTTCCTCGCTGACTTCCGCGCCCCGCGCCACGGCCGCGCGCGCCAGGCGTTTGTCCTCAAACATGGCGCTGACGGCGGTTTCAGCCTCCGCTTTCGACAGTCCGCCCTTCATGGCGGCGGCGATGCAATCCTGTTTTGTCGCCATGGTCTATCCCTCCGCCCTTACAACGCATTCCAGAATTTCCAAGCCCTTTTCCTCAATCCGTTTCACGGATGCCTCCGCATCGCGGGCCGCGTCCAGCTCCGCCATTTCTTCCAGTATGGGCAGGTTTCCGGAGCGTTCGCGCTCCGCGAGAAGCTTTTCTTCCATGCTCATGCCGTCCTTGCCGATGCCCTGTTCCCGCAGCAGGGCTTGCGCCGGACTCTCGCCCGCGGGGCGCGCGATGTCGGCCGGGGTCGGGGTGTATGTCTCCGGCGCGGCTACGGAGTAGTTGACGGGCGCGGCCGCGTCGTATATCATTTTTGTGTCCTGAAGAGCAGAAAGTCGTGCAGCTGCCAAAGGCGGCGAGGCCTCGCCGTCGACCGTATGGGGGATTGTGCGCCCCTCCTGGACATTTTTTGAAGACAGGCTCTTTCCGAGCCTGTCTTTTTTTTCGGGGTACAGACTCTTGACCACCGTTTCGCCGGTGGCGGGGTTGACGCTGATGAAGCCCACGTCGGCCATGTCGCCGCGCAGGCGCACCAGCGCCTGAATGTGCGGAAACCGCGTCCCGGAGGCAAAATCCGCATCCCCGTGAAACACGGCCAGCAGCAGTTCCGCCAGGCGGTCGGCGCTCATGCCTTCCTGCAATATGCGCTTTTCGTACAGCTTGCGGGCAACGCGGGCCGGAATGATCAGGCTGTCGCCGTCTATAAGCGGCACGCCTTCCTCCGTGCGTATGGCGTTGAGCGCTTCCCTGTAGTCCGGCCGCAGCGGGCCGAAGTCCACATCCGTATAGCTCCCGAACTCCAGAGCGTGCGCCAGGGCCTCCACACGCAACCGTCCCTCCACAGCGCCCCCCCGCAGCAGCGGCCCCACGTCCACGTCCCGGCCTGCGGCCACATCCCGCACGGCCCATTCAAAGGCCTGCAGCAGGTCGGCCCGGTCGCGTCCGTGGATATTCATGCGCACCCATGCCGCCGGGCTGACAAGCTCCCCGCCGGGGACGCGCGCGGCATCGCCGGAACGGTTTTCTTTCAGAGAAGTTGAGAAATCTTCGGAAAGAAACCGGTCGGGAACGGCGTCAAAACTGGCTTGCGGCGAGGCAGTACGCCCATCGGTGGGCACGTTGCCGCGCCGCCTCCCCGACAGATACCTGTGCAGTCCAGCCCCCGCAGCCCCCAGCAATCCGCCCAGCGCCGCACCCATGGCGGCGTCCAGCGACAGGTCGGAGAATCCCAGATCTTCACCGCGCGCGCTCAAGGAGGGGAAAACGATAGCGTCGGTGGCCAGGGCTCCGGCCGCCCCTTCCACGGCACCGGCGCGCGCTCCGGCCAGCAGCGCCGTGCGCAGCCCGGCGTTGGCCGCCTTGCCTGCGGCGGCCAGCCCGCCTCCGAAGGGGATCAAGTTCACCGGGTCGGGCAAGCCGCCCAGCATGCCCGCAAAAAATCCCGCCGCCTGACCGCCCAGGCCGTAATGCTCCGCGCCCGTGGTCAGCGTGACGTCCCGCGCCCGACGCTCGTCAAAATCTTCGGCATAGATGCGGGCGCGTTCTTCGGTAAAATTTTCGCGCCAGGCGACGCCCTTGCGGTAGTACCGGTTGTTTTCGTTCCAGTCCTCTTTTCTGATGAAGGCCGGGGCTGTGCCCTTCTGCGGCAGCAGTCTTTGCGGCACGGGCGCTCCGGCCCATTCCCCCGTTTCCGTCACGGCTTCCGTCAGAGCGGGCGCATAGTCGCCGTAGGCCGCGCGCTCCGCGTCCTGCACACGTTTTTCGGTCAGAACTACGCTGGTGGTGGTGTGGTCAAAACCTTCCGCCGCATGTTCGCCCAGATACTGACCAGAGGTCGGCTCCGGGGCCTGGAACCGCAGCACATCGTCTGGCGTGCTCATAAAATCGCGGCTTACTCCGGGCAGCAGCATCAGTCGCTCTCCATCAGGTTATAGGCTCGGGGATCCCCGGCGCGTCGCACTATTTCGTCCCGGTGCAGGCGTTCCACTCCCTGCCCCGTGGCCGCGTCAACAAACAAAAAATACCCGTCAGCGTCGTAAACCCAGGTGCCGTTGCGCCACAGGCTTTGTTCTCTGAGGGCCTTTGTTCGGGCTTGCGGCGTCTTGCCGGTATTGATGGCGGAGAGGTGGTCGCGCACCACGGCGTCAAGTCCGGCCTCCAGCGCGCTTTCCTGATCTTTCGTCACAATTTTGCGGGGGGCCGCGATGGCGTAGCCAGGGCCTTCCAGCGTCCAGAATGCGTCGTCAAGCCCGGACGGATCGCCGCCCGCGGCCGCGTAGTGTTCCCAGGCCCTGGCGGTTTTGGTCGCAAAGGCCATCTGCGCGCCGCTGCGGTACATCACATCACCGGTATGGCGCAGGACGCGCAGCACGGGGCTGTTCGCGAGCTGGTCCTTCTGATCCTTCGACGGGCTGGGCAGATCCTTGTCCTTCGCTTCGGCGGCCAGCACCATGCGGGAAATCTGCGCGGGCGCGAGGGCATCCAGCACGGGGGCCACGGCCAGCAGGGCGCTGGGCAGCTTGGCCTGCTCCAGCACGGCGGGCAGATGCCTGCCGTATTGGGCCCGTAGTGTTTCCAGCATGCCGGCCTTTGCCGCCGCGTCCGTGCTCTGCGTCCAGCGGGCGTTCACATCTGCCGCGTTTTCCGCCGTCATGGGGCGCGGCACAAAGCCGGGCACGCCTGCGCCCATGGCCTCCTGCTTCGCCATCAGCCTGGTGACGTTGGCTTCCGTGATTTGCTGCGGCGCTTCGCCCTGCAGGGCCTGCCCCATGGGATTTTTGAGGAACAGAGCGGCACGGTGCTGGTAAATATCCGTTCGGGTGGATATCTCCGCGTCGAGCTGGCGCATCTTTCGCGCGTCCGCCTCGGCTCCCTGGGTTTGCAGCGTCCGCAGTTCCGTATGCAGTCCGTTGATGCTCTCCGCCAGATCCGGCAGCGTCTGCGCGTTGCTTTCGCGTATGGCGACCTGGTTGTTTTCGTAGACGCTCGCGCGCCGCTCCAGAATTTCGGCCCGCTTGGCGTCGCCCAGGCGTCGCAGCTCGGATGCGGTTTTCATGAGGCTGGAGACATCTCCGGTCATTTTTGCCGTGTAGTCGTCATCCTCAATGGTGGACAGCAGTTCCGCCTTGCGCTCGTTGGCGGCCGCCCGCGCCTGCGCGGCATCGCTGCGCACATCGGCCTGATACCGCTTTTTCGCCTTGGCCTGCTGCGCGGGCGTGAGGCCCAGGGCTTCCATGCTGCCCATGGCCCGTCCCCGGTCCATGGCGTACATATTGTCAAAGGCCGTCAGCGACAGTTTTTCCCGCGCGTCGTGCAAGCGCGCCTTCGCTTCTTCGGGACGAAAAAGGCCTTGTCCCACGCCCATGGTAAATGCCTCTTCCAGTTGGCCTGCGGCGTCGCCAAAGGCCGCCGGGTCGCGCTCCAGTCCGTCGGTAATGCCCTGAATACGCTGTTCAAACATATCCTTGCCGTGCGCCAGCATCTGCCCATGCTCAAATCTGGAGGCACCGGCAAGCCCCTGTACGGCCCGGCCTTCGGCCCATCCGGTGAAAGCCCGCAACGCGTTGCCCGATCCGCCGTTCTCCCGCAACCAGGCGGCTGTTTCGTCCCGCGTTTCGCCGCTCCTTCCGGTAAAATCCCGCGTGAAGCCCCGCGCCTTTTCGCCGGTGCGGCTTGTTTCCGCCTCCGTGGAAAAGGCCGTCATGGCGTTTGTATAGCGGTTCTGCGCGTCCACCAGCAGATCATGATCGCGCTGCTGCTGCATGACCAGCCCGCTGCGGACTATTGTCTGCATGCTCTGACCCAACGCTTGCCACGCTTCCGTCCCGGCGGATGCGGCGGCGGCGGCCCGCGGGGGCGCCCCCGTGCGGTGAAG
>OGPR01002799.1_pt1 | contig 11276 bp, 8 predicted proteins | sample 1552981 | NCBI WGS metagenome assembly OGPR01 (sample SAMEA2580260, study PRJEB22360) | human gut metagenome | biome: human gut; feature: human-associated habitat; material: faeces | place: Denmark | collected 2008/2010 | reverse complement strand
GCCGATTATGATTCAGAACGGGATCACCAACTTTGTCAGCCTTCTCGACAACATCATGGTAGGACAGGTCGGCACCGAGCAGATGTCCGGTGTTGCGATCGTCAACCAGCTTCTTTTTATCTATAACCTTTGCATTTTCGGAGGGGTATCCGGTGCAGGAATTTTCACTGCGCAGTATTTCGGACAGGGCAACGACGAGGGTGTGCGAAACACCTTCCGCTTCAAGCTCTGGATCGGCGTGATCCTGACGGCAGCGGCAATCACTATTTTTCTTGGTGCGCACGAGCCTCTGATTCGTCTCTACCTGACAGGAGATCAGGGAAGCCAGGACATGAATGCGACATTAGCCTATGGCATTTCTTATATGAAGGTCATGCTGGTAGGACTTCCGCCGTTCCTGTTTGTGCAGCTTTATGCCAGCACGCTGCGCGAATGCGGCGAGACAATGCTTCCGATGAAGGCCGGTATTACCGCTGTCTTCGTTAATCTGATTTTTAACTACATTTTAATCTACGGAAAACTCGGTGCACCGCAGCTCGGCGTTGTCGGCGCGGCAGTCGCAACGGTGCTGTCCCGTTACGTGGAGATGGCGATCGTGCTGATCTGCACGCACGGAAACAAAGAAAAATATCGTTTTACGAAGCATCTGTACCGCACGATCCGTGTTCCGGCGGCTTTGACGAAACAGATCCTCATCAAAGGAACACCGCTGATGCTGAACGAAACGTTCTGGGCAGGCGGCGTTGCGATCCTGATGCAGTGTTACTCCGTGCGTGGACTGAATGTCGTAGCCGCGATGAATATCTCCAACACGATCTCGAATCTGTTCAACATCGTTTTCATTGCACTCGGCGATTCCGTTGCCATCATCGTCGGACAGCTCCTTGGAGCCGGAAGGATGGAAGAGGCAAAGGATACCGATACGAAGCTGATCACGTTTTCCGTATTACTCTGCATTGTGATCGGCGCGCTGATGGCGCTCGTGGCTCCGCTCTTCCCACGCCTCTACAACACGACGGACGAAGTACGCCACATGGCGGCAATCTTCATCGTGGAAGTGGCCATGTTCATGCCGGTCAATGCATTCCTGCATGCAAGCTACTTTACCCTGCGCTCCGGTGGAAAAACGATCATCACGTTCCTGTTCGACAGCGTCTTTATCTGGGTTGTCAGTGTGCCGGTGGCTTTCTGCCTGAGCCGTTTTACCGGACTTTCGATCTACGCAATCTACTTTATGGTTATGTCGGTTGACCTGATCAAGTGCGTGATTGGATTTGCCCTTGTCAAGAAAGGAGTCTGGCTGCAGAATATTGTGGCGGAGTAAAGAAAAAAATCTGTCTGTTTTCCAGTCTGAAAAGGATGGGAGGCGGACAGATTTTTTTCTTTATAAAAAACTTTGTTGAATTTTACTGTAAAGCAAAAAAAGCCCTCCGGGCAGGATCGGACTGCGGTTGAGAGAAAGAAAAAGAGTATTTTTGATAAAATTTCGCAAATGAAGCAGCTGTTTTTGGCGGAAAAGTGGAAATTTTTTCATTAATCAAAACACCGGTTGAAATTTAGAGAACGCTTGTTATAATAGGGGTGCAGCGAACAGACATCTCGTATGACGCGTGAATCTCTCTTCCTATTATTAATGAGGCGCGTTCATACACCACATGGAGGAAAAAAAGCGATGGATTACGCAAAAGAATCATTAAAGATGCACTATGAATTACGCGGAAAGCTCGAGATGACATCCCGTGCAGCCGTAGATACAAAAGATGCCTTAAGTCTTGCCTATACCCCGGGTGTGGCAGCGCCGTGCCTGGAAATTCAGAAAGATGTCAATAAGAGCTACGAGCTGACCAGAAGATGGAACACCGTAGCTGTTGTCACAGATGGAACCGCAGTCCTCGGACTTGGCGATATCGGACCGGAAGCCGGTATGCCGGTTATGGAAGGAAAATGCGTTTTATTCAAAGAATTCGGCGGTGTCGATGCAATCCCGCTCTGCGTGCGCAGCAAGGATGTGGATGATATTGTCAATACCGTGCGTCTTCTCGCAGGAAGCTTCGGCGGTGTCAACCTGGAGGACATCTCCGCACCGAGATGTTTTGAGATCGAGAAGAAATTAAAGGAATGCTGTGATATTCCGATTTTCCACGATGATCAGCATGGAACAGCCGTGATCACACTGGCCGGTGTCATCAATGCGCTGAAACTGGTTGGAAAGAAACTGGATGAAGTCAAAATTGTTACCTAAGGAGCCGGTGCAGCCGGAATCGCCATTATCCGCCTGCTGATTTCGATGGGTCTCAAAAACGTCATCATGACAGACCGCAAAGGTGCGATTTACGAGGGACGCGACGGCCTTAACCCGATCAAAGAGGAGATGGCGAAGATCACAAACTACAACCATGAGAAGGGCACGCTTACAGAGGTAATCAAAGGAGCCGATATTTTTATTGGCGTTTCTGCGCCGGGTACGCTCACTCCCGATATGGTACGTACGATGGCAAAAGATCCGATCATCTTTGCCTGCGCAAATCCGACGCCGGAGATTTTTCCGGACGAGGCGAAAGCAGCAGGAGCAGCCGTTGTCAGCACAGGAAGAAGCGATTACCCGAACCAGGTCAACAACGTACTCTGCTTCCCGGGCATCTTCCGCGGAGCGCTCGATGTGAGAGCATCTGATATCAACGATGAAATGAAGGTCGCAGCAGCTTACGCAATTGCCGGTCTGGTAAGCGACGAGGAACTGAATGCAGACTATATCCTGCCGGCTGCCTTTGATCCGCGTGTAAAAGATGCGGTGGCAGCAGCCGTTGCAGAGGCAGCAAGAAAGAGCGGCGTAGCGAGAATTTAAACAGAGTTTGATACAAAAGAAAACGACAGAAAAAGGCTTCCCGGACAGCAAGGAAATCCGGGAAGCCTTTTTGCGTATCGTTAAGAAATTATGAAGGAAAGCAGCAGTTACATTCAGCCAGCCAGATCGTCTTCTGCCGGCAGTTCCGGTCCGGTCAGAGCGTACGGATCGAGAATGTCGTCGAGCTGTTTCTGTGTCAGCAGTTCGTCTTTCAGAACCAGAGAAGTAACACTCTCGCCCGTCTTCAGCGATTTCTTTGCAATCGAGGCCGCTTTCTGGTATCCGATATACGGGCAGAGCGCCGTTGTGATGCCGACACTCTTCGAAACGAGATCCTCGCACCGTTTCTCATTTGCGGTAATGCCGAGAATACAGTTCTTCACAAGCGTATTCACAGCGCCTGTCATCGAGGTGATGGAAGAGAACAGGGAGTAGAAGACAACCGGCTCAAACGCGTTCAACTCCATCTGGCCAGCCTCAGCCGCCATCGTGATTGTGGTGTCGTTTCCGATGACATGGAAGGCAACCTGTGTCACAACCTCCGGGATAACCGGGTTGATCTTGCCCGGCATAATCGAGGATCCGTTCTGCATCGGCGGCAGGTTGATCTCGCCGAATCCGGTCCGCGGTCCGCTGGACAGCAGGCGCAGGTCGTTGCACATCTTGGAGAGGTTGACGGCGCAGGTCTTTAACGTGTTGGAGATCGTCACAAATCCGTCGAGGTTCTCCGTCGCGTCAAACAGATCGTCCGCCTGCATCAGCGGATAGCCTGTCACAGCAGCGAGGGTCGGCACGATGTGGTGGAGATAGTAATCGGAAGCATTGATCGTCGTACCGATGGCTGTTCCGCCGAGGTTCAGGGTGAACAGCTCTTTTCTGGCGCGTTCGATCCGGCGGATATCACGCTCGATCATCGTTGCGTAAGCGTGGAAGCTCTGGCCGAGACGCATCGGAACAGCGTCCTCAAGCTGGGTTCTTCCCATCTTTAAAATGTGGTCAAATTCCTGGGACTTATCGAGCAGTGCTGCGTGGAGTGACTCGAGCGCATGCAGAAGATCCGGGAGCAGATCGAGCACGGTCAGTTTTCCTGCACTTGGGATAACGTCGTTTGTGGACTGTGCCATGTTGACGTGGTCATTCGGGTGGACAATGGTATAATCACCCTTGGTGCCGCCCAGGATTTCGATGGCGCGGTTTGCGATGACTTCGTTTGCGTTCATATTAGCACTCGTTCCGGCGCCGCCCTGGATGCCGTCAACGATGAACTGGTCTTTTAATTTGCCGGCAATGATTTCATCACAGGCATAGATAATGGCAGCCGCTTTTTCCTCCGGCAGTCTCTGTGCTTCGCGGTTGGAGATGGCAGCTGCCTTTTTAATTTTCGCCAGATTCTGGATCATGACCGGGTGGATCGGCATTCCCGTGATGGGGAAATTCCGTTTTGCCCGCAGGGACTGTACCCCGTAGTAGGCGTCGGAGGGGACTTCAAGGGAACCAATGGAATCTGCTTCAATTCTTGTTTTCATAATAATCTCCTTCTTTCTGCACGCATTGAGTTGTGTATATTGTCTGAAACAATTCTTGCTTTGCCTTTCGATACCGGAAGAATAACACCAGGGCAGAAATTTGTAAATACCGCCGCCGAAGAACTGTGGAATCTTATTTATTTTTGCATTTGATTTTAAATACCAAGGGGAAGAGGCACTTTTACTTATTTTTCGAAAGCAGTTTCCGCGAGGACACGTTTTCGTAGACAAAAAACGGCGGACGTGATATGCTGAACAGTATAAAAGTGAAAAAAACAGGAGAGCAGCGTATGAAACATGAAAAAAGCAAGAACGATGCGATGCGCCATGAGCTCGATCACATCGATGCAAAAATCCTGAATCTCCTTCGGGAAAACGCCAGGATGCCGCTGAAAGAAATCGCGGAACACGTATTTTTATCCTCCCCGGCAGTTTCCGCCAGAATTGAGCGGCTGGAGAAGGAAGGCTACATTACAGGATATCAGGTCAAATTAAATCCGGCGCTTTTGGGATATCCGATCAAAGCGTTCATCAACCTCGAGGTTGAGCCGGTTCAGAAAAAAGAATTTTATCCCTATATTGAAAAGGTCCACAATGTCGTGGAATGTAATTGCGTTACCGGTGATTACTCCATGCTCATTGAGGGCCTTTTTGTTAGTACCATTGAGCTCGACCAGTTTATCCGCGAGCTGCAGCATTTTGGACGGACGCGGACGCAGATCGTGTTCTCGACCTCCGTGGAGCACCGCCAGGTGACCGCACACGAGGCAGAAGAATAGGCACCGGTCCGCTCCGGCGGCTTTGTGTACCGAAAAAAATGCTTTGCAGGAGAATGCTTTTGTGTTATAGTGATAGAATACACAGAGCATTTTGCGCCCTTTTCGGGGCAGTGCTCCAAACGAAAAGATTCGAGGGAGGCCTGACCTTATTATGGAAGAAAAAGAAGTTGTTTCCAAAAATTTTATCGAGCTTGCGATTGACAAAGATCTGGCAGAGGGCGTTTACGACCATGTCTGCACACGATTCCCGCCGGAGCCAAACGGCTATCTTCATATCGGACATGCAAAATCCATCCTGTTAAACTACGGTTTATCACAGGAGTACAACGGAGAGTTCCACATGCGTTTCGATGATACAAACCCGACGAAAGAGAAAACCGAGTTTGTTGATTCCATCAAAGCCGATATCCAGTGGCTTGGTGCAGACTGGAAAGATCATCTGTACTACGCATCCGATTATTTCCCACAGATGTATGAGGCAGCCGTAAAACTGATCAAAAAAGGAAAAGCATTCGTCTGCGATCTGTCCGCAGAGGAGATCCGTGAGTACCGCGGAACCTTAACCGAGCCTGGAAAAGAGAGCCCGTACCGCAATCGTTCCGTAGAGGAAAACCTGGACCTGTTCGAGCGCATGAAAAACGGCGAATTCGAGGACGGAAGCAAAGTACTCCGTGCGAAAATCGATATGGCATCACCGAACATCAACATGAGAGACCCGGTTATCTACCGTGTAGCCCATATGCATCACCACAGAACCGGCGATACCTGGTGCATCTACCCGATGTACGACTTCGCGCATCCAATCGAGGACGCCATCGAAGGCATTACCCATTCTATCTGTACGCTGGAGTTTGAGGACCACCGTCCGCTGTACGACTGGGTTGTACGCGAGCTGGAATATCCGATGCCGCCGCGCCAGATTGAGTTTGCAAAGCTGTATCTGACCAACGTGGTTACCGGAAAACGTTACATCAAAAAGCTGGTAGAGGACGGCGTGGTAGACGGCTGGGATGACCCGCGTCTCGTATCCATCGCAGCACTCCGCCGCAGAGGCTTTACACCGGAGTCCATCAAGAAATTCGTAGATCTGTGCGGTGTATCAAAAGCAAACAGCTCCGTTGACTATGCGATGCTGGAGTACTGCATCCGCGAGGATCTGAAGCTGAAAAAAGCCCGTACCATGGCAGTCTTAAATCCGGTGAAACTTGTCATCGACAACTATCCGGAAGACCAGATTGAGATGCTGGAAGTACAGAATAACCTCGAGAATCCGGAGCTTGGCAGCCGTCAGGTACCGTTCGGAAGAGAACTGTACATCGAGCGCGAAGACTTCATGGAGGAGCCGGTCCGCAAATACTTCCGTATGTTCCCGGGCAATGAAGTCCGCCTGATGAACGCATACTTCGTCACCTGCACCGGATGCGAGAAAGACGAGAACGGAAATATTACCGTAATCCATGGAACGTACGATCCGGAGTCCAAGGGAGGAAATTCCCCGGACGGAAGAAAAGTAAAAGGAACAATCCACTGGGTAGCAGCAAAGACCGCTGTCAAAGCAGAGTGCCGTCTGTACGAAAACCTGATCGACGAGGAGAAGGGCGTTTACAACGAGGATGGTTCCATGAACCTGAATCCGAATTCCCTGACCGTATTAAAAGAGTGCTATCTGGAGCCGTCTTTAAAAGATGCGAAAGCATATGACAGCTTCCAGTTTGTCAGAAACGGATTCTTCTGTGTAGACGCAAAAGATTCCAAAGAGGATGCGCTGGTGTTCAACCGTATCGTATCCCTGAAGAGCTCTTTCAAGCTACCGGCAGCGAAATAAATAAGAATTTTGAAATGGAACAGAGCAGCCGCCTGGATGAAACCGACATCCCAAGCGGCTGTTCTTTTTGTCAGGGGAGATGGGAAGATGAATGAATTGACGATTTCGCTGGATCCGCATCGGAAGACACCGCTCTATGAGCAGATTTACGGTTTTATCCGCGAGGAAATCCGCGGCGGACGGATCCGTGCAGGGGAGCGGCTGCCGTCGGCGCGGGCGCTTTCGGGCTATCTGTCGGTGAGCCGGAGTACCGTGGATCTGGCGTATGAGCAGCTGGTATCCGAAGGGTATCTGGAGAGTGTGCCGTGCAAAGGCTACTTTGTCTGTGAGATTGATGGGCTGTACCGCCTCGATGAAAAGAAAGAGGAGACAAAGGAGGATGATGCCGCGGAACAGACGCCGTTCCACTACGATTTTGCCGTGACCGGCACGGCGCCGGGCGGATTTCCGCAGAACAGCTGGAAGAAGATCTCGAAAGAAGTCCTGCTGGACGCAGATGACAGCCTGTTCCAGCTCGGGGATGCGAAGGGCGAGCACGGTCTTCGGGAGGCAATCCGCGACTATCTGCACCACGCACGCGGCGTGAACTGCCGCACGGAGCAGATCATCGTCGGAGCGGGAAATGATTATCTGCTGATGCTGCTTTCGGTGATCTTAGGGCGTGGCCATAAAGTGGCGATGGAAAATCCGACCTACATCAGTGCCTACCGCTGTTTTGCGAAGCTTGGCTATGCGATGTGTACGATTTCGATGGACGAAGCGGGCATGCGGCCGGCGGAGCTGGAAAAAAGCGGGGCGGATCTGGCGTACATCATGCCGTCGCACCAGTTCCCGATGGGCATGGTCATGCCGATGAAGCGGCGGATGCAGCTCCTTGCGTGGGCATCGAGGGAAAATGGGCGGTATCTGATTGAGGATGATTACGACAGTGAATTCCGCTACAAGGGCCGCCCGATCCCGGCACTGCAGGGCAATGACACAGAGGGAAAAGTGATCTATCTTGGAACGTTTTCGCGGGCGATTGCGCCGTCCATCCGCATCAGCTACATGGTGCTGCCGGAGACGCTGCTGCCTGCCTACGAGGAGAACGGAAGATGCTTTTCCGCGACAGTTTCGAAGACGGACCAGAAGATTCTGGAAGAGTTTATGCGGAGCGGCGCGTTCGAGCGCCATCTGAACCGGATGCGTGCACAGTATAAAGGGAAACACGACCTGCTGATCCGGCTTCTGAAGGAGTTTGGGCGGGAGTACACGGTGTCCGGCGAGAATGCGGGCGTCCATGTGCTGGTCCACCTGCCGAGAGGACGCTCCGAAGCGGAGGCGGTGCAGCGGGCAAAAGAGGATGGTGTGCGCGTGTACGGGCTGGAACGGTACTGCATCGGCGCTGCCGCAGATCCCGCACAGGGCGGCACAGTGCTGCTTGGGTACGCCGGGCTTTCTGAGGAGGAGATTGCAGAGGCAGCTGCGATTCTGAAAAAGTGCTGGAATGCGTGAAAAAAGATATGAAAAAAACGGATTGCTTCGCCAGTAACAAAAACTGACGGAACAATCCGTTTTTACTGTTTGATAGAGAGTTACAATGCGGACAGGATCAGCAGCCCAGCTCTTCGGTCAGCTCGCAGATCTCATCGATGATCGATCCAATCGTCTCGATCGTATCGAGAAGCGGTGCATCCGTCGAGATATCAACGCCGGCCATTTTTGCCAGCTCTTCCGGTGTCTTCGTGCTTCCGGCGGTCAGTACCTTTTTCCAGTCATCGACAGCGGTCTGGCCTTCGGTTTCGATGCGCTTGCATACCTGTGTGGCAACGGTCAGTCCGGCGCTGTAGGTGTAGGAGTAAAGTCCCATATAGTAATGCGGCTGGCGCATCCAGGTGAGCGCTGCGTCATCGGAAATTTCCACATCATCGCCCCAGAACTTCTGCAGGGTCTCTTTCATAATGCTGCTTAACGTCTCAGCCTGTACGCTGTCGCCGGCATCGATGAGCTTGTAAACCTCGCGCTGGTAAGCAGCCTCCATCAGATGGGTGACGAAGTTATGATAATATGTGTTGCTGATCATACAGCTTAAAACCCAGCGGCGGAACCGTTTGTCCGGGGTCGTTTTCAGCAGATAATGAGCCATCAGAAGCTCGTTCATGGTAGACGGCGCCTCGACAAAATAAGAGGAAACCTCGGTATCGAGAATCGCCTGTGCGCCGTTGCAGAGACGGAAATGGCCGGCGTGGCCGAGTTCATGCGCCAGCGTGAAAACATCTGCCATGCGGTTATTCCAGCTTAAGAGAATAAAGGAACCTTTTCCGTACGGGCTGGCACAGAAGCCGCCGGTGGATTTTCCCTGGTTCTGTGCAAAGTCAACCCAGCGTTTTTTGTAGGCCTCCTGAATCATGGAAACGTAATCATCACCGAGAATGGCAAGGCCTTTTTCGATGTACTGTTTTGATTCCTCGATCGTGACAGACGGATCGTACTCCGGGTCGACGGCGATTTTCAGATCGGCGAAGGTCATGCGGTCAAGGTTGTGAACCTTTTTCAGCAGGCGGGCATATTTGCGCATATGCGGAGCCAGGCGGGTGGTGATGAGATCGATCTGGCGGTTGTACAGCTCACGGCTGACCTGCTGCGGGAACAGCAGAGAATCGATGACGGAATCGAAGCCGCGCAGCGTGGCCATGGTCTTTTCTGTCTGCAGCTGGGCATTGTAAGCAGCTGCCGTTACATTTTCGTACTGTCTGATTTTTGCAGAAAAGGCGGAGAATGCACTGCGGCGGATATCGATGTCTTTTTCGTACTCGTAATTATCCTCAAACAGGGAGTAGCCGAGCGGATATTCTTTTCCGTTTACGGTGAAAGAATCAAATTTCATATCGGCAAGCTTTGCCATGTTGTAGATCTGGTACGGAGCCGAGAAGGTCAGAGCGGAAATGGCACGTTCGGTTTCCGGACTCAGGCGGTGTGCCTTGTTGCGGAGAATCTCGGCGAGATAGCAGCGGTTCGTATCTGACTGCTGCATGGCCTCGTTCAAAACATCCTCGGACTGTTCGGAAAGCTCGCTCTCGATAAAGGTGAGACGGCTGAAAATCTCAGAGATCAGGCTGTTGATGCGGTCGTTGCGCGTCTGGTTTGCACTGTTGTAATAGTCGACAGAGACGGCGAGATCGCAGTAGTTGGCGGTCAGTGTGATCAGACGGTAGACCTCCTGGTAATCGTCGAGGCAGTGGTTGATCGTGGCTGCATCGGTGAGGTTTCCTTTGTAGGATGCTTCCATAGAAAGACTTAATTCTTTCATTTTCTGCGCATCAGCCAGCATGGCCTCCTCGGTTGGATAAATTAAAGACAGGTCCCAGGTAAGTTCTACAGGAACGTCATCGCGTTTTGCAAGTTCCATAACAATCTCCTTTCCATAAAAAAGGGGAGGTTTCCCTCCCCAGGAATTACTTCCTTATGTTTCTATATTCTGTTTTTGGGTTTTATTCTGTGGTTACTTCGCTTTCTTCCTGTGGAGAAACTTCACGATCCGCACAGCTTTCTTTTTCAGCGTCTTCTTCTTCGGACTCTGCGGTTTCGCTTTCAGCTTCTGCATCAGCTGTTTCGGAACCTTCATTGCAAGCTGCAGATTCCGGATCCGGTGCAGCATCCTCCGCACCTTTCGTTTTCGGAAGGGTCGTATAAGTACGTTCAGCAGGAGCAGGCTCTTTCTCTTCAAATTCGTCTTTAAAATCGTCAAAATCTGTTTCAAGATCTGCTTTTCCTTTCCGGATAAAATAGACTGCCGCACCGCAGGCTGCGCCGACAGCGGCAGAAGCCAGAGTAAGCAGAATACGTTTTGATTTCCGTGACATCTCGATTCAAGTCTCCTTTCAAATGCCGTCCTTTGAAACTATTGTAATACAGTTTCAACAAAAAAGAAAGTAAAATCTTACAGAATTCGGAAAAAGTGCCAAAGAAAACAAGAAAAAGAAGGTTTCCTGACACAGAAACAGCATCAGGCAAGGATAAACTTACGAAGAATCTCCGCCACGCCGCTGTGATTGCAGTCGTTTTCCGTGATATAATCGGCACTCGCCTTTACGGCATCGGTCGCATTTTTCATGGCGGCACCGACGGCAGCGGCCTCGATCATCGAAATATCATTTTCCTGATCTCCGGCAGCCACGGTGTTGGCAAGCGGAATCTGAAGAAGCTCGCAGAGTTTTTTCACGGCATGGCCCTTGGAAACGTGTTCCGGGACATGCTCGAGGTAATGCGGGCTGGAGTAGAACATCGAAATTTTTCCTTTTGCCCACGGCTCCATGGCAGCG
>OGPR01002797.1_pt1 | contig 11282 bp, 7 predicted proteins | sample 1552981 | NCBI WGS metagenome assembly OGPR01 (sample SAMEA2580260, study PRJEB22360) | human gut metagenome | biome: human gut; feature: human-associated habitat; material: faeces | place: Denmark | collected 2008/2010 | reverse complement strand
CATCCTCGCCGAACAAACCTTTCTGGCTAGCCCCCCAGAAAGCCATAGTCTACTCTTGCTATCCAGTCACGGATGCCACCACGATAACCGCGGCCGGAAATGCCTCTTCCCCGGTCTATACCATCCCGGTACGGGCTAATGCCATAGTCTATTCGAATACGGTAACGAATGCCTCCTCCTTGGATTTCACAGTTCCCGGTAACGATTATATGTATGGTGTAGCCTATAACACTTCCACGAATACCTTTGGAACAACTCAACCCATAGCCGATAACGGCCACAGAGCCTCCGATTCAAAAGGCGAGAAGATAAACCTAGGCCTTAAGCATGCCTTTTGCTTGGTAAGCCTAAAGTTCAAGAAACACACGGACTACGTCGGTCCTTGCAACCTGACAAAAATAACCTATAGTCGCCCCATCCCGACACTACAAACGAATGGTACCACCACCATGAGCCTAAAGGACGGAGCCCTCGGCAACCTAACCGGAGCGAAGGCGGGTACACCGGTAAAGTACGAGTACACGGTAAATGGCGGCGTAACCGTTGCCGCTACCACAGACGGAATCGAGTTCATCAATTACGGCGTACCATTCCCCTCCGGCACTGCAAATGTTACCGCCGCTACCTTGACCGTCGTAGTAGATGGCAAGGAAATGAAACTAGACACCATTACCGACGGTGGCGAATGGTCCGCCGGAAATAAATATACATACACCATCTCCATCCACGGTACCGGCCTTAAGCTGGACGGCTTCAATGTGGTAGGGTGGACGAATGAATCATCCGACAATACAAGTACGACTATCTAAAAAAACTATACGACCTATGATACAGGATATTTACAAAAACGCACGTCCGCTACACCTCGGTGTAGGCCTGTTGGCGATACTGGCGCTCTTATCCGGCTGCTCCTCCGACGACTCCTTGCCGGAAGACACGACAGGGGCATTCTTACAACCCGTATTCCACATGAGCGGTGTCGAGACCCGCTCCATCATAAGCGGAACCTCCACGACGGAGGGTGAGGGAAGGATTAACGCGGTAAAACTTTTCGTTACTAAAGCAGAGGACGGCTATACTCCCTATGGCGGGGTTGGTACGGCGGGAAATGCTGGCCTTTCCACCTTCACCTATCAGTCGGTAGGTAGCGGCGGAAACGATTGGGTAGGCGATCCCACTGTGAATTTATCGAGTGTAAAGGCCCGGATCTATGCCTATAGCCCGGCGAACGCCATCTTGACAAAATCAACGACTACCACGACGCATACTATAGCGACCACCCTTCCCGTTCACCAGAATTTCTATGGCGGCAAGGGATGGGATTCTGACGCTACCGATTATATGTACGGTTCCGCCAGCAACACGGTAGGAGAGGCTATCGCTATTACGGCCAGCAATACCACGCCGTCCGGCGGTTCCCCCTCAAGCGGTACTTATCAGCCGGAAATCTACTTGCAACATGCGCTGGCCCGCCTTTCCTTCACGATGCAATCCGCCACGGGACGTTCCGTGAATGCGACCTATGATTACGTGAAGAAGATAACGTTGAAAACATCCTCCAATGCGTTCATTACCGGCACGGGAACGATGCGGATCGCGGATGGAGCGCTTGGTGGAGGAACAAAGGTAGCCGAACTCACTTTTACCCCTAAAAACGATGTGTCGAGTAATACCACTGCCATACTTTGCGGTGCCGCGGGTGTTCCGGTGGAGGTAGGCTATGGGTTGGTGGCTCCTTTGGCATCGGTTGACATGACCCTTACGGTAGTGGTCGGCAAGCGGGATGACACTACGGATGACCGGACGTTATCCGCCAACTTAAGTCAGATCACTTGGAAAAGAGGACATACCCACAAAATACAAATAACCTTATCCAACCGGGCGATTACAGTGAACGCCGATATCCTCCCTTGGACAGAGAGCGGTTCAGCGGGAACGGGAGACGTTAAGCCCGGCGGCTATTAATTACGGCATAAAAAGAAAAATATGAATATGAATTACATGAACCTCAGTTTAGCATGGATGGGAGCCTTAAACATGGCGCTGGCTCTCTCCGGTTGCACGAACGGGATAGAGACGGGGCTTTCCGCTCCGGAGGGAATCCCGGTGACGGTATTTGCCGAGATCAGCCCTGTTACCAAAAGCGGCGAGGCGATTAGCTCGGATAATGGTTTCGATAGGACATCCTTCCTTTCCGGCGATCAGATAAAGGTGACAAGGACAAAAAAGGCAAGTGGGACGGCGGCTTCCCAATCGGCCAGCTATCGGTATGACGGGACTTCCGCATGGACCGTGGTGGGAACCTCGCCTGTGACCTTGGAGCCTGCCGTTACGTATTCGGCGCAGTTTCCGGCGGATTACTCGGCCATCAACCAGTTTCAAACCACGAGCGCTGCTTATCTGGCCAGTAACCTGCTGAAAACGGGTGATGCCACATCCAGCAACGGTACGCTGGACTTTACGTCGACCGGCAAGCCATTTACGCACGTCAATTCGAAGTTGACCTTGAAGTTTACCGTGAAGCGTGAGACCTCTATCGCCAATGATGCCGTTACGGTAGCGGCGACGGGGATACGTACGGCTGTATCTACGAACCAGACGATCACGCTATATCGGCCTTACCCGGGCGATGCATCCCGGAGATATGAATGGTGTGGTATCCTAAGGGCTGTAGGTGGTAGCGCGGGAACCTCCGCTACGGATCTAACGGTCTCTCTCACTTGCGATGGTGTTACCTACAAGGCTACCTTAACGGGTTGTGCCTTGCGGACCGGTTACCACTATACATATAATTTGACCTTGCATAACGACATGCTGATCCCGGAAAGTTGTACCATCGGCAAATGGACGGATGAGATCATGGCTGGAGGAAATTTAACTTAACAACTATATAGCATTATGATACATTATACTATGAATATACGACAAACCATGCTCCACCTGTCCGGAGGCTTATTGCTATTGCTCACCCCCGCCTGTACCTCAGAGGTGGATCTGGAAGGTGGACAGCCCTTGGAGGTGACGGCGGAGATCGTTTCTTCTCTGTCTACCCGTGCGGTCGACGCTACGAACTATGATAAGAGTAGCTTTAGTACGGACGATGAGATACAGATTAATGGTGGGAGCCAGACCGTGACTTACCGAAAGGATGCCACGAACGGGTGGATTCCGAAAACGGCGGGAAGCTCGTTGACGGTTTCCGGATCATCTACGGCTTCTTCATTCTCGGCCTCATATCCGGCAGCTTTCACCTTTATTCTGCAAGACCAGAAATCCTATGAGAATTTCTGGCAAAGCAATAAACTGGAAGCGAAAGGCGGCTCTAACGTTACCTTGAGTAGCAACAAGGTAAACTTTACCTTTATGCCAGTAGCGGCGAAGATCACGATCTCAATTAATTATGCCTCATCAGGGGGTGCTACTACAAAATATAGGAATGTGACGGCTACCTTGGCAGGCAATGGCATCCGGACTGGTGCCTCTTCTTCTGAAACGATCGAGATGTTGCATACAGGGGATAATGCCGCAGCTAGCGATAAGCATACTTTCGTCTGTATCTTAAGACCGGGAGCGAATATGAGTTTCAAGCTAAGCGTTTCCCGTACGCTTGACGGTGCTTCAAGTCCAGAGGCTACACAACAAACATTTACTCAGCCGGCATACACATTTGGGGCTAGTAAGAACTATGTATATAACTTCACGTCATCCGATGAATTGATATTGACTTCTGTGGAAGTAATGGGGTTTACGGAGACAACGGTTCCCGACAATCCTATTAGCGCCACTTGATCCATTTAAAATCTATAAAGAATGAAGAATATGAGAAATTTATATAATCTAGGTTGGGGATTGGCCCTCTGTTCCCTGTTGGGAGCTTGCCAGTCAGACGGGATACCGGAGGTGGAGGCAGGTTCCACCCTTGAGCTGCGATCGGTCTCTTTGGCTGACGACGCTGTTACGAAGGCTGTGACTACCTCTGTGGATAACGTGAAATTGTATTTGAAGAACTCCAGTGATACATGGGTGAATCCGGTGTATTCCAAATCCGGAGTAACATGGGGATGTGAATCCGCGCCACTGCTGGGTAGTACCGCTACGGATGTGTATGCTTATTATCCTACGGAAGAAGAAGGTAAGGCCATTAACGTAACAGCCTCCTCCGGCGTGTACTCTGTCGAGGTCACGGTCCGGGATGCGGATACATTCGATGGTAAACAGATCGATTACCTTTATGCTACGCCGGTTCAGGCTTCCAAAACCTCAAAAATAATCAGCCTTCAATTGTTCCATGCCTTGACAAAGGTGAGTTTCTATATCTATAAGTCTGCGAATGCCAGCGATGAGATCTTAACGCTGAAAAAAATAGATATACGTAGTAACACCGGACGTCTGCAAATCGGTAAGGCGGACATGCGATTGAACGGGACAGGGGAGGAACTAGGGCGTCTGAATGGCCTAGCGGGGACATCCTCGATAGAGTTGACCGGTTCGAAAATATTGGAAACCTCGTTGACGCAACCGAACATATCTTGTCTCGTAGCCCCGATGGACGCTGCCGAGCAAGTATTGTCGTTCCGTTTGACAGTGGATGTAGATGGGGTGGAACGTGAGTTTGAAACTGCCTCTATTTCTTCCGAAAGCGGGGTGAAATGGTTGGCGGGTTATCATTATGTCTATAAGATACGTATTGATAAGATGGAAGGTACATTCGAGGGCGTAACCGTATACGATTGGCAAAATAGTACGGATCAGAATACGAGTGTGGGTATTTAAATAAGAAGGGAGGAGATATGAGATATGTATTAAGTTTTGTAAGTCTATGGCTTTTGGTCACGTTGGTGGGTTGCCAAAAGGAATCTTTTTTGGAAGAAGGGGAAGGTGATAAGGTTGCCTTGGAGTTCGATCTTTATCAAGCGAACGTAACCAAGGCTGCGGCCGTTTCAGCCTTGAATGATAAAGCGTTGATTAAAGTCTATGCTTTCAAGGTGGAGACTAAGACTGAGACCGGTACTAAGACTGGGACTGGTGAAACTGGTACTCCTTCGGCGGAAGGTACTTATGTGGTGGGTGCGGATGGAAAGGTCACCGCCCAATCGGGCAAGGCCCTATTTTTGTATCGCGGTGTATATAACCTTTATTTCACTTCCTACAATGAAGAGAATGCGCCGGAATTGGGTGATGGAAATCTGGTGACCGTGCAAAATGGGCAAGATTTTATGTGTACGTTCATGAACGATATAACTGTCCAGCCCCAGAAAGCGGGACAAAACACGATGTCGGTTACCTTGACGAATCCGTTCACGCGGCTTTGCTCGCAAGTGGAGGTGTCGGTAAAAGCGGCTAGTGTATCTCCTGTTACTGTAAAAGGCTTGCGTGTAAACTTTATAACGATGAAAAACTTATCTGATTCAAGAACTTATAGGCTAGGGGATAATGCATGGTATTCGGATGGAGTTGCGAATGAAAACAACGGAGTGGATTTTAGCTCTTTCAATAATTCCGTAGCTGTAGGCCTGCCTCATACCTCAGATCCACGTAAAATAGTATTGCCTTTAAGCGGGTCGGAATTACAGTTTGTAATTGATTTAACGGTAGATTATGATAAAAATGGAAATGGTGGATCTGTGCCCGGTCATTTTGTATTCAATGCTACCGCTCGTAAGACTTTCTTGCCCGGTATGTCCTATAGCTTTGAATTTACCTTGAAGTTCTTTGGTGACTTTAAGGAGACAGAACTGACTCTGGGTATATTGGAATTCACGGAAATAAAAAATGTGACAGATCCCGTTGGTGGAGAATAAGGAGGAACTGAAAATGAGAATAAGAATAAGTTTATTTTGTATACTATGCTTGCTGCTAGGGGCATGTAGTAATGAGGAAATGATACCATCAACATCCGAAGGAGGGGAGGAATGTGCTTTCCAGTTCCTGTTAAGGGTACCGGGTACGATTGATGTAGAGACGAAAGCGGGAACGGAACCGAAAATTCTTAAATTGGGAGATACTAATATATATAATGTATGGATTTTACAGTTTAAAAAGGATGGAACCGAGTTGTTGAAAGCTGTCTTTGCCGATAGGAATAGCATAACGGCTGTGCCGGGAAGTAGTAGCACTACCTATGACCAGTTATTGATTCAATTAATGAAGGATGATATGCGTTTCAAGAACGAGACTAGTGAGTTTTATATCATCGTAAATGCGGAGGATATGAATGCGACGGAGGTTACCGCCAAGTTATTTGTAAAAGAAGGTGGTATCCCTACGTCCCTTTCTGTAACAGAATTGATGGCTAAAACGAAAAGTATTATTTATTCATCAGATGGCTCTCCAACAGGTACTAATATACTATCTTCGGGACCGACTAACTATACGAAGGATCCCTCTAGCTCAGAGGCTGACATGAGGTTGGTCGTATTATCCCGTATGTACAGGGCGTTCGCGAAAGTGACCGTGACCGTGAACTCTTCAGTGGCCTCTGGCAATTTTAAGTTAATTGATACGAAACCGGTTATTATGTCAAATGTACCTAAAGTAACCCGGCTATATGATGACGACTCGACATATCCAACGATTTCAAGTCCTTTATCTACTAATTTCTATACGGAGGAGATACCTGTATCCGGAATATCACTTGGTGATAAAGAAGGAGTTTTCTATATGGCGGAAAATATCCGGGGTACAGGTTTAGCTACCACGGCGCAAGAGAAGAATAAGAAGGATATGGGACCGGGGGCTGGCGGATCTTTGGAAGGATGCACTTATCTATTGGTAAGAGGGCAATATCAGTATCCTTTGGGTGGAGGAGCATACTCTTCGCCGATCGATGTAGAGTATAAATTCTATCTTGGGGGTGACTTGGTGACCGATTACAATATCTATCGGGATTATCATTATAAGCTGACGGTGAATATCGCCGGCCCTAATAGTGCCGACCTCCGTGTAACGATCACAAACGGCAACGTGGCTGTCTTTGATGATGTGGACAATGTCGAGAATACCGTTAATTTTGGTGAAGAGAAATAGTATCCATTCTAAGGGCTGTGCAGGAATGCCTTGACGAATCTACCCTTTGGCATTCCTGCATGAACTATTTTAAATAAATGAGAATAACTTAGAGGCAATCGAGGAAATGAGCTTCTTGCATTTCTTGCCGATTGTCTCTTTTATTTGTATAGGAGGATTGTCTCTTAAAGCCATCACCTTATTTTTACTTCTTTGCCGGGAGGAAGAGCCGCGAACCAAATTATTCAACATATTATCGGAGGCCCTGTCTATTTTAGATACTGATATCCGGCCAAGATAGATCTCGGTAGTCCGTAGGGACATATGTCCTAAGGATTGGCTGATAATGCCGATTTCCGAATTCGCCTCCAGCATCATGGAAGCCCAGCTATGCCGCATCACATAGGTAGTGAATGGCTGTTCGAAGTGTAATTGCTCTCCCATTTTCTTTAAGTGGCGGTTCACTCTCCGAAGCGCGGACTGGGCCGTGACTTCTCCCTCTCCGCTGATTTTCTCGTGTAAGAAAGGGAATATCCACGGGTTATTGAAACGCCGATAAGAGAATATGATGTTCTTCATCTCGGGGGTGATCTTTACTTGCATCGCTACGCCAGTCTTGCTACGTACGTAGTGGATATAATCATCGTTTATATTGCTGTGTCGCAAATTAAAGACATCCACGAAGCACATACCTCTAGCGTAAAATAAGAAAAGAGCCAAGTGAAGGGCCGTACAGGCGTGTGGGTTCTTGGGCCGCTCAAGAGTCGCCAGATTTTGTAGGTCGAGGCTTGGCAAAGCCCTTTTCCGGGTGGGTGGGACCTTTATCTGCAGGCCGGAGAACGGGCTTTCTCTCGGAACATCCATTTGTTTATCTTGAGCGATCTTGTTGTACATTGTCTTTAGATTACGAATGTAGAAGTCCAAACTACCCGGTTTCAAGGGAGCCTGTTTCCCGTCTTCCCCTTGCATCAACCATAAAAGATAGTGATGAAGAAAATCGGTCGTTAAGTCGGCAAATGTAAACTCCGTTACTCTCGGACCTAAAAAGGTGGATAATTTATTCCATGCGCTTCGATAATTCCCAGCGGTTCTTCCTTTCCCCTCATCGATTTTACTACTGATCAATTCTTCTATACATTCCTGTAGCAAAGGGGAGTTGTCTGTTGTTTCTATATTCATATGATTACTATTTATGGATATAGAATAACAAAAATAGAAAAGATTGGTTTTATCAAAACCTCCCCTTACCAATTGTGGTAGAGGAGGTTTTGTTTTATTTATAGTTTATTTGAAAGCTTTCTCACTAATTCCGTCTCCATCGAGCCTCAATCGCTCCATATAATCCGGAACGGTACGGCCTAACGCTTTATCTACGTATAGCTTAGCCAAGTATTGAGCGAGCATGAAGCCGTGACCTTGCAAACCGACGAATAGTCCGTTATCCGGATCGATAATGTAGCGAGGCTCTACATAATAACCGGACCATGTGGCTTGTACGGGTACTGTGGCTAACGATGGAATCCAATCGCAGAACACCTCGGAGATGATCTCCATGAAACGACGGGTATTAAACTTCAACTCATCAAAATTGCTGATCTCCGCTTTAGCGTCGACAGCGGGGGAGGCGCAAGCGATAATCTGTCCGGTCTCGGCGAATTGCTGACCGTAGACAGCGGAGAAGTCGTTACGTTTCCGGCGGTCTATCAACATATCGAGGATATCCCCGTCTTTACCCAGATTCGGTAGGCGATGGGTAATCAACGCTTGGTGCTTGACCGGATAGAGGCCGGTGTAAAGGCCTAGCATGCGGGCGAAACGCTCGGCGCTATAACCGAGGGCGTTCACGAAATGATCGCATTCGTATTCGATGTATCGCTTATCATGCGTATATAATAAGACGTGATATTTTCCACCGTTTTTGTGTACTTCCACTAGGTGTGTGTCTTCCAAAACCTCACCTTGCCGCTCTTTGCCTTTGTTTCGTATAAAGTCTATCACACGCCCCGGGGTAGCTTGCCAACAATGCTGGGAGATTTGTGCGGCGAAATAGGTGTTTTGGTTCGTGTTGAAGTAGGGAGACACCTCTTTCTGGAAGTCTTTCTTGTCGATCAAATAAGCGTTGGACCAACCGCAGGAACGTTCCAGATCATTGTAGGTAGCCTCGTCGTGGGCGAACGTGATATAGCGTATCTCACGGTAATGGATATCGTATTCTTTTTGTGTCTCCTCGAATATCGTTTGGTTATTACGGGCGATCTCCGCTAATTCGGGGATCGAGAACGCTGGACGACCACCACCGATATTACGCCATGATGATCCTCGATCCGCATTAATAAGCACGGTCTTTTTACCGGCTTCCGCAAAATAACGGAACAATGCGCTACCACCTATACCTCCGCCGGCGATTAAGACTTCCGTCTTACGAACCTGCTTTCCGGAATCTACTTTATAGGTATCCGCTATCTGACGCTGCGGATACATTTCCCCTAGGACGAAGCGGGTAGATAGGGGAGCACGGGGGGTAGCGTCGCCTACCAGTTCGATACCTTTTTCCCTTAGTTTCATGCGTAGGCGGGGTATGCAGCGTTTTCCCCGGCATGGCCCCATTCCTAGGCGGGTGATATGTTTTACCTCGTCGACGGAGATATATTTACGATCCCCAATGGCGGAAAGTAGCTCGTCCAAAGATACGTCCTCGCAATGGCAAACATAGGTCTCCGACTCACACTCCGGCTCTTGCTTGAAGTCGATTTCCTCCGGATAGTTTTCTTTTACGATGAATCCTGTGATATTCAATAAGGCATCGTTTTCCATTCCTGCCGCTTTCACACGGGCCACGTTTGTTTTTGTCGGCTTCTTTAATCCTTTCTCAATGATACCTTCGCCTTGTTTCTTCCCGTTATCATCGACGAGCCACACCTCGGCACCTTCTTCTACCTCGTATTCTACCGGTAAGAATAAGTTTTGCTTCCGGGTATCGTAGCCGAAAATAGCCAGCCCCGGACAATGGGATACGCATTGCATACAGCCGGTACATTTTTCGTAATCGATCTCGGGCGTTACGCTGGTGGAGCTTTTGGTGATCGCCTTTTGAGGACAAGCGAAAGAGCAAGGGTTACAAGCGAAACCGTATAGGCAATCCAAACGAACGAAAGGGAGTTGGGCTTGACGTTCGGGAGTGGGCCTTGGGGACTCTTCCTTGATGCGGATCGGATGTTGCTGGGAGTCGATGTATTCCTTAGATATTTGTAAGTAATCGTTGTAGTTGAAACGTACGCCTAGCTCTTGGGCGATCTCATAAGCGGCTTGCTTTCCTCTTAGTACGGCGGTAGTACCTTCTCCGATTCGTACGGCATCACCTACGCCGGCACAACGTTTTCCAAATGTATATTGGCCTTTGGTTAGCAATTGGTTGTCGGGAATCAATCCTGTACATATATTAATAACATCAATACCATCAATCACTTTCTCTGTTCCCGGGATTGGCTTGAAGTTCTCGCATTCGCAGACAACCGCGCCGGTGATACCTGTCCGATCCTGGTTTGGAATGGCTTTCAAAAGCATATGAGAGGTATAAATAGGTATGCCAAGGCGGCGAATTCGATTCGCTTGTACCGGAAATCCACCTTCATGGGGCATCGCCTCTAAAATAGCCTTGACTTTCGCTCCGGCTTGCATCAATTGGTAAGACGTTAGGTAACCTATATTACCGGCGCCTACTGTCAATATGTTTTTGCCGAGTAACGTGAATTCAGCGTTCATCATTTTCTGTACGACTGCCGCTGTATAAACTCCGGGCACATCATCATTCTCGAAGGTCGGCATAAAAGGAACCGCACCAGTAGCGACTATCAAGGCTTGAGCTTCTACATAGAAATTTTTATGGTTAAGCATGTCTTTTACGGCAATACGCTTATTTTGTAGGATATCCCAGACCGTAGAATGTAAGAAAATACCAGAGTGGTCGTCTCCGGCTAAAGTTTTCGCTATATCGAAACCACGCATACCGCCAAAGCGCCGCTCTTTCTCGAAAAAGAAAAATGCATGGGTTTGCATCAAGAATTGACCGCCAATCTTATCATTGCTATCGATTACGATGCTGTTCAAGCCTAGCTCTTTTAAGGTTTCCCTACAAGCTAATCCAGCGGGGCCGGCACCAATGATGGCCACATCGGTTCGATAGATCTCTACCGGTTCTTCTCTGGGTTCTATTTGGGAATCTGTCGTATAATTCTGTACTGTTATTTCCGATACTTCCTTTACATTGTCTACTTTCG
>OGPR01002794.1_pt1 | contig 11296 bp, 7 predicted proteins | sample 1552981 | NCBI WGS metagenome assembly OGPR01 (sample SAMEA2580260, study PRJEB22360) | human gut metagenome | biome: human gut; feature: human-associated habitat; material: faeces | place: Denmark | collected 2008/2010 | reverse complement strand
AACACCAAAATTTTCGTCAAAACATATTCCCTTACAATATAAAGTATATGGAAAAACTAATACTGGTGAAGGACAATTTTTCATAATCTGATGATATCCTATTGCTTTAAGTTGTTTTTTTGAAGAATATTTTTTTAACATACTCTTTTGAACGATATTTCCAACTAAAATCATTTCTCTATCATCATTTAAAACTTTATCAGCTTCCCAAAGATATCGTTCATCATAATATGCATCGTCATCTATTAATGCAAAATAATCTCCATGTGCCATTTTCAAAGCATAATTTCTCGCCTTCGACAATCCCATAAAGTCAACATGTTCATAAATTATATTTAAATCCTGATATCCATTTGCTAATTGCTGAGTACTATCATTTATACTTTGATCTATAATTATGACTTCAAAATCTCTAAACACTTGTTTTCTAAGTGACTCTAAGCATATTTCCAATTCTCTACATCGATTTAATGTACCAATAATTAGTGAAAATTTCATTTTTCCAATTCCTTCTTGTTTTTTTACTTTCACCCATAAAGTATGTGAGTCAAATTCAATCATCATCTTTGTATAAGTAAAGTATCTCTTAGCTTCAAAGCTTCAGTTTTCCAATTAAATAACTGTGCTTGCTCAACCCCAGCCTTTTTTGTCATATCAATTTTATCTTTTGGAAGATTCATAACGGCTACAATCTGTTTCTTCAAATATTTTAGTTTTCGATTTTCAAAATAATAAGCTGCTTCACCCAAAACCTCTGGTAATGAAGCTGCATCTGAGGAGATCACAGGAATCCCCATAGACATCGCTTCAATTGGAGGCACTCCGAATCCCTCATATACTGACGGAAATACGAAGACCTGTGCATTCCTATACACATACGGCAATAAATCATCCTCCACAAATCCGGTGAAATGAATTCGATCAACAATTTCCTTATCCAGATTGGAAAGTAAATCATCCATTAACCAACCCTTTCTTCCAGCTAGAACCAAGTTGGTATCAATTTTTTTTTCTTTAATCAGTTCACTAAAAGCATCTACTAAGAGCCTCATATTCTTTCTCGGCTCTAACGTTGAGAGGCAGAGAATATATCTTTCTGGAAGTCCATAGGTTTCCTTAGCCTTCATATCTTGTCCTCTATCATAGTAAAAGTTTGCAAAGCAATCCGATAAACCATCATAAATAACGGCAATCTCATCAGACTCTTTTTTCAAAATCTTTGAAATCCGATTTTTAGAGAACTGTGACACCGTAACGACTTTCTTATGCCCAAGCGCAGCTTTTCTGTACATGAGCTTAAAATAGAGAGTCATGTACTTTTTATTCTTACTTGGACAATCCCAACATCCAACATCGTGTATTGCGCTGATTGCATTTCTGTCAAAAAAGAAAAATGGTGCCGGAAAAGCCGGGAAAAAGTAGTAATCCGCTTTTATAGTTGCTAGTTTTAATGGTAGCTGCAACTGATTAAAAATTAGCTTGTTCTTTCCTCTTACAATAATTTTTCTAACATTGTTCTGCTCCGCAGAAAAATCTTTATGTATCTCATTTTTGAAAACGAGTATATATTCAATATCACTTCTGCTCTGATCCGAAATCAGTTCTTTCGTAATACTAAGTGCAAAACGTTCTATTCCAGAAAAATTATCTGCAAGAGAAGTCAAATCTATTAATACTTTCATCTCTGCCCTTTCTCAGCTGATTTTAAGTCCCATTTTACAAAACAGGATGAGCATCAACTCTGTAATAACAATCCAATTTATTTTCAATAGAAAAACCGGAATTGCCTTAATGCTTTTTGTTTCAATAATATCTTTTACTTTTAGGCGGTTCCATTGATTTTTAACCAAGGAATTCAAATGGTAGCTTTTCAAAGCCTTACATTTTTCAGCAAATGATAATTCGTTATCCCTTGCTAGGGCATAGCCAATTTGAACGGAGGAAAGTATGTATTCTCCTCCCCACAGCTCATACGTATCCATGCCATTCCGTTTCAGTTCATCGCTTAAATCATCTTTCGCCTGAATAAGCTGCAACTTTCCTGAAATCATTCGATTGACATCAAGATTATATGTTTCTATCGCCGAGCCGTCATTGTTGTGAAGATAATACAGCGGCTCATCAATCGTGTAGATAACATTCGCCACTGCCAGATATTTGTTAGTGAAAATCGTATCTTCACCAACACGCAGATCTTTTCGGAAATAGATATTTTTCTCTCGAATTATCTTAAGTGAATACATCATACGCCACGGACCATTTAGTTCCTTTCCTTGACGCATTCCTCGCTTACCCGAAAGATATTCCTTTAAATCTGCTATCGATGTTCCAAAGGAGTTTGGCAGTACCTGCTTCAGAATTTCTTTTTTATTATATTGACGCTTCAGATAGGAAAACTCATGTTCAGCTATGCTTCCATTTTTGCGCACTGATGCATAATTATAACAAACAGTATCTGTGTCTGATTTTACTTTTGCTACGCATTTTTCAATAATTTGTGCATCAAAAGTATCGTCGCAATCGAAAAAGAAACAAAACACTCCTTTTGCCCTTTTCAATGCATCATTTCTTGCGCTGCTAACGCCCTCATTCACCTTTTTATCGATGAATTCTATTCGGCTATCTTCTTCTGCATATTTTTGTACGATTTCAGATGTTTTATCTTTACTTCCATCGTTAACAACGAGTATCTGCAAATCTTTGTACCCAATCGCATTTATCTGTGCAAAATAGCGCTTCAAATACTTTTCGCCATTATAAATGGGTGTAATTATCGTTACTAAGTCCATCTATCCACCTATTTTTCTATATTTGATAGCCAAACCAAGAATTTTTCTATCATCCACTAAGTAACGCTTTGCCATACGCTTTGGATCTTGCGTAATTCTAAAAAGCCACTCCAAGCCATGGTTTGCCATCCAGCGTGGTGCTCTCTTAATATTTCCCGCTTCAAAATCGAAACTAGCTCCCAGTCCAAAAGAAATAGGAACTCCAAGTTCTGCACAATGATGATACATAAACTTTTCTTGTTTCGGGCAACCCAGGCCAACAATTAAAATGTGGGGAGCTGCCTCTTTTATCATGGATTTAATTTTATCCATTTCCACAGGATCTTTTTCAAATCCGAATGGTGGAGAGTATGTGCCAACAACCTGTAAGCCTTTAAATCTATTCATAAGATTCTCTGCTGCTTTTGCTGCCACACCCTCTGCTGCGCCGAGAAAAAACATCTTATATCCTTTTTCAGCGGCCATCTTACAGAGAAAAGGGAATAAATCAGATCCAGATATCTTCTCTTTAATCGGTGTGCCATACCAGCTAGCAATCCACAGCAGTGGTTTTCCATCGGTCAGAATTAGTGACGCATGCTTGTATACTGCCTGCAGTTCTTTATTTGTTTCAAGCTGCACAATATGATCCACATTAGGTGTCACCACATAAGCGCTTTTATTTTCCTGAATCAGCTGATCAATAGCCTGCAATGTTTCCTGCATTGTCAGGTTATCAATCTCTGTATTCATAAATTTCATTCTTGCCATTTATTCATCCTCACCATCGACTGATTTAGCACCGAACTTTAATCAGCTCTGCATCGCCAACAACTAAACATCTGCCTAATCCAGCCGGCAAAAACAGTGTTTCACCTTTGCTAAAGCGCATCGGTTTCTGCTCCGCATCCATCGTCTGCACTTCACCATATCCATCTAGGCACATTAACACCTGAAACGAAGTATCCATAACAGAAAAGGCAAAGCCCTTTGTGACCTGAATCCGCTCCGTTTCAAAGTACTTGCAGCGGCAGAGTAGCTCACGTGAGCAGCCAGAATAATACTTCACCATTCTCGATTTCTGGCTGGCATCCGGCGCGACTTTCATTTTCATGACCTGCACAGCTTTGTCAAAATGCAGTTCACGCTTTTTGCCGTTCTTATCCACACGGTCGTAATCATAGACACGATAAGTCACATTGGAACTTTCCTGAATCTCTGCCACAAGGATACCTTTACCGATACCATGTACAGTACCTGCCGGAACAAAATAAGTATCGCCCTTGTGGACGGGAACCTTTTGCAGATGCTTATCCAGTGTTCCTGTTTCAACCGCTTTCCGGAGGATTTCTTCCGTCACCTCATGCTGAAAACCGTAAATCAGATGTGCACCCTCATCGGCATCAATGACATACCACATCTCGGTCTTGCCATTGTCGCCTTCGTGTTCTCTTGCATATTCATCATTGGGATGAACCTGAACAGACAAGTCTTTCTTGGCATCAATAAATTTTACCAGTACAGGCAACTCACCATTTTCCACTTTTGTTCCGAGGTATTTCGGATGTGCTTTCAGCACTTCAGACAGTGTTTTTCCTTTATATGTACCATTTGCCACGAAACTAGGCCCATCCGGATGAACCGAACACTCCCAAGTTTCTGCTAATGGTGTTAAATCAATCTTTTTACCGTATTCTTCCCGAAGTCGAGTACCACCCCACAAATAATCTTTACCCGTCGGAATCAATTTCATGATTTCCATTACTCTGTCTCCCACTATTTTTATTCCATCGGAAATTTAATCTTATCTGTGACGCTGATTTCTTCGCCAAGCTGAACTTCTATCATATCCAGTGCTGTAATAGCTTCTACCGTATGCTTGCACCCTGCCGCAATCGTAATCACATCACCAGTACGGAGAACCTGTTCCATACCGTCCACGATGGCCTTACCCTTACCAGAAACGACAGTCCAGACTTCCTCACGGTAGTTATGCATGTGGTAAGTCATATGCTCACCAGCTCTCATGGAAATCTTAACTGTCATAGAACCCGGCTGCACATCGATAACTGTATAAGTACCCCAAGACTTCTCAGCATACATTGCCTCTGTCTCGATTTTCTCTACATAGGGTTTCATGTAACCGCTGCGTTCTTTATCAGAGATCAGGATACCGTCGCCACTGGCCGCAATGATCATATCCTTACAGCCCATGCAAAGAATCGGGATATTCAACTCGTTCACCACATTGGTGTTTTCGCAGGTTTCATCCAGAATGGCCTTGCCCTTGGTCTTATCTGCCATGACCTCTGCCATCATATTCCAGGTGCCGACATCCTTCCAATCTCCGCTGTAACGCAGGACCTGAATGCTGGATTCTTTTTCAACTACTGCATAGTCAAAGCTGATTTTGGTCAGTGTGTCGTATTTATTGAAAAGATCACGATAATCCTCGAAGTCGATCATGCTGTGAGCCTTATCCAGCAGGTATCCCAGCTTAAATGCAAAGATACCTGCATTCCAAAGTGCACTCTGAGCCAGATACTTCCTTGCCGTCTCTACATCGGGTTTTTCCTTGAACTCTTTAACTTTGCTGACATTATCACCACTTTCAGGGATGATATAACCATACTTCTCACTCGGATAAGTCGGCTCAATACCCATCAGCGTCAAGTTTGCGTTGCCCTGTTCAGCCAGTTCCTGCAAAGTTTTAACTGCTTCGTAGTATGTATTGTCCACATACGGATCAACCGGGCAGACAACAACAGCCTCATCCTCTGCAACGCCCAGTTCATCATGGAGATAAGCTGCGGCCAGTGCAATGGCAGGAAAAGTATCGCGGCGGCACGGCTCTACACAAATAGAAGCCTTTTCGCCTAACTGATTTTTGATGGCACTTGCCTGCGATTTGCTCGTTGCAATAGTAATCTTTGCATCAGCATCTACCGTGGTGACCTGGCGATACACACGCTGAACCATAGACTCATACTCATCATTATTCTTAAACAGCTTGATAAACTGCTTGCTGCGCACATCATTGGAAAGAGGCCAGAGACGCTTACCAGAACCACCAGAAAGTAAAATAATATTCATTGTTTTTTCTCCCATCTATTACTTCAAGTACTCTTCAGCACTCTCGCAAATTTCCGTTTCAATCTTTTCTGCGGCTTCCTTGTTCTCTGCACTGACAGAGATATAAGTTTTGAGCTTCGGCTCGGTGCCAGAAGGACGCACCACGATGGAGCAGTTATCTTCCAGCAGGAACTTCAGCACATCAGACTTCGGCAGGCCATCCAGACCCGGTGCATAATCCAGTAGCTTGATGACCTTCTTGCCACCAAAATCCTTGATATCACTGCGGAATGCCTGCATGATGCTCTGCATCTTGGCAAAGCCGACACTGCCATCAAACTCGTAGCTGTGCAGAGTATTCAGACAATAGCCGTAAGTTTTGTACAGTTCGTCCAGCTTGTCCAGCAGGCTGATGCCCTGAGTAGCATAGTAACTGAACATCTCGCAGATCATGTAAGCACCGTCCACACCGTCCTTATCACGGACGTAGGAACCGGTCAGATAACCATAGCTTTCCTCAAAGCCGAACACATAGCTGTCGACCTTGCCCTGCTGCTCCAACTTGCCGATCTGCTCACCGATAAACTTGAATCCAGTCAGCACATTGATAGTGCGCAGGCCATAGTGAGAAGCAATCTGTTCACCCATGTCCATCGTGACAATGGTCTTGACCATGACAGGGTCAGCAGGCATCTTTCCATGCTTTACTCTCTGGCTGCAAATGTAGTCCAACAGCAACATACCGGTCTGGTTACCGGACAGCAGTTCATACTCACCTGCCTTGTTCTTGACAGCTATGCCCACACGATCACAGTCCGGGTCCGTTGCAAGCAGCAGGTCAGCATTGCACTTCTTGGCATATTCCATACCCAGTGCCATTGCTTCCTTAATCTCTGGATTAGGATATGGACAGGTCGGGAAGTTGCCGTCTGGCTGCTCCTGCTCCTTGACCACAGTAATGTTGGTGTAGCCCATCTCTTTCAGAGTGCGGGTCACAGGTTTCAGGCCGGTGCCGTTCAGCGGGCTGTATACGATAGCCACATCCTTATTGACTTCTTCACCAAACAAGACAGACTGGCTCTTGACCTCATTCACAAACGCTGTATAGACTTCATCCGGGATGTACTGGATACTGCCATTTGTAAGACCAGCTTCAAAATTGCTGTGCTTTACATCGGCAAAAATGTCTAGCTTTTCAATTTCTGCAAGGATTTCAGCAGCAGCTTCCGTCGTGATCTGGCAACCATCTGCACCGTAAACCTTGTAGCCATTGTATTTGCTCGGATTGTGAGAAGCAGTGATCATCACGCCGGCCGAAGTGTGCAGATAGCGGGTCGCAAAGGACACGGTAGGAACAGGCATCAAAACAGACCAGATATTCACCTTGATGCCATTAGCCGCAAACACCCCGGCGGCAACCTTTGCAAACACATCGCTCTTGATACGACTGTCGTAACCAATAGCCACAGAAGGCTCTGCAAAATTCTTTTTCAGATAATCGGATAATCCCTGTGACGCTTTGGCAACGGTGTAGATATTCATGTGGTTCGTACCTGCACCAATCACACCACGCAGACCACCGGTTCCAAAAGCAAGATCACGGTAGAAAGCATCTTCAATTTTTGCATCATCCAGCGTTTTCAGCTCAGCGGCAACATCTGCATCCGCAGTTGCATTCACCAGCCATCGCTCGTATTCCTTTTTAATATCCATAATTCATTTACTCCTCCGGTCCTCATCGGACATATCCTCTATTGCACCTATGTACACATCCTGTATTTCAGGATGGTATTTCATTTTCATGATTTCCTGTGTCATATCTCACAGTTCTATTAAAATAACTTCGAATACACTCCCCAACTCAAAAGCCGGCACATTCTTCGCCGTGCCCGCACCTTCTTCAGGTACACACACGACAGGCGGTATTCAACCCGACGGTGTTTATCGCTGATATACACCGTGTTTTGCTTTCGCTTTCTTTTTGTCAGCACGGCAAAGCCGATGCACTGACCTTATGACATCTGTTTTCTGACATGCCATGAGGTCAATCCACCTGCGCTCTTTTCATACTGATATTCTGTTCTGCTTCTTTTGTTCTTTGCTTTCTTCTTTACTTCAGATTCCGCGTCCAAACTGTGTCAGGCACTTTTTCCCAAGATTTTTCACAGCATTCAGATATCGGTTCGTCTGGTGTCCGTTGGCACAGCAGCATAGTTCGGTTCTGGTATCGGTCCGAATGATTTCTGCACCGCACTTTGCACAGATTTTGCTGATGCCGGTGGCGTGGACTTCGATAACGATGATTCCGTTTTTCCAGGCTTTGTATTCCAGGTACTGGCGGATCCTAGTGCTTAAGTGGAGCGGGCCCCAGTTTCCTGAGCCTTTCATTACGTTTCTGGAATATTCCTGGTTATAACGTGGAAGTGCGATCACGGAGACGTCCTCCTCTACGGCAAAACGGAGGATCCGGCTTGTGACCTGGTGTCCATAGTGTTCAGAAAGATGTTTCAGATGCATCCAGTATTTCTGATCAACTCTGCCTGTCTGTCTGCCTCTGGTTGCTTCCTGGGACTTCTGGATCTTTTCCAGAAGCTTTCTGCAATGGTGGCTGTATTCCTTTCCGCCTTTCCAGAACTTCACTGCGATTTCCTGACCGGTTCCGTCCAGAACAACGCCTGCTGCAAAGGCATCACTATTTGTAAACTGAATACAGAGTATCCTGCATCCTGCCTGCATCCTCTGACGTACTGTTGCTGTATTTTCATTGTTCTGACGTACTGGAACATGCAGCATGTCATATTTGTATTCAAAAACTACGGATGGTGACATGAGTCTGACGTTTTCCGGAAAGTCTCTGCCTGACAGCCGGCAATGCATCCAGGTCCATGTGTCTCCAGTCCAAACACGCAGTGTGATCTCTTTAGCGGAAAAATCCTGATACATTCCTTTGTAATAGGTAACTGCTGCATTTAGTTTCTCTGCTCTGCCGATCTTCTCATCCTGGGTAAAACGGCTGAGATAGCTTTTGGCTGAAGCAATTCCCTCATTGGCTGCTGCTCTTCGAAAATACAGCGGAACCTTTTGCCAGGGGAGGGGATCTGATGGTATGCGTCCGCCTCGTCCCGGAATGCTCATAATCTCCAGCTCGCGTAAAGTCTGCTGACTTCCCAGTTCCCAGAGATCCGTATGATCCAGAAGCAGGTTGTAATAAAATTCAGCGATCCGGTTATAAAATTCCTGTGTGGTCCGCAGCCATTCCGGATGTCTGCACCAGAGATGCAGTCGCCAGGTTGTGATGCTGTAGCCGCTTTTTCCGGTGTTTTCTTTTTTGCCGGTTTCCGGTTCTTTCATTTTGGTTCTCCGTTTTTTGCAAAGAAAAATCATTATAATATAACTTATCTAAATTATTATTTTTGTCACTTATCATTTCCATAAGCGACAAACAGGCCGGAACCCCGTATAAATGCGGACTTCCGGCCTGCTTTGACCATAATTCTGACTGCTAATAGTTCAGCTTTTCCATGCACTTCTGCTTTTGTTTTATGCTGCTGTGCACATAAATATCCATGGTGATCTTGACGGACGAATGTCCCAGAATTTCAGAAAGTGTCTTGCTGTCAAATCCCATTTCCGTACAACGGGTGGCAAAAGCATGCCGGAGAGAATGAATGTTGATACTGGGGATTTCACATTGCTGAAGGAGCTTCTGGAATTTACGCTGTATATTTCTGGGCTCCATACATTTACGATTCGTACCCGTCAGCAGGTATGAATCAGGTTCAGCAGCAATCCGCTTCATTTTTTTCAATAAAAAATCAGGGATTGGAATATCCCTGATGGATGAGACTGATTTAGGAGGACCTATCATTAAAACGGTTTTGGGTTCGTCATCAGATTCACCAGAATAATCAAGATTTTTTATCCGTGAGATCGTTCGCCTTATATGTAGCAGCTTTTTATCAAAATCAATATCTTCCCAACGGATGCCGCTGAGCTCGCCAACGCGGATCCCTGTATAAATACATAGCAGGATGCCGATGGGAAATTCTGAGTCCTCAGCAGAGAGAACTGTGATCAGCTTTGTGAGATGTTCATGAGAAATAAGCTGAAAAGGACTGGTATTTATTTTGGGATACCGAAATTCAAGCTGTGAAAGATTCAGATACCCCTGTTTTTCACCATAGCGTAAAATACTGTGGAACAGGATCAGAAGATTTTTGATGGTACGTGGCGAAAGCCCCTGCTGTTTCAGCTTTTCAGAGAAGGCATATACAGAAGCAGAAGAGATGTATTTCAACGGCATATCACCAAATTCCGGAAGGATATGTGTATCAAGAAGTGTTTCGTAGCAGGCATAGGTGCTGAGCTTTACAGCATAACGCATGGATAACATCCATTCTTCACTGAGGTTTCGAAATACATAACACTTTCCCGGAGAGTTTTGAAGATTATTCTGACATAAAATAGCCAGCTTTTTCTTTTTTACAGCCTCGTATGTACGACCATACAGATATCCGTATTGGATCCGTCCATTCTGGTCACGACATTTTTCATAGCGCGCCTCCCATCTTCCGTCTTTTCTTTTTCTGATATTTTCCCCTTTTCTAGGCATAATCGTAGTCTCCTTTTCGCATTATTATAGCAAAAGTCTGACCATTTTTGTGACCACTAATAAGCGAAAAAAAGGAAAATTTATCGTATATAAAAAAATCAACCGAAAAAACCTGCATTTTTGGTCGAAAGTGGTGCATTTTTCGTATCTTGACAGTGACAGGGTGCAATGCTATCATTGATTAAGATTCAAAAACTATGCAATTTGAGAGAAAATCACCTGTCGCTTATGGAAATGATAAGCGACTTTTTTACCCTCAAAAAAACAACACGGCAGACATCCCTCCGGGGCTGTCTGCCGTGTTTTATATCGCTTTTATATTTTTATGTAATTAAGCTTTCTGTTCCTTAAGCCTCATATCCATTAGGGTTCTGGCTCTGCCATCTCCAGGAGTCTGCACACATCTCGCGGATTCCGTTCTCTGCCTTCCAGCCAAGCTCTTTCTCAGCCTTGGTTGCATCGGAGTAGCAGGTTGCGATGTCGCCTGGGCGGCGTGGTTTGATCACATATGGGATCTTGACGCCGGTAGCTGCCTCAAAGTTCTTAACGATATCAAGAACACTGTAGCCTTTTCCGGTTCCAAGGTTGTAGATGCTTAATCCGGAATTGTCTTCCAGCTTCTTAAGGGCTTTTACATGGCCCTTGGCAAGGTCTACTACGTGGATGTAGTCACGGACACCTGTTCCATCCGGTGTATCGTAATCGTTTCCGAATACGCCAAGTTCTTTCAGCTTGCCTACTGCTACCTGTGTGATATATGGCATCAGATTGTTCGGGATACCATTTGGATTCTCACCGATGGTTCCGCTCTTATGAGCACCGATCGGGTTGAAGTAACGAAGAA
>OGPR01002790.1_pt1 | contig 11324 bp, 9 predicted proteins | sample 1552981 | NCBI WGS metagenome assembly OGPR01 (sample SAMEA2580260, study PRJEB22360) | human gut metagenome | biome: human gut; feature: human-associated habitat; material: faeces | place: Denmark | collected 2008/2010 | reverse complement strand
CCTCCGCCAGAGCCGTCAGCCCGGCGGAAAAGGCGCCCCTGCGGGAGGCGTGGCGCCCTGCGGCCTCCCGCAGGCTGCGCTTCCAATCGATACGTTCCATGTTCATACGCCTCCTCTCAGTTCCACCGGCGCTTCTGGATGACCTGAACCGTCAGGAACACCAGCAGCGCGCTGATGGACACGTACAGCAGAATCCCCGGCACGTCGAACACGTGGTCGTTGGAGAAACTGTCAAAGGCCGACAGCAGGGAGAACTTCCCCAGCACGTCCGGCAGGAGATTGGCAAAGGCGCTGGAATCTCGCAGGTAGAAGGCCAGCAGCGCCGCGGCGCCGATCACCAGCACGCCGGCGGTGACCTTCCAGTTGTCGGACAGGGCGTTGATGAGGAAGCACAGCAGGATCAGCACCACAAGGAGACCGATCAGGGACCCCTGGGCGGTGGAGGGCAGGAAGCCCACCAGGCCGTCCCACAGGTACAGCAGCAGCAGGATGCCGAAAGTGCCCACGGCGGCGATGATCTGGCTCTCCGTCAGGGAGGAGAGGAACATGCCGATGGCGATGAACACGGCCGAGGCGGCAAGCACTCGCTCGTCGTCAGTCTTCACGTTGCGCAGCTTGAGTCCCGTCACGCGCCCGTTCTCGCCCGTGATGAACTCCTCGGCAACGCTGTCCCAGCAGAACTCGACGTTGCCGAGCTCGCGTAGGCGTTCATGGTAGATGGCCGTGGCCCGCAGCTTGTCGCGCCGGTGCACCAGGTACACCTTGCGGCAGATGCGCGCGAGGTAGATGACGTCGGCCGCCGCCGTGTTGCCGCCGCCCACGACCACCACGTCCTTGTCGCGATAGAAGTTGCCGTCGCAGGTGGCGCAATAGGATACGCCGCGGCCGCGCAGCTCATCCTCGCGGGGCAGCCCGAGCTGGCTGGCCACCGCGCCCGTGGCCACGATGACCGTGCGGGCGAAGTAGGTGTTGAAGGGTGTGACGAGCTTGTTGGGCTCGGCGGAGAAGTCCACGGAGGTGACGTCTTCCATGATGGCCTTCGCCCCGAAGGAGAGGGCCTGATCGTACATGTCCATGGATAGCTCGAAGCCGCTGGTGGATCGGGTGTAGCCGGGGTAGTTCTCCAAGTGCTCGGTTTGGGCGCACTGGCCGCCGGGGGAGAGGCGCTCGAATAGCGCGGTGGAGAGTCCGGCGCGGGCCGCGTACAGCGCCGCCGTGAGACCGGCTGGGCCCGCGCCGATGATGGCGAGGTCGTACACCTCCTGGCCCTCATCGGGCCCCACCGGCGCGCCCATGCGGTTGTCGGTAACTTGTTCAGTCATAGTTGTGGGTCTCCCTCGGGCGGGACCACGGGGTACCTTGATTCGCTCAAACAGTCCTCGATGGTATCGAAGGCGAGGCGATCTTGCGTACTCTGCAGCTTTGCGCCTTCGATGCCATCTGCGGAACTCGCTCGGTCAAGGCACCCCGTGTTTCCGCTGAACATTGCCTCTGTTGAAACTAGAGCATCGCGAGGATGTTCTGCTTGGGCTGGGCGCCGAGGCGCTCATTTTTGATCTGGCCGTTCTCGAAGACGATGAGGGTCGGCACGCTGGAGACCTGGTACTTGAAGGCCAGGTCCGGACTCTGATCGATGTCCACCTTGTAGACGGTCACCTGCCCCGCCTTCTCGGTCGCGATCTCGTCGATGACCGGCGCCACCATACGGCACGGGCCGCACCAGGTGGCGAAGAAGTCGACGAGCACCGGGGTCTTCGCCTCGAGCACCTTCGTCTGGAACTCGTCAGCCGTTTTGATTACCTCAGCCATGATATCCTCCTAAATGGATGTTCGTATAGCGCGGAATGGGCCGAACTCGCCTGGGCGCCCATCGTCTGGGATCCGCTTCCGCCTGGTATTCTAGCCAAAGGCGCTGCCGACGCGACGCCGCGTCAAGGGGCTGACACGAAACCGTGGCACAGACGGCAGATAATCTGCGGCTGAATCGCTCACGTCTTCAACAGTCTGTCATCGCCGCTCCCTGCATGCCGCTCACATTCGTTAAAATGCCTATAGTGGACTCGAATACCGCGCGCGTTCGCGCAGGGGAGAGAAAGGAAGCGTCATGGCGATCGATTTGGTCTCGCTGGCCCTCATATCTCTGGTGTCCGTCGCGTGCCCCATCATCGCCGGACTCATTCCGGGCAAGCCGATTCCCGAGACGGTGCTCCTTCTTCTGGCCGGGGCGCTGCTCGGCCCTCACGGGCTCGGTGCCATTCAGTCTACCGACGCCATCAACCTGCTGTCCGATTTGGGCCTCGCCTTCCTGTTCCTTCTCGCCGGCTACGAGATATCGCCGAAGAGCCTCACCGGCACGGAGGGGAAGCGCGGCGCCGTCACCTGGGCGGTCACCTTCGCCATCGCGTTCGTCGTCGTGGCCATTTGGCCGACGCTGTCGGCCTTCGAGCTGGACGGCCTGGCCGTGGTCATCGCGCTCACTACCACGGCCATGGGCACGCTTCTGCCCATTCTGCAGGAGCGAGGCATCCTGGGCACGCGGATGGGGAACGAGATCATCGCCTACGGCACCTGGGGTGAGCTGCTTCCCATCATCGCCATGGCGCTTCTGCTCTCGACCCGGGCCACCTGGCAGACTGTGGTCATCCTCCTCGCGTTCCTCGCTATCGCCGTGGCGGCCGCCGCCGTGCCGAAGATCGCCGAGCGCATCGGCGGCTACGTGCACCGGTTCATCGTTGCCAATGCCAACACCAACTCCCAGATGGTCATCCGCGCGGTGAACCTGCTGCTCATTGGGCTGACGGCCATCTCCGCGGTCTTCGATTTGGATATCGTGCTCGGCGCCTTCGCCGCCGGCTTCATCCTGCGCTATCTCATCCCCCAGGGCGACCAGACCATGGAGATGAAGCACAACGCCATTGCCTACGGCTTCCTCGTGCCGCTGTTCTTCGTGGTCTCCGGCGCGAAGGTGGACGTGCGGGCTATCGGTGCCGAGCCGGAGCTTTTGGGACCGTTCATCCTCCTTCTGCTGTTCGTGCGCGCGCTGCCCATCTTCGTAGGCCTCTCCACGGGACGCGAGTCGCGCACCATGGACGTGCGCGAGCGGCTCACCGTCGCCTTCTACTGCACGACGGCGCTTCCCATCATCGTGGCCGTCACCAGTGTGGCCGTCTCCGCCGAGGCCATGAGCCAGCAGACCGCCTCCGTGCTCGTGGCCGCCGGCGGCGTCACGGTGTTCCTCATGCCGCTGCTCGCCTCCGTCATGGCCCATTCGGTTAATGCCGATCTGGGCGAGGCACTGCATGAGATCCGCGAGCAGCCCCGCGCCGTGGCCCATATTCTGGCCGAGCACCGCCGTCGCGAGCGCGAGCTGCACCGCCAGCTGAAGGCGCGCCTGGCCGCAGCGGGTGCGCGCCATGCCGACACCTTCGACCTCACCGAGCGCTGCCCCGGGGGCGTCTGCACCATAGCCGACACCGAGGACGACGGCCATTAATCGTCTTTGATTTACCTTGGTTTCGGGGGCTTTTGTGGCGATCGATCTTTGACATAGTCCGTCGAGGACCGGACTATGTCAATTAACTCCTGCTTCTTATGAATGCCCATCTTCGCATAGAGCCGCTTGCAATGAGTTTGCACGGTGCCGGTGGATATGACTAAACTTTCGGCGATGGCGGGGACGGTGTTCCCTCTGGCGAGCAGTTCTAATACCTCGGCTTCACGCGCCGTGAGACGAAAACGAGCTGCTGTATTGGCGCACTGTTTCGCAAGCCTGTCCCAATAGGGGTTGCTGGAGGCGTCCCGAGAATTGGTTGAAACGATCAGGCAAGAATCGGAATCGGGGACATGGCTAAGGGCGATAAACTCTGCATTCGTGAATGCTGTCGTCTTCGAATCGAGATCGCCCCGTACTAAATAGAAAACGAGTGACGTGACGAACATGGCCGATAGAGCGATGACGAACCCATGCGATTGTCCGAAGAAGGCATAGGTCTTCAGTATCGAGCTGAAGCCATAACCGAGAAGCTGTATAACGTTGACAATGCCGAAATAGAATCCAAACATAAACAAAGGACTTACTCCATCTCTCTTGCACGTTTGGCAACACTGCACCATTCCTATGGATACCAGAAGAGAAAAGATTCCATACGCGATGCCGTAAGTGATCTGAGGGAGCGCTGTGGCGAATAGCGGAATGGCGGCAAATAGGCAGAGCAGGAACGGAAAGAGCGAGCGGAACACCTGTATGACATTGAAAGAGAAGGAGCGGCGCTGCCATAGCGCCATGATGGCCAAGGACGCTGCAAGCATTCCGAGCAGTGGCGCATAAGTCAATATTCCATTTAAGGTGCTATTGCTACTTGTAAACGCCGATCTTAAAACCGTGTACAGGAAGGCAAGTGAGCCGATGCACAAAGCGCTTTTCCATGACAAGACCATGACATTGAGATAGGTGCGCCGATGGTCGAGCGGGCGCTCGGCGTACATCGGCGCGCTCCAGTCCATCGAACGGTAGCAACGGGTCAAAGCGACGGCCGCAACAAGCAATATCACCGCACGCAGCCCCATCGTTTGGCTGCTGCTCGATATAAGGCCTAGCAAAGCAAAGAGCAGAACGGGAAGTCCGCGACCGACCAGTATGTCGGCGATGCACTGGTCGTCGTCCTCGCTGGCAAAGTATTGTTCCCACAATAGGTAGAGCAGGGGCGCGCCAATGTTGTTCGCTATCGTGCCCGCAACGTTTGCCTCAATGGGGATTTCGAATCCGCATTGCCGGAAGAGAACGATGGCCATGTTCGCATATATGAGACCGAGCGCCCCGAAGGCAACTGGACCCTTTGCGGATGCAGGAGCGAAGAAGCCTATGAACATGCATAGGATCCATGTCAAGCAGTAGGTCAAAGGACTTATAAGCTCCATGAGCAAATGGGGCAAACCGCTTTCAGCATTCGGAACAAAAGGATGCCATTCGGCCATAGAGTTGGCAGCAATGATGAGAGCAAAGCTGAAAGAAGCTTCGGTGATGTACTTGATGCGTTTCAACGGGATCCTCCTCTGAAGCTATCCTAGCACGAAAGGGATCAGCAAGAGATTGCGCAAAGTGTCTGAAAGACGTCACGAAGGGCAATATCCCATGTTTCATGAGACGCGATTTACCTCGAGGTATCCAATTTCATGGCCGGCTGCCCTCCTGTTTCGATTTAGCATGACCAACCAGTTCGGTGCTGTCGGATACGAGCAAATCGTTCGAGTGGCGCATCGGGAGATACCGCTTTGAGTCTCAAATCCCCTCCCTTCTCCTTTTATTGCCCTGAAGCGTGCTGTGCGCCGACGGCTCCGAACCTTGATCAAGGCCGGGCGCTCATTCACGATGCGGCGGCCGCAAGAGAGAGGAGATCGTTTGCTCGAAGATGTTTTGCCGGGAAAGTCAATGTGCGAATAGGAGGAGGATCAATGTCGTCAAAAAGTAGTACCAGCGTCAGCCGTCGCAGCTTCTTGCGTAGCGGAGCCACGGCGGCCGCATTGGCCGCGGCAGGTGCGGCCTTCGGCTGCGCGCCAAGTGGTTCAGAAAGCTTATCCGCGACGGGAGAAAAGGCAGATGTCGCCGATTTGAACGAGCATGTCGTCGAATCGGATACGGCGATCCTAGAAGGCCGGGGCCGTTGGCAGGGCGCTCCTTGCCCCAAGGGCTGCTCTCTCACGTGTTCTCCGTGCCAGTATGTGGTCGACAACGTCCCCGTGCGGGGGAAGGTCGTTGACTATTTTGAAGAGGATGACTGCAACCGCCAGCTGAGGAGCTGCCACGCTTACAAGGTCGCTCGAGAGTGGATATACAGCCCCAGCCGCATCAAGTATCCCATGAAGCGCAAGGGATGGCAGCCTGGCGGCGGAGAGAATTCGAACGGCCAGATGCGTGGCAAAGACGAATGGGAGCGCATCAGTTGGGATGAGGCGCTCGACCTCTGCGCCTCAGAGATTAAACGTATATATGAAACCTATGGTCCCACATGCACCATCAGCTTTATCAGCATGGGCGGCTCGATTCAGAATGTTCTGAACCTCATGGGTGGTTACGTGGAGATCAACGACACTATTTCCTGTGGAACATGGCAGGCGGATACGAGTTGGTGGGGCCTGCCCTTTTACGGAAACTACATGGGCGACGACCCCCAGGATTGGGTATATGCCGACTATTTCGTTCTCGCGTCCTCGGATCCCGTGTTTACCGCGAACGCCTCCGGCGCTTATCTGACGGTTGCGAAAGAAGCGGGAGCGAAATTCGTCTATGTGGGGCCTTGCTACAACCAGGGTGCTACTCAACTTGAAGCGCGGTGGATCCCGGTTCGTCCCGGAACTGATACAGCGTTTTGGAACGGTGTCGCCTACGAGATGGTGAAGCTGGACGAGAGCGCGGGCGATGTCATCGATTGGGAGTTCCTTGCCAAGTACACCAAGGGCTTCACGATGGACAACATGCCCGACGACGCCAAACTCCAGGAATGTTACCAAGGATATCTGTTGGGAGAGTACGACGACACGCCCAAAACAGCGGCGTGGGCCAGCCTCATTTGCGGTGCACCTGAGCAGGACATCAAGGACATGGCCGCGATCATGAGCAAGCAGAACAACGTAATTTTGGCGACGGGCACAGCTGCGGCGCGTTGCACCGGTGTGGAGAACTATCCCCAGGTGATCTATACCATCGGGCTCATGGGCGGCCATATGGGCAAGCAGGGCAATGCCGTGTTCTACAACCTGACAGCGATGAACTACGTCACTAAAGCCTACACTGGGGCACGCGGTCGCGCGGCGTCTTCGATTCAGAACCCCCTGAAGTTCGAGGCCGAGCCAGGAGTCAATCTCGCGGGCATCCCCTCGGTTGGGCGCAACTTGATCGCTGCGCCGCTGCATTGGCGCAACATGCTTGAGGGGAAGTACACCTCTTACGGTGCCCATTCCCAGCAGGAATCGCCGAATCCCTATAACAGTGGCGTTGAGCACGACATCAACGTCAAATTCATCTGGAACGGATGCCGCAACTTCCTCTCGATGAGCATCGATTTGTTCAACGCGGTGAAAGTGTACAGGAACTGTGAGTTCGTTCTCACCAACGCCATTTATGCGTCCACGGTCGCGCGATTCAGCGATATCGTGCTGCCGGTTCCTTCCAAATGGGAGGGCAGCTTCGACCATGCGGAGTATGCGTGGCCGAGCGGCACCGTCAATCGTTACTATGGCGTCGACTTCGTATCTGCCAACTATCCCGTGTGCGAGCCCATGTGGGAGTGCCACTCGGACGATTGGATATCCAGGGAGATAGGTGCGCGCCTGGGTTTCGATCCCGACGAGATTGTTGCAACGGATGCCATCCAGAGCTATTTCAATTGCATGGCCGGTGGTGTTGCGACAGATGAGGATGGGACCGAGCACACGCTGCTGACGATTACTCAAGACACCATCGATCGTCACGGCGTCGAACTAGAGCCCCAAGAGGGTGAGGTCGATTTCGAGGAATTCGTCGAGCACGGCGGTTACCAATATCCTCGCTCGAAGGACGATGCCTACGCGAAGCGCTATTGCTATCAGGACTTTATCGATGACCCCGCCGCGAATCCTCTTCCTTCGGCAAGTGGCCTGTGGGAGATTTATAGTCAGCTGAAAGCGGACAATTTCAATACGCCCGACTTCGTCGATCCTGAAACACCGATGAAGCCCTACCCCAACTACTACGAGCCTACGATAGGGTACGAAAAGACGTTCAGCGATTGGGACAAGCAGATCAAGGGCGATTATCCCTATCAGTTCTTCACTTTCCATCCGGCCCGTGGCAGCCACTCCGACAACTGGAGCCTTGTCGGCAAGGAGCTGTATCCCCACAGCCTTTACATCAATCCAGTCGATGCTCAGAAGGAGGGGTTGGAGGAAGGCGATACGGCTCGTATCTGGAATCCTGATGGCGGATGCATTTTGCGACGCGTCACGTTGATGGAGGGGGTCATGCCCGGTTGCCTGGGCCTGGCGGAGAGCGCTGGCAACCTCGATCTCGACGAGTCGGATCCGGAGCATTGGATCGACCGCGGCGGTTCTGCCAATGTCCTTACCCCTGCAGTTCGTAGCAATTACATGCCCGGATTGTCCGGCTACAACAACGGTATCGTCAATATTGAGAAGTACGAGGGAGAGCCCGTGCCGCCCGATTGCGAGCGCGATATCTTCCAGATTGAGGAACAGTAAGGAAAGGAGGGCTGGAAATGAGTCTGGGATTCTACTTTGATATGACGCGTTGCTCCGGATGCGCCGCGTGCCGCACGGCGTGTCAAGATCGTTTCGACCTCTTCGAGGTCGGGTTCGCTCCTCGCAGGGTGCATCGCTATCAAACGGGCACTTTTCCTTCGGTGGCCGGGTACGTCACAAGCGTTTCTTGCAACCATTGCGAGAAACCGGCATGTGTCGAAAATTGTCCGACGGGAGCTATGTTCAAGAACAAGGACGGCCTTGTGCTGCATGACGATGATGTGTGCATCAGCTGTCAAACGTGCCTGAACGTATGCCCCTATGGCGCACCTCAGTACATCGAGGCAGAAAACCTCGTTGTGAAGTGCGATACCTGCAACGCTCTGCGGGAAGGCGGATACTTGCCGGTGTGCGTGGACGCATGTCCCTATCGCGCATTAGAGTTCGGTGACTTGAATGAACTGCGTTTAGCCCATGGCGACGATTTGGTTCAGGAGGTGTCGGTGCTTCCCAGCGCTGACGTGACGGGACCCAATCTGCTGATTAAGTCGCGTGAAGCTGCCCTCGAGAGCGGTTATCGCGAGGTGACCTACTAATAGTCGCGGACGCGGGGCGTCTTTATGCCCCGCGTCTCTCTGTCGAGAGCGAGTTATTTGATGTTCGGTATGAGTGAGGCAGGAGGTGCCATGACGGAAGAAATGGACTCTTGCGAAAAGATACTATCTGCAAGGGCGTATCTCTATCTGCTGTTCCACAAGCTTTACGGTGGTGAGCCGACTGAAGAGTTGATGGAAGCGCTTGGCGGCTCTGATACTTCGGAGGCCTTGTGCATTTACGCCCAAGAGGACGAGACGATCGAAAAATGCCAGGGCTTTCTTGAGAGACTGTGTCGCGAGCTGGCAGATGATGAGAGGCGGCAACGCTTTCTCGGGCTATGCGGTGACGAGTACGTCGCAATCTTCTACGGGTTTCCGAAGGCGCTTGTGGTTCCGTCTGAGTCTTTCTATCGCTCTGGCGATCATTCCCTGCTTTCGGAAGTGACATTAGCCGTTCGGGACTTTTACCGTCGGTTCAATGTTCTTCCTGCGCGCTATCCGCGAACGCCGGATGACCATATTGCGCTAGAAATGGCCTTCATGTCGTGTCTTGCCCGAGATGCCATGGAGGCATTCGATAAGCGAGATTGGCGCGAGCTCGTGACGCTTCTGCAGGCGCAAGCGAAGTTCGCCGACGATCATCTGCTTGCATGGATCCCCTCATTTGCGGCAGAAGTGCGTAAAATGAGCGATCCTTGCCTTTACCCGCAGCTGATCAAGACTACTGAGGCATTTGTTTCGACGGACCGTCAGTGCTTGAACAACATCGCGCTCTGGCTTGCCGAGGAAGTGGCTCCGACGGATAGAGATGCGCCCTTGGGTGGCACGGATGGCAACGCAGCGGTCTCATCCCATGAAGATGGGACAGGGGCATTGGATCGCTTGGAGTCTTTGCGCTTGCCGCATCTGGAGGACAACGAGCTTGTGCCAACCACCGCATAAATAGCTGCAAGCATCATCTTAAAGAGAGGGACGGAATGGCCTCCGTCCCTCTCTTTGGTTCGGAGATGTTACGTCCCAAGTATTCTTATCTGCTAAAATGGGGCTCAAGCGAAAGGAGGATGTTTCGATGGAAACGGGTTTGCTCACAACAGATCAAATTCGCTCGTGGGTCATACCCTTGCTTGAGAAGTACGATATGTGCTCGGCAAGCCTGTTCGGGTCCTATGCTCGCGATGAAGCAGATGCGTCCTCCGACATCGACATCTTGCTCGTAGGGAACCCGGGTTTCAGGCCCCTCAATGTGTTTGGCGTGGCAGAGGATCTTCATCGGCTTTCGGGCAAAAAAGTCGATGTGTTCGAGCTCTCTGAACTCGATGCCGGCCCTTTCCGCGACGCTGTTCTGAGGGATGCGGTGCTCTTATGAAAACCGACCGCTATCGTCTGAAACGCATCGTAGCCGTCGGGGATCAGCTTCTCAACGTGATCTCCCTACGCGATCTAACTCCTGAAACGCTGCTCTCGGACATCCAAATGCAATGGATGGTGACAACGCCTCTCTACAACATCGGTGAACAGGCTAATTGCATCTCTCGCGAGTTTGCCGATGCCCATCCAGAGGTTCCGTTCGCGCAAATTGCCGGATTGCGTCATCGGCTTGTTCATGATTATGAAGGAATCAACTGGTCGATCATCTCCTCTGTTTTGTTCGATGAGCTGGAGACGTTTGTGGCTCAAGCGCGAGATCTTATTGCCGAGCTGGACGAGGGGAGAGTGGTCCCCAGGAAGCTGATTTCGACGAAGACGTTACCAGCTAAATCGCGACATTGGCTGCTGGTTGCAATTTGACTGCCGAAGAGCTGTCGGGGCGTTACGCTGGAACGGGAAGGGCTGGCCCTTTCGGTCCCTTCTGCTACAATGCGAAGTTGCGCCTTTAAGGCGTTTTCTAACCCACACCGTTTCACGCAAAGGAAGCACCCATGCAGGAAACTGATATGAAAGAGAAGCTCCAGAAGATCATCGAGGCTTATGACGAGCTGCAGGCCAAGATGGGCGATCCGGCAGTGCTCGCCGATCAGAAGGAGTACAACCGGCTCGCCAAGGAATACGCCTCCCAAGGTCCGCTCGCCAAGAAGGCGGCCGAGTACGTCGCCGCCATGGACGACTTGGAGGCGGCTAAGGAGATGCTCTCCGACGCCGACATGAAGGAGTTCGCCCAGGAGGAGATCGCCTCCATCGAGGCCAAGCTGCCCCAGCTGGAGGAGGACATCAAGTTCATGCTCATCCCGGCCGACCCGGCCGACGAGAAGGACATCATCGTGGAGATCCGCGCGGCGGCCGGCGGCGACGAGGCCGCCATTTTTGCCGGCGACCTCTACAAGATGTACGAGCGCTTCGCCGCGGCCCAGGGCTGGAAGACCGAGACCATGGACGCCTCGCCGTCGGAGGCCGGCGGCTTCAAGGAGATCCAGTTCAAGGTGAAGGGCGATCATGTGTACTCGGTCATGAAGTTCGAGTCCGGCGTGCACCGCGTCCAGCGCGTCCCCAAGACCGAGT
>OGPR01002782.1_pt1 | contig 11339 bp, 10 predicted proteins | sample 1552981 | NCBI WGS metagenome assembly OGPR01 (sample SAMEA2580260, study PRJEB22360) | human gut metagenome | biome: human gut; feature: human-associated habitat; material: faeces | place: Denmark | collected 2008/2010 | reverse complement strand
TTGCATTTACCGGCATCATCTCGCTGATCTTTGCGATTTACATGCTGTTCGGGAAGGAGACGCTCCGGCAGCAGTTTGAATCTCCGCAGACGTTCGACGCCGCCGTGCAGGCGCTGCGAAAGCGCAGTCTGCTGCGTGAGGACGCTTCACTCACGCAAAAAACGAACGAAAAAACCATCAAGGTCGCTGCGCTTGCCGTGAGCGCGGAAGAAGCGGAACAGTTCGCTGCAAAAAAGCAGATTTCAGCACCCCTGCAGGCCGCGTTGCTGCGCCTGCTGTGTGTCGTCGGCGCCGGTCCCTGCCGCGAGTTGTGTGACCTGACCGGCGCGAGTATGCAGACCATCTCGCGCCTTGCAAAGCTTGGCCTGATTGAAACGCATGAACAGGAGCAGCTGCGCAGCCCGAAGCGCGAGGCCGTACCGCCTGCCGGACCGCTGACGCTGAGTGAAGAGCAGCAAGCTGCCTTCGACGGCCTGAACCGGCAGATGCAGCAGGAAAAGCCTGGCGCGGCGCTTCTCTACGGCGTGACGGGCAGCGGCAAAACCTCAGTCTATCTTGCATTGATTCAAAGCGCGCTGGATAAGGGCCGCTCCGCCATGCTGCTCGTGCCGGAGATTGCGCTCACGCCACAGCTGCTGCATAAAATGACCGCGCACTTTGGAAAAACCGTTGCTGTGCTCCATTCGAGTCTGCGTGTGGGCGAACGCTATGACGAGTGGCGGCGCATTGCGCGCGGCGAGGCGCGTGTCGTGGTCGGCACACGCTCGGCGGTCTTCGCACCGCTTCAAAACCCCGGTCTGCTTATCCTCGATGAGGAGCAGGAGCATACATATAAATCTGAAAACGCCCCGCGCTATCACGCGCGGGAGATCGCGCTCTATCGCAGCGCGAGGGCGTGCGCACTCGTGCTTTTCGGCTCGGCCACGCCGTCCATCGAGACGATGTATCTGGCCAAAACAGGTGTTTACAGCCTTTATACGCTTAAGACCCGCTACAATGGACGCGCGCTGCCCGACGCGCGTATCATCGACATGAAGCAGGAGCTTCGCGCGGGCAATGATCTGGACTTGAGCCGGGAACTGGAAGAGGGCATCCGCGACGCAATTTTGGACGGTAAACAATCCATCCTGTTTTTGAACCGGCGCGGCAACAGCCGGTATCTGGTCTGCATGGATTGCGGTGACGTGCCGCAGTGCCCGCGGTGCAGCGTCCATCTGACGTACCACTCCTCCGGCCGCCGTCTGATGTGCCACTACTGCGGCTTTACCATGCCCGCACATGCGCGCTGTGAAAAATGCGGCGGTGCGATGAAGGCCATCGGAAGCGGCACGCAGAAGATCGAGCAGGAACTGAAAGCCTTGTTTCCCGACACGGAGGTTCTGCGCATGGACGCCGATACCGTACCCGCCGCAGGCGGGCATGAGGCAATGCTGAAAAAATTCCGCGAACAGCAGATTCCCATTCTGCTTGGCACGCAGATGGTTGCCAAGGGCCTTGATTTCCCATCCGTCACGCTCGTCGGCGTCATTGACGCGGACATGAGCCTGTATGTAGACAATTTCCGCGCCGCCGAGACAACGTTTTCGCTCATTACGCAGGTCGTCGGCCGTTCCGGGCGCGGCGCGGACGCGGGCTGCGCCATGATTCAGACCATGACGCCGGAGCATCCCGTTCTGCGGCTCGCGGCCAAGCAGGATTATGACGCGTTTTACGAACTGGAACTGCAAATGCGGCAGCTGCGCAGCTGCCCGCCGTTCTCGGATCTTTTCACCATCACGGTTGCGGGGCTGGAGGAACGCGGGCTGATCGAGGCCAGCGTCCGCCTGCGCGACGCGTTGGCTGCCAATCTCCAGCAGGAACCCTACTGCCGCGAGCCGGCCCAACTTCTCGGCCCTGCCCCGGCCAGCGTCGCCCGCGTCAACTATTCCTACCGTTATCAGCTGACGCTGGTCTGCAGGAATTCCGCCGCCATCCGCCGCCTGCTGGCATATATTCTCGCGGAGTTCTCCAAGGATCGCCGCAATAAGGGCATCACAGCGCTGATCGACGTCAATTCCTACCAATAAAATACGCTGCTGTTTGGTTGTTTCGCCTAAACGGTTGCATTTTGTAATCAAATCTGCTATACTATCTCCGATTTGATGCAAAGAAAGGAGCGTGACAGAGTGAAAACCAGACTTCGCAACCTGCTTTGGGTTTTCATGGCGCTGACCCTTCTTCTGGCCGGGACAACGCTTGTCCGCGCATATGATATCTCCTTCTCCGATGTGCTGGAGAGCAGCTGGTTTTATGAGGACGTGATGACGCTGTCCGAATCCGGCGTCGTCAGCGGCTACCCGGACGGTACATATCGCCCCACGAAAAAGGTCACGACCGGCGAATCGCTCAAGATGATCCTGCTGGCCGCAGGCTATCCGGAGCCGGAGCGCGCCGAGTCCCACTGGGCAAGAGGCTATCTGAATTTTGCCATCGATCAGGGCTTCCTTGTGCGCTATCAGGATATTACCGATCTGGACGTCAATATGACGCGCGGTATGCTTGCCAAGCTTGCTGCAAACGCGCTTGGCCTGTCTGACCCCGGCACCTACGGCACATTTACCGACACCGACAGTGTCTATGTCGAAGCGCTCTACGCCGCTGGGATTGTCGGCGGCTACCCGGACGGGACGTATCGCCCGGATGCGTCTGTATCGCGTGCGGAGATTGCTGCGATTGTCAACCGCATTTATCAGAGTTTTGAACCAGTAGTTCCCACAGACCCGGATCAGGATCCGACGGAGATCACGCTCCGCACGACCGAGCAGATGATTGATTTCATCAAGCAGAAAGAGGGATTCCGGGAAAGAGCCTACTGGGACTACGCCCAGTATTCCATCGGCTACGGCAGCGCCTGCGGCAAGGACGACTACCCCAACGGCATCACGGAAGCGCAGGCAGACGTTCTGCTGCGTGAGATGCTGCAGGGTTTTGAGGAAAAGCTGGACAAATTCCTGGCGGAAAACAACATTTTCCTGAGCGATAACCAATACGACGCGCTCGTCAGTCTGACCTACAACATTGGCTCCGGCTGGATGAAGGACAGCGCACTGTCCACCATGCTCAAGAGCGGACTCTATTCGACCAACGAATTGGCCTCTGCCATGGGCATCTGGTGTCATGTGAAGGAATCCAACGGCGAGTATGTGATCAACGATGGTCTTGTAAACCGCCGTATGGCGGAACTTCGCGTGTTCCTTTATGCCGATTATTCCGGCTCGTCCGACGGCTTCTACTGGGTACGCTTCGTGCAGACCGAGAAGGGCGACCGGGAACGCGATATCGCATTCTACGAAGCAGGCAGCGTCTATGACCCGCCCTTTGACGCCACATCCGATACCGAAATCTTCCTTGGCTGGTACACGGAATCCGGTGAATTGCTGACCGACCTGACGGCGACTGAAAACCGCACCGTCTACGCGCAGTGGGAAAGCGATTTTTATTGAGTTCCGATTTTGAAAGTCCGGATTATTGGACATAACGCATGATATACTGACCGCAGATCAACCGAAAGGGGAACTGCGTCATGGAAATTACGATGCGTTATGTCAGAGGTCATGTAGAGGTCTATACCACGGCGGGCCAGTTCCTGTTTTCCGCCGACACCGAGGCGGAAGCTGCCGCCATGCTGGAGGAATAAGATGAACATTCAGATCTTCGGAAAAAAGAAATGCTTTGATACGAAAAAGACTGAACGCTGGTTCAAGGAGCGCCGAATCAAGTTTCAGCAGATTGATCTGGTTCGCTTCGGGATGTCCGGCGGCGAATTTGACAGTGTCCTGCGCGCCGTCGGCGGTGTGGACACGCTGATTGACTGGTCGGTCAAAAGTCCGGAGATTGATCTTATGCGCTATACAGATGATACGCGCGCCAAAGAAAACAAGCTGTTCGATCATCCAGAACTCATGCGGACACCCATCGTCCGAAACGGCAAGCAGGCCACAGCCGGGTATTGCCCGGAGATTTGGGAAACATGGGAATGAAAACGAATCCGGCGGAGCGCAATGCGCTCCACCGGATTTTTGCTTATCTCTTCGTTTCTCCACCTGTCATATCGAACATTGCCTTGCTGCGGCGCGCAAAGTGGCCGACCTTCGGCATGCCTTGCGCAATGGCTGGATAGGCATTGTCGGTATCGGCGGTCTTCTGGATGTTGTAAGTGCCGTACTGATTGACCACATCAAAGCAATCGTCCGGCTGGCCGGGAAATTCATGGTTCATAGGCGTTGGATCGTAGCGGAATTTTTCGTTGTTTGCCATAAACGTCACCTCTGTGACAGCTTTTGCGGAAAGGGGATTTTTATGCACGGCGTGGTGATAAGCCTCCCCTTGCCGCGCCTGTTCTGCGCGAAAAATTGTGAAAAGCAGATGCAGACGCCTACTCGAATGTAGGGGCCGATGCCTACATCGGCCCGTTGGGAAGTTGCGAATTCGCCGTAGGCTACCGTAAAACCGGTGCATTCTGCCAGGCCGATGTGGGCATCGGCCCCTACGCGGTGCGTACGAATTCGCCGAAGGACTTCTGGTTTTGCTGCTGCATGCTGCAACCCCTCAGGCGCTTCGCGCCAGCTTCCCTGTATCAGAGCAGCATCAGCAGTGTTCCGCCGACGACAGCAACAAGGCCGGCAGCCGATTTTTTCGTCAGCTTTTCGTGGAACACGAGCCACGAGAACAGAATCGTCACCAGAATGCTCAGCTTATCGATGGGCGCGACGACGCTCGCCGGGCCGTCCTGCAGGGCTTTATAATAGCACAGCCAGCTGCCGCCCGTGGCTAAACCGGACAGGCAGATAAAGCCGAGTTCATTCTCCGGCACCGCGCGCAGAAGCTTTCCCTTACCCGTGACGAATACCATCATCCACGACATCACAAGCACTACGCCCGTGCGAATCGCCGTGCCGAGATTCGATTCAACGCCGGAAATGCCGATCTTGCCGAGAATGGAGGTCAGACTTGCGAACACGGCGGAACCTGCCGCATACAGAAGCCAGCTGCTTCCAGCCTTTGCCGCACCGTCTGACTGCTTTTTCTCGATCATAAGATAAGTACCCGCCGCGATCAGCACGATGCCTGCGCCCTTTGCGATGCTCAGCGATTCATGCAGGAAAATGACTGCAAGCAGGATAGTCAGAACCGTGCTGGATTTATCGACCGGCACAACCTTATTGATATCGCCGATCTGCAGCGCACGGAAATAACACAGCCAGCTTGCGCCGGTTGCAAGGCCGGACAGAATCAGGAACAGAAGCGTTTTTTCGCTGATTGCGGAAAGCCGTTCCTGCGAGCCGACGATGAACACCATCAGCCATGAAAAGGCCAGAACCACGATTGTCCGGATTGCAGTCGCAACCGTTGAATCCGTCTTTCGGATGCCGCACTTGGCCAACACCGCTGTCAAGCCCGCAAACAGTGCCGACCCGAACGCATAGAGAATCCACATAATCCCGGCTCCCTTCGATATGAATCGACGGCCCGCCTCGGCAGGCCGTCTCCTATTCTAGCACGTTTCAAGCAAAAATCACGTTATTTTTTTCCGTGGGGCGAACATTCCATGTAATGATACTTTTTTCGCTTGGCAAACAGAAAAATCACGGAGATAAGCGTTGCAAAGACCTCAGCGACCGTGATGGCGTACCAGATGCCGTCAACGTCAAAAATCAGCGGGAGAATGAGAACAGAGGCCGTCTGGAACACGAGCGTCCGCAAAAAAGAGATCGCGGCGGAAATTAGCCCGTTGCCCAGCGCCGTAAAGAACGACGAGGCGAATATATTGAAGCCCGCAAACAAAAACGCGAACGAGAACAGCCGGAACGCGTGGCAGGTCAGCGTATAAAGCCCCTCGTCATACCCGACAAACAGCTTCGCAAGCGGCGCAGCCAGCAGTCTTGCCAGAAGCGTCAGCACAGCACCGGAAGCACACATCAGCAAAACGCTCTTTTTGAGCATGTTTTTCAGTTCAGCATGATTCTGTGCGCCGTAGTGAAAGCCGACGATCGGCGCGCAGCCGATGGCGTAGCCGATATCAATGGCAATAAAGATGAACTGCACATACATCAGAACGCCATAAGCCGAGACGCCGTCTTCTCCGATGTACTTGAGCAGCTGGAAGTTATAGAGCATGCTGACAATAGACGAGGAGATATTGCTCATCAACTCGGACGAGCCGTTGCCGCAGGCGTTCAGCATCGGGCGCAGTTCCAGCCGCGTTTTGACGAGCCGGAGTCTGCTTGTATTCGGACGAAGGAAATAGACCAGCGGAAACAGGCCGCCCACGCACTGGCTCAGGCCCGTTGCAATGGCTGCACCTGCAATGCCCCAGCGGAACCCCGCGACAAACAGTGCATCGAGCGCCATATTCGTTACGCCTGCCGCGACCGTTGCGGCAAGGCCCAGCTTTGGCTTTTCTGCCGCGATCAGAAAACTCTGGAATACATTCTGCAGCATGAACGCGCCTGTGAACGCAATGACAATCCGTCCATAGCGCACGCAGTCATCCAGCATTTCCGGCGTTGCGCCGAGAAATTGCGCCACTGGACGCATACAGACAACACCGAATACGGCAAGCAAAACACCGAGCAGCGCCGTAAAGAGAATCATCATGGAAAAATAGCGGTTGGCTTCCTCTTGCTGACCCTCGCCAAGCGTCTTAGAGACGAGTGCGGTGCCGCCCGTGCCGATCATGAAGCCGATGCCGCCCAGTACCATAATGAACGGCATGACCAGATTGATCGCCGCAAAGGCCGTCTTTCCGGCGAAATTCGAGACGAAAAGCCCGTCCACCACGCCGTAGATCGATGTAAAGATCATCATAATGATGGACGGCAATACAAATCGGAGCAGTTTTCGATAGGTAAAATGATCGGATAACCGAATCTGTTGCTTCATTTTTTATTTCTGCGCCGCCGGTTCGGGCGGTGTTCCTCCTTTTGACTTTGATTCTCTGAACTGCTGCTCAAGAAGCAGGCGGTACTGCCGGGTCAGGCAGATGAAGGCCGCGCTGTCCTCCGGACGCATTGCACGCAGTGCGGTAGCCTCCGCCTTTGGAATCCTGTCAACGCGTTCACAGGCAAGCTGTTCGCCCTTCGGTGTCAGCTGCACAAGCTTGCTGCGCTGATCGGCACCAGATGAAAGGGCAAGATACCCCTCTGCAACAAGCTTCTTGAGGGCGGAATTGACCGTCTGCTTCGGCTCAGCAAGAAATTCACAGAGTTCCGCCTGTGTAAAGCTTTTTTCCTCCACGCGCAGTGTGTAGAGAATCCAGAACGCACATTCGGCCATCCCGCACTCTTTCGCTGCGCTCCGGTAGATATCATCCAGCTTTTTCATTTCTCTGTTAAACGCCACAAGCGTCCGATAAGAAACCGGATCCATATCCGCACCTCCAAACTGTCCGAAATCAGACTGTTGCAGTATAGTCCGATTTCGGATATTTGTCAAGCATTTTTTCCGGCGGAACGGAAATGGGTACCAACAGCAGTTCGGTCGATCGGTATTTCTTTGCATGGAAAAAACACTTGACAGTGTAACAATGTTATGCTATTGTATGGATGTAACAGTGTTACGGAACAATGTTACAGAAGGAGGCTGTACATGGATGAGGATCTGATTTCCAAAAAGGAACTGTTGGAGCGCTATGGAATTTCGTATGGCGCACTGTACCGCTGGAAGCGGATGGGCCTGATCCCGGAGAGCTGGTTCCTGCGCCGTTCGACGCCGAGCGGACAGGAGACATATTTCCACACGAAGCAGATCTGCCTGCGCGTGGAGCGGATTTTGGAAAGCAAGGAGCGCGTGTCGCTCGAAGAACTGGCAGAAGAACTGGCCGGGCAGAAGCAGGCGGCCGCTGCACGGCGGACGCTGGTTCTGGAAACAAAATACGGCGCGAAAATCTATCCCCTCGACGAGCTTTTACACCTGTATCTGACCGAGGGCGAACACAAAACCGATATTCTGGAGCATCTGAAGGAGGAAGCATTATGAACGAACACATTGATATGAAAATTTCCGGCTCGAGCAGCATGCCGGGCGGCGAATACCGCAGAGTCTCGATCAGCGGCGCAGGCAAAGTGCAGGGCAGCCTCAAATGTGAGGAAATGCACTGCTCCGGTGCATCGAATGTTCAGGGCGATGTGGACTGCGCAGGCGAGCTGTGCACAAGCGGAGCAGGGAAGGTGGCAGGAAGCGTCCGCTGCGGCAGTCTGACGTCCTCCGGCTCGTTTTCCGCGCAGTCGGTGCAGGTAGAGGGGCTCGCGTCCGTCTCCGGTTCACTGCGGACGGAGCGGGCGCTTACGGCAGACGAGCCTGCGCCGCACGAGCTCCGTGCGGCCGGCTCTCGGGAGGCCGGCAGCGTCCATTGCCGGGCGCTCCGTTCCTCCGGCGCGTGCCGGGTCAGCGGAGACGTCGAGGCAGAGACGGCGGCCTTGAGCGGTGCAGTAGAGATCGGCGGACTTCTGAACGCGGAGACGGTCGAGATCTCGGCCAACCGCGCGGTGCACATCAGTGCCATCGGCGGAACTATCCGCGTCCTGCAGAAGGACACGGCAACGGTCCTCGGTATCTTCCACACAAGCCCCGGCTGTGCGCGCATCGGCTCGATCGAGGGCGACAACATCGAGCTGGAGAATGTCGAGGCTGAGATCGTCCGCGGCAAATACGTCCGCATCGGGCACGGCTGCCGCATTGGAACGGTCGAATATGGCGAAAATCTGGAGGCTGAACCCGGCACCGTCGGCCACAGCACGCAGACCGGCACAAAATAAGTATCAAATCCACGGTAAATTGTAAATATTTCTTAACTTTCTGGGAAAAGGTTTGATTCCTGCGTCGATGTGTGATAGAATGCGTTCGTATGTGATTTTTATTGATACTGGAGAGATTCGATGTCACAGGTCAAACTGTTCAGCTCGACCGGCGGCGCGCGCGTAGCCAAGCGCTCCGGCAAGCCGAAAAAGAAGAAGGTCAAAAAGCCCCTGAAGGCGCTCGCCATCTGGCTGCTCGTCATTCTGTGTCTGGAAGCGCTGTACTTCTTCTGCGTGTATACGAACAACAGCTTCGTCAAAAAATGGCGGACGATTTATATCAACACCGCGATGGACACCATGCGCCACCAGTGGCTGGCGACCTATTTTATCCCCAAGGATGTCATTGACGAGGTTCGGTACGAATACGGTCTGTTCAAGGCTGCGACGGTCGGCAAGGAATCCAACGCCAACTGGGGCAAGACCGACTCCCCTGCCGAACCGGACAGTTCCGCAAATGGCAGCGGCAACGTGACGCACATCGACCCGAATGTCACGCACGAGTCGGACACAAAGGAAGATGATACGCTCACGCCCGAGGAACTGGAAAAGCAGGCGCAGGAAGCGTTCTACACCGTTTTCTGGGAACTCGACCGCTCCTCGATGGAAGCATATCTGGCCGAGCATCCCGACACGCTGGCAAACGGCTGGGATCATATTTACATCAACGAAGCCGGTTTTGACGACGAGGGTACATCCATCCAGTCCATTTTTGGCGAGCAGGTGCTGGCCATCGACGCGAAAGACGGCGTTCTGCTGCTGCGCATTTCCGGCAAGGGCTATCGCGGCGTGCTGGCCGTGGGCAAGGATCCGTCGCTTCTGTCCATCGAGATGGCCTCGACGCTCGGCACGGCCGGACAACTCTCGGGCACCATCGCCGAGGCACACAACGGCGTGCTGGCCATGAACGCCAACGGTTTCCTCGACCCCAACGGCGCGGGCAACGGCGGTCTGCTTGCGGGTTATACCATGTCCAACGGCACGGCCTATGGCGACCACTTCTCCGCCTACGCCTACAAGCGCATTGAACTGCACGAGGACAATCTGTTCTATATTAAAGATGCGCTGTCCCCCGTTAGTGAGGACTGCACCGACGCGGCAGAATTCACGCCCGCGCTCATCGTGGACGGCAAGAAGATCATGGATGATTACTGGACCGGCGAACAGCCGCGTGCCTGCATCGGCCAGAGCGAGAACTATGAAATTCTCATGCTGGTCATTGAGGGCCGATATCCGCTTGAGGGCATTCTCGGCACAAGCGTCAACAACTGCTCCGAGATTCTGCTCCAGCACAAGTGCATGCAGGCTATCAACCTCGACGGCGGCTCAAGTGCCATGCTGTGGTTCGACGGCGAATACGTCACGCAGTCGTCGTCCTCTCCCCTGCGCTACACCGGCGGCCGCCCGCTTCCGAACGCATGGGTCTATAAAAAAGCGCAATAAATGTTTTGCAGCCCTCGGCGCCTGCCGGGGGCTGCGTTGTTTTGTCCGCGCTTATGCAAGGATTTCCTTCAAAAGATCGGCCGTTCTGAAAATTTCCTGCTCGGTATTGAACGCAGAGAGACTGAATCGGACGGTTCCGGTTTCAAGCGTCCCGGCAGATTCGTGCGCAAGCGGCGCGCAGTGCAGTCCTGCACGCACGCAGACACCTTTTACCGCAAGCCGCGCGGCAAGCGTCTCACAGTCCATCTGCGCTGCGCATAGACTGAGCGTTCCGCTCTGCGGCTCGCCTGTAAACAGCCGCACACCTGGAACGTCTGTCAATAGAGACGTGAGCAGCTTTCTCTGGCGAACCTCATGCGCAAGCAGGCGCTGCGGGGTCTGCTGCTGCACGAAGCGCAGTCCGGCGGCAAGGCCGCAGATACCGCAGACATTCTGCGTCCCGGCCTCGGCGTGGTCCGGCAGTTCCGGCGGCATATCCGGCAGGCGCGAGGCGCTGCCGCTCCCGCCCTCTAAAAGCGTATCGGGCGTCCGGGCGCACAGAAGCAGCCCCGTGCCCTGCGGCCCGTAGAGTGCCTTATGTCCCGGCATGCAGATAAAGTCCGCACCGAGTTCTGCAAGGTGCACAGGCAGCAATCCCGCCGACTGTGACGCATCAAGTACGAACGGAACGCCGCGTGCGCGGCACAGAGCCGCGATTTCTTCGATGGGCAGGATATACCCGAACACATTGGAGACATGCGTGCAGACGACGGCGTTCGTATCCGGCGTAACGGCCCGATCGAACGCAGCCAGCGTATCCGCCGGGTCGAACAGCTGCCGCCCGACGGCTGTGATGTTCGCGCCGATGTGATGCAGCGGGCGCAGCACTGCGTTGTGTTCAAAGCCGGAGATCACCGCACGTCCGCCGGGCTTTACAAGCGTTTTGATCGCCAGATTCAGCGCGTGGGTGGCGTTCATGGTGAATACAACCTGCTCCGGCTGCGCACCAAAGAGCGCGCCGACCAGGCAGCGGCAGTCATAGACCGCGTCGGCCGCACGCATGGCAGGGGGGCACCTGGGGTG
>OGPR01002779.1_pt1 | contig 11347 bp, 10 predicted proteins | sample 1552981 | NCBI WGS metagenome assembly OGPR01 (sample SAMEA2580260, study PRJEB22360) | human gut metagenome | biome: human gut; feature: human-associated habitat; material: faeces | place: Denmark | collected 2008/2010 | reverse complement strand
ACGCTATTACCCCCTCGGCCTTCGGGCGCACGCGCTGCGAGAGCATGTAGACGAGGATCGCCGCCGAGGCCGAGACGTTGAGACTCTCGACCAGCCCGCACATCGGGATGCGCAGGTATTCGTCGGCCGCCGCCATCGCCTCGTCGGAGATGCCGGCGTGCTCGGTGCCGAAGACCAGCGCGAAGGGACCGCGCGCGACGTCGAACGTTTCGGGCGTGCAGCTTTCGCGGTGGGGCGTCGTGGCCACGATCCGGTAGCCTTCGGCCCGCAATGCGGCGATCGCTTCGGCCGTCGAGGCGTGGCGGCGCACGTCGACCCACTTGTCCGTCCCGCGCACGATCGAGGCGTTGGGCGAGAACTTGCAGAGGGTTTCGACCGTGTGCAGCTCCTGCACGCCGAAGGCGTCGCAGTGGCGCATCAGCGCCGAGGCGTTGTGCGGATGGAAGGTGTTTTCGGCCAGCAGCGTCATGTAGCGCGTCCGCTCGGCGAGCGCCGCTGCGAGCGTGCGGCGCCGTTCGTCGGTGAGGAACTCGGCGAGGTGGTCGGCGCGCGCGTCGTACCACTCCTGCGGGCGGTCATTTGCGGTATTTGTCATCTTCGTCGCGGATTTTCAGGTAACTTTCGTAGCGCGACCGCGCCACCTCGCCCCGTGCGACCGCCTCGCGCACGGCACAGCCCGGTTCGTGGGTGTGGGTGCAGTTGTAGAAGCGGCAGCTCGCCCCGATGCGCATCATTTCGGGGAAGTAGTGCCACAGTTCGTGATCGTCGATGTCGATCAGGCCGAATCCCTTGATGCCGGGGGTGTCGATCAGGAACCCGCCGCCCGTGAGGGGGTACATGGCCGAGAAGGTGGTCGTATGCCGTCCTTTGCGGTGGCTCTCCGAGATGCTTCCCGTGCGCAGCGCCAGTCCGGGTTCGAGTGCGCCGACGAGCGTCGACTTGCCGACGCCCGAGTTGCCCGCCACGAGCGTCGTGCAGCCGGTGACGAGCGCACGCACCGCGTCGAGCCCCGTGCCGTCGAGCGTCGAGAGGTCGACGACGCGGTAGCCCGCGCTTTCGTAGGTGGCGTGGAAGGCCGCCGCGGCTTCGGAGTCGGCCGCAGCGAGGTCGTATTTGGCCAGCAGGATCGTCGCGGGGATCTTGTAGGCTTCGCACGTCACCAGAAAGCGGTCGAGGAATTCGGGGGCCGTCACGGGTTGCGAGAGCGTGGCCACGAGCAGTGCCTGATCGATGTTCGCGGCGATGATGTGCGACTCTTTCGAGAGGTTCGAGGCGCGCCGGATGATGTAGTTGCGGCGCGGCAGGATGCGTTCGATCACCCACTCTCCGTCGCCGCCTTCGGTGCAGACCACCTCGTCGCCCACGACGACCGGATTGGTCGAGCGGAGGCCTTTGAGGCGGATGCGGCCGCGGATGCGGCAGGCAATCGTGCGCCCTTCGTGCAGCACGTCGTACCAGCTCCCCGTGGCACGGGTGACGACTCCTCGGATCTCGGTGTTCATGCGTTTTGCAGTTTTTCGGTTGTCTCCGGCTTTTCCGCGGGTTCTTCCCGCTCCGGTCGGGGCAGGTACTCGCGGGCGTATTCCCCCAGCGAGGGGAAGATCTTGTCCGCCACGCACATCACCGGTGCGTAGCATTTGGACTCTTCGCGCGTGGAACGGGCGATGAGTTCGGGATCGAAATAGTCGGTCGCCTTAAAGGCGAGTCCCAGCAGCAGCACGGCCTGCAACAGCGCCAGCGCGATGCCCAGCAGCGTGTCGAGACCGCCCAGTCCGATCGTGCTGCATGCCTTGCTTACGAGCCGGCCGACGAGGTTGGCCGCGACGGCCGCGGCGACGAAGACGACGATCGGTCCCGCTACGGCGGCCGTCGTTCCCTCCATGTGCAGCGCCTCGCCGCAGCGGGCGCCGTAGCCCAGTGCGAGCCAGATGCCGCCGACGAGTCCGGCCAGCGAGAAGAGTTTGCCGATGAAGCCTTTGCGCCAGCCGTTGAACACGGCGACGGCCAGTGCGAGCCAGACGATGATGTCGAGAATGTTCATTGGTACGCGGAGCGGGTTATTGTATGGGACAAAGATAGTGCAAGCCGAGCGCAGAACCAAATTTATTTGGTTTTGCCGAGGCGCCGCCTATCTAAGCGGAGGCTTTGCCCTCCGCAAAGTGTGCAAGCCGAGCGCAGAACCAAATTTATTTGGTTTTGCCGAGGCGCCGCCTGTCTAAGCGGAGACTTCGTCCTCCGCAAAGTGGTGCAAGGCGAGCGCAAAAGCAACCTGCGATTGGCAATTTAAATTTAAGAATTAAAATTAGGAATTCCGTTCCGTCATCCCGAGGATGCGTGAGGATCGGTTGCTGCCGTAGCTGCGGGTCGAAGTCTGCGGAGCACGCCCACAGTGGCGGGCTTCCGCGGGCGGAGGCTTCGGCCCGCGCGGTGCTGAGTGCCGCAATGTTGCAGCAGGGTATCGTAACGGCTCGGCAGGATGCTGTTTTAATTGCCTGGCGCTTGCTTCTGCCCTCACTTATTCGTATCTTTGGCTGACGCCTTAGATACTTCCGTTCGGCATAATCAAGCCGGTGCTTGCTTCTGCTCTCACTTATTCGTATCTTTGCACGGGGACGGGTTCCGCTCCGTCGCGGACGGAGGCGATCCGGATGCGCCGTCCGAACTAAAACGATAGGAGGATTATGAAACGTTATCTGCTTCTGATCAGTATGCTGGCGGCCTTCGTGGCGGAGTCCGCCGCGCGGGAGGTCTACCGTCTCAACGACGACTGGACTTTCTATTTCCGCAGCGAAAACAGCGCTGACGACGCGCGCAATATCACCCTGCCCCATACGTGGAACCTCGATGCGCTGGCCGGCAACTCGGAGTACCAGCGCACGACGGGCAACTACATGCGCCGGCTCTACATTCCTGCCGACTGGGCGTCGAAGCGGCTCTTCCTGCGCTTCGACGGCGTGCAGACCGTGGCCGACGTCTTCGTCAACGGCTATCATGTCGGCGAGCACCGCGGCGGCTTCACGGCCTTCACGTTCGAAATCACCGGCCGCGTGAAGTTCGGCGCCGAGAACCGCCTGCTCGTGGTGGTCAGCAACACTTTCCAGAACGACGTACTGCCCACCTCGACCGAGCAGAACGTCTACGGCGGCATCTACCGCGACGTCGATCTGATCCTGACCGACAGGGTAGCCGTATCGCCTACGGTCTGGGGAACCGACGGACTCTTCGTCGAGCAGGTGTCGGTGGACGACGACGCGGTCGAGGGCCGTGCGGCGGTCTATGTCTCCGCGCCGAAGGATTGCCAGGGGATGATTACCCTCACGGTGCGCGATCCCGACGGCTATGTGGTGGTCGAGAAGACGCAAAAGAACAACCGGCCGGCCGGCGAGCCGGTGACGATTCCCTTCACCGTCGACGCGCCGCGGCTGTGGAGCCCCGCCGCGCCGAACCTCTATACGGTGACGGCGCGCGTCGCGTGCGACTCGCTGTCGGACGAGGTGACCGTGCGCACCGGGTTCCGGCGGATCGCCGCTTCGGGCCGCGGCCTGCTTGTCAACGGCGACACGGTACGTCTGCACGGCGTGGCGCTCTACCACGATCGGGCGAGCGTCGCCAACGCCTTCACGGCGGCCGACTACGACGAGGATCTGTCCTTCGTACACGACGTGGGGGCCAATGCCGTCCACTCGGTTTCGGGACCGCACGACCAGTACCTCTACGACCGGCTCGACGAGCGGGGGCTCATGGCGTGGATCGATCTGCCGCTCATGCGTTCGCCCTATCTGGGCGACGTCTTCTACTTCCCGACGGAGCGTTTCCGCGCCAACGGCCGCGAGCAGCTGCGCGAGATCGTCGCCCAGAACTTCAACCACCCCTCGGTGGTGATGTGGGGGATCTTTTCGCTCGTCTGGCAGCGCGGTGACGACGTGACGCCCTATATCCGCGAACTGCATACGGCGCTCAAACGGGTCGATCCGTCGCGTCCGACCGTCGCGCTGAGCAATCAGGACGGCGAGCTGAATACGATCACCGACCTCATTGCGCTCAAACAGAACGTGGGCTGGATGCGGGGCACGACCGACGACGTGGGATACTGGTGCGAGACGCTCCACAAGTCGTGGGGCAACCTGCTGGCGGCCCCCTGCTACGGCGTGCCGGGTTATCCCTCGCAGCAGGACGACCTGCTGGGACGCCCGACGCCCGGAACGCACTGGCTGCCCGAACGGTGGCAAACGCGGTTCCATGAGGAGTACGCCCGCAGGATCGTCTCCGATCCGGCCTTCTGGGGCGAGTGGGTCAACGCGATGTTCGATTTCGGTACGGCGCGCGGCGCCAACGACCGCTACGCCTGCGGCATGGTGACGCTCGACCGCCGGCAGAAGAAGGACATCTACTACCTCTACCGTACCTTGTGGAATCGGCGCGAGCCGACGCTCTACATCGCCGAGCGGCGGTGGCGCGTGCGTCCGTCGGCCGAGCAGCGGATCAAGGTCTATTCTTCGGGCGAAGATCCCGTGCTGCTGGTCAACGGCGATAGCGTGGCGCTCACGAAATACGCCGAGGGGCAGTTCCGTGCCGACTGCAAGCTGCTGCCGGGCGAGAACCGCATCGAAGCGCGCTGCGGCGAGCTGCGCGACAGCGTGGCGCTCAGAGTCGGCACTGCTTTAAAAGCGCGGGACTTTGAGGCCCTTCGCAAAACAAAAGGTCTGCGATCGAAAGATTAGGCGTGAAAGGCAGGCGGTCGGAGAAGACCTGAATATAGGGCGGGGACGCGAAGTCCGCGCCCTCTTTTCGTTTGGGGCGCAGGTCGAGATCGCCTTCGTCGGCCGTCAGATACGCTTCCGAGACGGCCGGCATGGGCAGGCCGAGCAGTTCTGCGATCGTCTCCATGAGGCGCAGGTCGTAGTCGAAGAGGAATTCGTAGCGGCGGGTGTAGAAAGGCTCGAAACGGGGGGCGTAGTGGTCGAAGTAGGGCGAAGCCTTGTAGGCCGAGACCAGCGCCGTCCAGTGCTGATGCTGCCAGCGCTTGGAGTAGTCGATACGCACGTCGCGCATCGGCGTGCGCGGGCGGTTGGCCCGCACGGCCTGCACCGTCAGCGCGAGTACGCCGCCGGCCGTGAGGATGTGCGTGCGGTTGCGCTCCGAGCGCTTGACGAAGTGTTCGCCGCCGTCGACCACGCACTGCCCCTGCGCCCAACGGGCGCAGTATTCGATGCTGGGCAGATAGGCTGCGGGAAGAATCGTCATCTCGGGTCGTATCGTTTCGTTGCGGCGGCACCGTCCGCCGGCTGCAAAAATACGAATCTTTCGGCGATCCGAGCTTTTTTTCTGCGATTTCGCTATTTTTGTATTCCGAAAAAACTACTCCTATGCCTCAGACTTCGCTCCCCTCGGCCGCCTATGCCGACAGCAAACCCCATTACGATATTCTGGACGGCCTGCGCGGCGTCGCTGCGCTGCTGGTCGTGGTCTTCCACCTCTGCGAAGCGCACGCCACGAGCCATTTCGACCAGCTGCTCAACCACGGCTACCTGGCCGTCGATTTCTTCTTCGCCCTTTCGGGATTCGTCATCGGCTACGCCTACGACGACCGTTGGGGGCGGATGACCGTCGGCGGTTTCTTCAAGCGGCGCCTGATCCGCCTGCAACCCATGGTGGTGCTGGGCATGGCCGTCGGTGCGGCGCTGTTCTATTTTCAGGATTGCGATATGTGGCCGGTGCATGCCGTGCCGGTGTGGAAGATGCTCGCGGTGATGCTCGTCGGCATGACGCTGCTGCCCGTGCCGGTGTCGATGGACGTGCGCGGCTGGCAGGAGATGCACCCGCTCAACGGACCGGGGTGGTCGCTTTTCTACGAATATTGCGCCAATATACTCTATGCCCTCGTCGTGCGGCGTTTTCCGAAATGGCTGCTGGGGGTGCTGGTGGCCGTGTCGGGCGCGGCGCTGATCCGCTTCGCCCTGACGAGCCCCTCGGGCGACATCATCGGCGGCTGGTCGCTCACGGCCGAACAACTGGGCGTGGGCTTCACACGCATGATGTATCCCTTCTTCGGGGGATTGCTGCTCTCGCGTCTCGTGCGTCCGGGGCATGTCCGCCGCGCCTTCTGGTGGTGTTCGCTTGGACTGGTCGCACTGCTGGCCGTGCCGCGCGTCGGCGGGACGGAGCATCTGTGGCAAAACGGACTCTACGACGCGCTGGTCGTCGTCGTGCTCTTCCCGCTCATCGTCTGGACGGGTGCGAGCGGTACGGTGACGGGGCGTTCGGCGCGTGTCTGCGAGTTTCTTGGCGATATCTCCTATCCGATCTATATCACCCACTACCCGCTCGTCTACACCTACACGGCGTGGGTGCGCAACCATGGCCTCACGCTCGGCGAGGCATGGCCCGCTGCGGCCGGCACGGTCGTCGTGAGCGTCCTGCTGGCTTACGCCGCGCTGAAATGGTACGACGAGCCGGTGCGCCGCTGGCTCCGGCGCGAATTCATGTAGGCACCGCCGTTATTCGGGTTCCTGCCAGTCGCCGTTTTCGCGGATCAGGGCGATGAGGCGGTCGAGTGCCTCCTTCTGCGGGATGTTGCGTTCGACGACGGTGCGCCCCTTGTAGAGGGTGATGCGTCCGGGGGCGGCGCCCACGTAGCCGTAGTCGGCGTCGGCCATCTCGCCGGGGCCGTTGACGATGCAGCCCATGACGCCGATTTTGAGATTTTTCAGATGCGACGTGCGCTCCTTGACCTGCGCCAGCGTCCCCTCGATGTCGTAGAGCGTGCGGCCGCACGAGGGGCAGGCGATGTATTCGGTATGCGAGAAGCGTACGCGCGCCGCTTGCAGGATCATCAGCTCCACGTCGCGCAGCTGGGTCTCCGTGAAGCGGTCGTCGAGGATGCGGATGCCGTCGGCCAGTCCGTCCAGAAAGAGCGGTCCCAGGTCGGCTGCGGCCTTTACGGCCAGCGTCGTGAGATCCCTGTCGTCGTAAAGGCGGCCCGAAAACGGCGGACGACCGCCGCCGGTTCGTCGCCGTCGAGCGAGAGGATCGCCGCACGCAGTTCGGCCGTGGGGTTCTGCGACGTGCTCTCCAAGAGGCGGAACGCGGGGGTGATCTCGTCGCGCACGACGGGCGTCTGTACGCCGCTTCGGCGGCGGTAGACCGTGGGCGAGTAGCGTTCGGGATGCTTCACCTCGAATCGGCCGGGGCGCTCGCGGAAATGGTCGGCGAGCAGCCGGGCCACGGGTATTTCGTTTTCGGGCGCTTCGGTCAGCGAGACGCGGATCGTGTCGCCGATGCCGTCGGCGAGCAGCGCGCCGATCCCCACGGCGCTCTTGATGCGCCCTTCCAGTCCGTTGCCCGCCTCGGTGACGCCCAGGTGGATCGGATAGGTCATCCCCTCGCGCTCCATCGCCTCGACGAGCAGCCGGTAGGCGGCTACCATCACGCGCGTGTTGCTCGACTTCATCGAGACGACCACTTGGTCGAACGCCTCGCGGCGGCAGACGTGCAGAAACTCCATGGCTGCGGCCACCATCCCTTCGGGCGTGTCGCCCCACTCGTCGAAGATGCGCTTCGAGAGCGAGCCGTGGTTGACGCCGATGCGCAGCGCGACGCCCCGCTCGCGGCAGCGGGCGACGAGCGCTTCCAGTTCGCCGCGGTCGAGGCGGTAGTTGCCCGGGTTGATGCGTACCTTGTCGACGTACTGCGCCGCCACGGCCGCCGCTTCGGGCAGGAAATGGATGTCGGCCACGAGGGCCGTCGTATTCCCGTCGGCACGCAGCCGCTCGGTGATGTCGCGCAGGTTCTCGGCTTCGCGCACCCCCTGCGCCGTGAGGCGCACGATGGGCGCGCCGGCGCGGGCGATGCGCTCGATCTGGGCGACGCAGGCCGCAGTGTCGCGCGTGTCGGTGTTGGTCATCGACTGCACCGCCACGGGATGCGTGCCGCCGATCGTGCAGGCGCCGATGCGGACTTCGTGCGTCGCGCGGCGCCGGTATTGCGTAAGATCGATCATCTTTTTCCGGTTTTATGACACAAAGTTAGGGAATTATTCCTAACTTTGGCATACGACCCTTTAAATGCGCTGACAATGAACAAGCTATGGATGCTGCTGCTCTCCCTGCTCGGATTCGCGGGGTGCGATGAACCGCAGGAGGACATGTACGGTACCCCCTATGCCGAGTACACGGTCAAGGGGCGTGTGACCGACGCCGCGGGGACGCCGATCGCGGGCATCGAAGTGCGGAGATCGTCCTGGGGCTCCGATCCGTCGGCCGTTCGCACCGATACGCGGGGAGCCTACACGTTCGAAGCCGACGGAAATGTGCTTTACATGCCGCCCGTGCTGACCTTCACCGACACGGACGGCCCGGCCGGCGGCGGCGATTTCGCCGGGAAGGAGGTCGAGGTCGCCTTTGCGGAGAGCGACCGGACGGGCCCGGGCGAGGGAAGTTGGATGTACGGGCGTTTCGAGCGCTCGGGCGTCGACGTCGTACTCGCGGAGAAAACCGGAGAGGAGTAGCATGGACGGACGACATCTTTCGCTGCGTAAACGGCTGGGGCTGGAACTCTACCGCCGGCTTCACCGCGAGGCGGTGGAGCGGCACGAACTGCGCACGCTCTTCTGGGAGTGTACGCTGCGCTGCAACCTCCGGTGCGGCCACTGCGGTTCGGACTGCACGGCCTCGCCCGACTGCCAAGACATGCCGGCCGAGGATTTTTTCCGCGTGCTCGACCGCCAGATCACGCCCCGCGTCGATCCGCACCGCGTGATGGTCGTCCTCTCGGGCGGCGAGGTGCTCGTGCGCTCCGACCTGGAACGGATCGGCCGTGCGCTCTACGACCGCGAATACCCGTGGGGGATGGTCACCAACGGCATGGCGCTCACGCCGCAGCGGTTCGACGGACTGCTCGGGGCGGGACTGCACTCGATGACCGTCTCGATCGACGGATTCGAGGCCGAGCACAACCGTTTGCGCCGCCATCCGCTCAGTTTCGCCCGCGCTGCGGAGGCGGTGCGCATGGCCGCCGCCGAGCCTTCGATCGCCTTCGACGCCGTGACCTGCGTCACGCCGGCGCTCGTGCCCCGGCTCGACGAGTTCAAGGAGTACCTGCTCTCGCTGGGGCTGCGGAGCTGGCGGCTGTTCGCGATCTTTCCGGCGGGACGCGCCGCCGAAGACCCTGCGCTGCAACTCTCCGACGGGCAGTTCCGTGCGCTGATGGAGTTCGTCCGCCGCACGCGGCGCGAAGGGCGTATCGCGTGCAGCTATGCCTGCGAAGGGTTTCTGGGCGGCTACGAGATGGAGGCGCGCGACCATTTCTACCACTGCGACGCCGGTGTGTCGGTGGCCTCGATCCGTGTCGACGGCGCCATCTCGGGCTGTACGTCGGTGCGGGCCGACTATGCGCAGGGCAATATCTACCGCGACGATTTCTGGCAGGTGTGGAACGAGCGGTTCGAACCCTTCCGCCGCCGCGAATGGATGCGTCGGGGTGCGTGCGCCGCCTGCGCCGCGTGGTGCTACTGCGAGGGCGGCCCGATGCACCTGCGCGACGCCGACGGAGGGATGATGCACTGCTCCTACCGGCGGCTGTGCCGCTGAGCGGCAGGATGGTTCCGTACGGGTATCGCAGGAGGCTGCGAAACGTCTGTACAGGCCATGAAATCGGCGGCGGCGGGAAAAAAGTGGGGGGGGGTAGCAGGCTCCGCTTTTTTCGTTATATTTGCCGACGTAATGAGGAAACTTTTTTCGAGATACGCCCTGTCGGCGATCGTCGCGTCTCTGCTGGCCGCCGGTTGCAACGACGGGGTTTTCATCGACGACTTCCTGCCCGAAGCGCCCTCGGTGACGGTCGGGCCGGACGATACGTCCGTCACGATCCGCTTCGAGGCGGGCAACTGGGACATTCTGTCGGTCGAGGGGCCGACGACCTCGCTCCGCGGCGACATCTACGATGCGGAGGGAAATCTCCTCTACGGCAACCATCCGCTCTACGGCGACGGTCTGCTCCGCATGACCTACGACGACGGCCTGCTCGATTTCGGCATCGAGCGCAACGACTACCGTACGTTGCGGATCACCCTCGGCGAGAGTCTGCGCGACGAACCCTGGGAGACGCGGATCCTCGTGGGGAACGACTACGAAAGCGAAACGGTGTCGGTGACGTTCGCCCCTACCGAGAAATACCGTGTCGACAGTGTGGTCTACCGCTGGGACGAGTTCGAAAGCTGGGACAATTCGATCGAGTTGCAGGATGCCTTCACGATCGACAACACCGCCTCGTCGGAACCCGCTTCCGTGGTCGTGTCGCCCTTCCGGAACGCGAAACGGACGGTTCGTTTCTGGCCGGACGACTTCAACGATCGTCGGGAGGAGATCTTCGGTGTGCCGCTGCCCGAAATCGTGATTCCCGACATGGCGGACGGCGCGCCGGTCGTCGCGGAGTCGTCGGCCCGCTTCGCGAGGAACGACCAGCAGCTTCCGCTCTCCTTCCCCGACGACGAGCAGGTGACCGTCACGGCGAAGCCCCACGAACGTTTGAACGTCGAGGTGTATCTGTCGCTCGAACAGTTCCGCGTGCCCTATACCGTCTACGCCTCCGGTCCTGCCGGACGGCAGCGCACCTTCACCGGCACGCTGCACAGTTCGCTGCCGTACGACTATCTGATCCTCAAACCCAAGACCGATGAATAAGGCCATGCGCGTGATCTCCGCTTCGTTTGCTGCTGTTCTGCTGTGCCTGACCGTCGTGTCGCTGCCCGCTCCGGTGCGGGGCGAATCCCTGCGGCGTCCGACGCCGGACAGCCTCGCCCGCCCGGAGGCGCTCGTTCACAAATTCGGCCTCGACGTCAGTCCGGGGGCGCTGTTCCGCACGGACGACTTTTTCAAGGGGGCCAACGCCGCGGGGAAAGAGTTCGGGACGACGCTCTCCGTGCATCTGAAATATGCCTTCCAGTTCGGCCCCGAAACCCGTTTCGGCCGCAACTACCCCTTCACCTATCAAGGCGTCGGACTGGGTTACAACACCTTTTTCAACAGCGCCGAGGTCGGTACGCCCGTAGCGCTCTACGTGTTCCAGCATGCGCGCATCGCCGCGCTGACGGAGCGGCTGTCGCTGGATTACGAGTGGAATTTCGGCCTCTCGTTCGGTTGGAAGCCCTTCGACGAACAGACCAATCCGTTCAACACGGTGGTCGGTTCGAAAATCAATGCCTACATCAATCTGGGGTTGATGCTCAACTGGCGTTTCGCACCGCGGTGGAGCCTGACGGCGGGCGTCGGACTCACGCACTTCTCCAACGGAAACACGCGCTATCCGAACGGCGGGGTCAACCTCATCGGCGGCCGGGTGGGCGTGATGC
>OGPR01002751.1_pt1 | contig 11461 bp, 10 predicted proteins | sample 1552981 | NCBI WGS metagenome assembly OGPR01 (sample SAMEA2580260, study PRJEB22360) | human gut metagenome | biome: human gut; feature: human-associated habitat; material: faeces | place: Denmark | collected 2008/2010 | reverse complement strand
CCTCGGCTGCCTGTTCGCGGCGCTTGGAGATGCGCACGCGCTCGACCTCGGCATTGTTGGCGCTTTGCTCCAAGCGGCCGATCTCAGAGAGCAGCGAGCGGCGCTCGCCCTCAAGACGGGCGATCTCGCCGGCGGCATCGCCCTCGGCGGCACGCGCCTCCTCGACGGCCGCATTGGCCTCGACGACCTGATCCGACACGTGCTCAAACACGGCAGCTAAATCGGGCTCCAGGCCCTCCAGCTCGCGAATGCGACGTTTGCGCTCAAGAGCACCCGAAGCCTCGCCGGCATCGAGCCCCACGCGCACCAGGCCGCCACAGCTCACGCGGGCGCCATCGGGCGTCACATAGGTCACGCCGTCAACGACAGGTGCCGCCAGCGCAGCAGCCAAGTCATCGACCACGTAATAGCCGCCGAGCAGGGCCTCGACAACCGGACCATAACCGGCGCGCACGGACAGGCGATCGACCAGACGCGAACCGGCAGCGCCCTTAGCAGCAGCAGAGCCGCTCACGCCGCGCGCCATCAGCAGTGCCTCGCCCGAGGCCTTCTTTTGGTCCAGTGCCGCACGACCGGCACGCTCAAGCGTGGCGGCGTCATCAAACAGCAGGGCATCGATATCGCCGGCAAGCAGCTGCTCGACCAGGCTCTCGAGTTCACGAGGGGCCTCGAGCACGTCGCCCAGACGACCCGAAACATCATCACCCAGCGCGCCCACCAGACGGCTCACCAGCGGCGAGCTGTCGGCCATGCGGGCATCGAGCTTCTTTTGGCTGGCAAGCTCCGAGCGAACCTCGGACAGCTTGTTGCGCGCCTCGCTCTCGCGGGCACGCAAGTCTTTAAGGGCTGCACGGGCAACCTCGGTGGCCTCGCGCGCATCGACCTGGGCCTGGCGGGCCTGATCAAGCGCGCCGTCGAGCTCCTCAGCGCGGTCGCGACGGCTCTCGAGCGAGGCCGTGACCTCCTCGAGCTGCTCGTCGATCTGCTCCAGGCGCGAGGCGTACATGTTGTCCTCGACCTCGGCATTGCTCAAAGAGTCCTTCACCTTGGCAAGCTCGAGCGCGGCGTTATCGGCCACACGCTGCACATCGCGCTGCTCGCGCGTGAGCTGCGAAATCTGATTGTCAAGCGCAACGCGACGCTCGTGGAGCTGGGCGGCGGCTGGACCGGCGGCATCAACGTCGTCCTGAGCCTGCATGTGCGCACCGGTCACTTCCTCAAGCTGGGCACGCGCATCCTCGAGCTCCTCGACCACGCGACGGCGCTGATGCTCGGAGCTCGAGATCTGGCCGCGCATGTCTGACAGGCGCGACACCATGTTGTGGCCCTTTTCCTCGAGCAGGCGCATATCTGAGTTAATGCGGCCGACCACGTCTTGCATATGGCGGCGCTGCTCGCCCAGATCGCCCACAAACAGGCCCTTTTCCTCGAGCATGACCTGGAGCTTCTCGAGCTCGCGCTCCTTTTCGCCCAAGCGGTACTGCGCAAGCTCAAGCTCGGCAGCGCCCTCCTTGGAACGGCTCTCCAGGTCGTTCCACTGCGACTGCAGTGAACGAAGCTCGTCGACGGCCAGCATCTGCGTAAGCTCGTTCGCGCGCGAGGACAGCTCTTTGTACTTGCGCGCGCGATCGACCTGACGCTCCAGCGGCCGCAGCTGACGGGCGATCTCCTTATTGATATCGCGGGCACGGGTCAGGTGCTCGTCCATCGATTTAATCTTTTTGAGCGCACGCTCCTTGCGGCGCTTGTGCTTGGAGATGCCGGCAGCCTCCTCGATCAGGGCGCGACGCTCCTCGGGGCGGCTCTGCAAAATGGCGTCGAGCTTGCCCTGGCTGATGATGGAATGCGTATCCTTGCCCAAGCCTGAATCGTGCAGAATGTCCTGAATGTCCATCAGGCGGCACGGGCTCGAGTTGATGAGGTACTCGCTTTCGCCCGAGCGATACATACGACGGGTGATGGCGACCTCGTCAAAGTCGACGGGCAGCATATGGTCCGAGTTATCGAGCACCAGCGTGACCTCGGCGACACCCACCGGCTTGCGCGCCGACGAGCCCGAGAAGATAACGTCCTCCATGGCCTGGCCGCGCAGCTGCTTGGCGCTCTGCTCACCCAGGACCCACAGAATCGAGTCGGAGATGTTCGATTTTCCCGAGCCGTTGGGACCGACGATGACGGTCAGGCCCGGCTCAAACGTCATATGGGCGCGGTCGGCAAACGACTTGAACCCCTTGAGCGTAAGGGACTTGAGATACACGGTTCCTCGCTTACACGTGCTTCTTGTTCAGAATCACGCCGTTGGTGGTGTAACCCATGCGGTCGAGCGCTTCAAGCGCGGCAGCTCCCTCGGCTTCCTTCTTTGAGGAGCCGGAGCCGCGACCCTGGCGAATACCATCGATCAAAACCACAGCGGTAAAGGTGGGCGCATGCGCCGGGCCCTCGGAGCCAACGAGCTTGTACGCCGGGGGCTCGTGACCGTCGGCTTGCACGCACTCCTGCAAAAACGACTTGGGGTTCGCAGGATGCTCGGCACGCTCGGAAGCCAAATGCGGCTTAAGCGTACGGTGAATGAACTCCGCCGCAACGTCCCAGCCGGCATCCAGGTACAGCGCGCCCACGAGCGACTCATAGACGTTCTCGAGGGCCGAATGCAGGCCGCGCGCACCGGTACCGGTCTCGGAGGCACCAAAGATAATGATGTCGTCGATGCCCAACTCGTGAGAAACCTCGGATAGCGTGGCGCCCGAGACGAGCGACACCTTCAAGCGAGTGAGCTTGCCCTCGTCAAACTCGGGATAGGACTCAAACAGGGAGCGTGCGACCACAGCGCCCAAAATGGAATCGCCCAAGAACTCAAGGCGCTCATAGCTGGCAGAAACCGGCTGGCCCTCGACTGCCGAGGGATGCGTAAGGGCCGCGCGCAGCAGCACCTTATTGTTGAACTCGTGGCCCAGGATTTCCTGGGCGCGCGTAAGTCGTTCGGATAAAGCCAAGACTTAGGCCTCCTTGGCAGCTTCGATAGCGTCGACGGCGTCGGCGACAGAGTTGAGCGAGAGCAGGGTCTCGTCATCGATCTCGAGGTTGAACTCGTCCTCGATAGCCGTAACCAGCTGCAGGCGCTCGAGCGAGTTGGCATCGAGGTCGTCAAAGGTGGTCTCCTCGCTAATTTCGGCAACATCGACGCCCAGAACGTCAGCAGCGACCTCGGCGATCTTGTCGAAGATTTCGGAGCGGTCCATAGCGCTTCCTCTCATAGTACATGAATACCAAAAGAATGGTACCGCCCGGGCGGTACCAAGACACGGTTCTGATTCTACCCCACGACGTGCGCCGCGAAGCACATAACAGCGCTCTAACTCGCTCTTACAAAACGATACTGTCCATAGAGTTGGCGACATTCTCGACCAGCCCGGCGCGCACGGCTTCGGCCGCCGCGAGCGTACCGTTTTTGACAGCCTCGACCGAGGTGGCGCCATGGCCGATCAGGACCACGCCGCGCAGGCCCAGAAGAATCGCGCCGCCCTTGGCGTCGCCAGAGAGCTTGGCCTTAATCTCGCGCATCTGCTTTTTGATGAGCAGCGCGGCGATCTTGGTGCCGAGCGAGGCCATAAAGGCGCCCTTGAGCTCCTGCAGCAAAAACTTGGCAGCGCCCTCGGTAGCTTTGAGAGCGATATTACCCGACATGCCATCGGCAACGACGACATCGAAGTTACCCGAGGTGATGTCCGTTCCCTCGCAGTTACCAACAAAGCCGGGAACGGCGTCTTTCATGGCCGGGAAGCAAGCCTTGGTAAAGTTGGAGCCCTTCTCGTCCTCGGTGCCGTTGGCAAGCAGGCCCACGCGGGGATGCTCGATGCCCAGGACGACGCGGGCATAGGCGCTACCCATCTGGGCAAAACGCACCATGTCGTCGACCTCGACATCGGGGTTGGCGCCCATATCGCACAGCACCGTCAGACCGCCGGCACGATTGGGCAGCGCATTGGTCAGACAGGGGCGCACCGGCTGCTTCTTGCCTTCGGCCTGATACCTAAACGGCGTCACATAGGCGGTGGCAGCGGCGGTCATGGCACCGGTGGAACCGGCGGAGAAGAACGCATCCGCGTTGCCCTTCTTAATGGCGCGACACGACAGCACGATCGACGACTTGCGTTTAGTCATCACGGCGCGAATGGGATCGTCATCCATGGCGATAACGTCGGGTGCCTCAAGGGCCTCAACACGTGCGTGGGAAGCAGCAAAGGGATTGACGATTTCGGCAGGGCCAGCTGCCAAGACCTCGATATCGGGATCGGCAGCAAGTGCAGCCTCGATACCATCGAGAACAACCTGAGGCTTCTCGTCTCCACCCACAACGTCTACACAAACGCGAACGTTACTCATATACATGCTCCTTATACAAAAATGGCCGACTCATTGAGCCGGCCATTGTGGTTCCATTTGGAACGGCATCGCATCCAGAGTATACCGTTACTCGGTAACGATAACCTCGCGGTCCTTGTAGAAACCGCAGCTGGGGCACACGTGGTGCGGAAGCTTGGCAGCGCCGCAACGGGGGCACGTGGACTGAGCCGCAGCCGAAATTTTCATGTTGGCGGAACGACGGGTGTGAGTGCGGATACGACCCTGCTTTTGTTTAGGTACGGGCATAGTGACCTTCCTTATGAACTATCCAGTGTGGCGATTACGCGCAAGTAGCGATACTACCACAGTTTTACTCATCGAGCTTGAGATTCTTCAATGCTGCAAATGGATTTTCCGTGGCAGCGGCCCATTCCGCCTCTGCCTGGGCGGCGCAATCGCATTGCTCGACGTTGAGATTGCAACCGCATGTGGGGCACAGACCACGGCAATCGGGCTTGCAGAGCACCACGAACGGCGTGTCCATAACGACCGCGTCATTGATGGGCTCGCCCAGATCGACGAGACGGTCCTCACCCAGGAGCTCGTAGCCATCCTCGTAGGCCTCGGGATCCTCGGGCTCCTCAAAGAGGTAGAACTCCTCGATTTCGCCGGCGATATCAAACGAGGCAGGCTCCAGGCAACGGTCGCACTCGCCGGTGGCGTGCGCGCGGACCATGCCCGTGAGCAAGACACCGGTACCGGCATTGGTAAAGACAACGTCGTAGTCGATGCCGTCCTGAAGCTGGTACTCCTTCTCGCCCACCGTGTAGGTGGCGACATCGACCTTACCGGTCAGCGGATACGAATCTCCAGGAAACTCGAGCTGCTCGGAAAGATCGACGGTAACGCTCGGGAACTCAGCCATTACCACTGACCATTCTGTTGGGCGGCACCCTCGTTGAGCTGCTGACGGCAACGGGTAACGGTGCCGGTCAGGCTCTTGAGGTTCTCCTCCAGGTGCGTAAAGACCTGCTCTGCATAGTCCTCGGCAGCATAACGCGTCTCGCGCTCGTACTGCTGGGCACGATCGCGGATGTCGTCGGCCTGCTGCTGCGCAAGGCGGACGATCTCCTGCTCACCGGCAATGGTGAGGGCCTGCTGCTGAGCATCGGCAATGATGGAATCGGCCTGAGCGGCGGCGGAAGCCATGAGCTCCTCGCGCTCCTTAAGGATACGGCGGGACTTCTGCCACTCCTCGGGATAGCTCATGCGGATCTCGTCGAGAATGTTGAAGAACACGTCGGCGTCGATGACCTTGAACTGAGCGTTCTTGCCGAAAGGCGGCTTGGCTTCCTCGATCAGCCCTTCGAGCTCATCGACCAAGCTGACGATCCTATCGCCAGGAAAATTCTCGCCCGGCATCCAGTCTCCTTTCATAGGTAACATATCATCGTGCTAGTTTACCACATGCCACCAGGCAATAAGAAACGTCACGAAAAGCGATGTTTGAGCGCTTCGACCACGTTGGACGGGACAAACGTCGATACGTCACTACCGAGCGAGGCGATCTGGCGAACAACCGAGCTCGAGATATAGCCGTACTGCGGCGCGCTCATGACAAAGATGGACTCCAGCTCGTTATCCAAGCGATAGTTGAGGTCGGCCTGCTGCAGCTCGTACTCAAAGTCGGTCATGGCGCGCAGGCCCTTGACCACGGCCCCCGCCCCCTGCTCACGAGCGAAGTCGACCAAGAGGCCGGTAAAGGGCAGGACCTCAACGCCGTCGATATCACCGAGCGCCTCGCGGGCCAGCGCCACGCGCTCATCGAGCGTAAACGTGGTGCCCACACCGTTTTTACCCTGCGACTCGGCAACAGCGACGATCACGCTGGGAAAGATGCGGCGGGCGCGGCGGATCACATCGATATGGCCAAACGTGATGGGATCAAAGGTGCCCGGGACGATCACGCGGTTGATGGTGTCACTCATGAGCGTCCTCCTGAAACGTCGTGGCATCGTTGTTATCGGCATCGGTGACGGCACTATCGTCCTCACCGTCGTCATCGCCGACCCAACGAAGCAGGTCGACCGAGGTAATGCCGTAGCGCTTCTCACGTACAGTCTCAAAGCCTGCCGGATGCGCGCCCGCATCGGCGGAGGCATGCTCAAACAGGGCATAAGCGCCAGGCGCAAGCAGACCCTGCTGAGCCAGATTCTGCAGCAGTTCCTCGACCGGCTCGGCGCCAAAAGCATACGGCGGGTCGAGCAGGACCAGATCAAAGGGGCCGCCCGGCACACGACCGCGCGAGGCACTCATCAGCATGTCGCCCGTTACCACGCGCCAACGCGCACGGTCACGGCAGAGCGACTCGATATTCTTGGTAATGAGCCGCGCGGCGTTGCGATCGATCTCAAACGTCGTGAGCGAGCGGGCCCCACGAGAGAGCATCTCGATACCTAGGGCACCGGAGCCGCCAAAGGCGTCCAGCACACGGACCTCGTCCAGATCGAAATCGAATGCCGACATGACCATAGATGCGCACGCCTCGCGCACGCGATCAGTCGTGGGGCGGGTGACATCGCGACCACGGGGCTCCTCGATCTTACGACCGCGCCATTCGCCGCCGATGATTCTCATCCTCCGCTGACCTCCTTAAAGATATGTCGATAACGCATGGCGACCGCGTCGCGCAAGGGACGCGTCGCCACAGAGTCAAGGTTGCAAGCATACCGCAAGAGCTCGACCGCGTCCAAATGGGCCCATTCGATAAGGTCCTCATCGGCGTCCAGGTCGACAAAGCGCAGGGTCACACCACCATGCTGACGATAACCCAGGATCTCGCCTTCATGGCGCAGGCGCAGGTCCATCTGGGCGAGCGTAAAGCCGTCCGAGGTCTTTTCGAGCGACTGGAGACGGTCTTGTGCCGCCGATGCGCCGCCGTTGCCCTTGGAGTGCGTCATGACCAGGCACGTGCCCGACACGCTGCCACGGCCCACGCGACCGCGCAGCTGGTGCAGGGCAGCCAAACCAAAGCGCTCACCGTTCTCGATAACCATGACGGTGGCATTGGGCACGTCGACGCCCACCTCGACCACCGTAGTCGAGACGAGCACGTCAATCTCGCCACGCTTGAAGGCATCGATGACCCGATCCTTCTCCCCCGCCGGCATACGGCCGTGAAGGCGCTCGACGGTAAGCCCCGGCAACGCAAGACGCAGTCGGTCGAGCTCGGTTGCCGTATCGTGAAGCGGCACGGGGACCGTCACGCGGCCCTCCTCGTCGCGGGCGATACCGGGTACGTCCTCCAACTCATCGGCCGAATCGCTCGGCTCCACGAGCGGGCAAATCACGTAGGCCTGCTGACCCTTTTCATGCGCCTCGCGAATGGCGCCATAGGCGAGGTCGCGGCTCGACTCGGTGAGCACGCGCGTGGTCACACCGGCACCCGGAACAGGCCGGTGGCGGATGATGCTCGTATCCAGATCGCCGTAGACCGAAAGCGCCAGCGTACGCGGGATGGGCGTTGCCGTCATAACGAGCAGATCGGCACCGGGGCCCTTCGCGCGCAGAGCGTTGCGCTGGCCCACACCAAAGCGGTGCTGCTCATCGATGACCACGAGCGATAGATGCTTGAACGCAACGTTATCCGAAAGCACCGCGTGGGTGCCAAAGAGCACATTAAGCTCGCCCGATTTCAGCTGTGCATGGATGCGCTCGCGCTCTGCAGCCGGCGTGGCACCCGTCAGAAGCGCCCAGGACATGCCGGCCTGTGAGAGCAGAGGGCCGGTCTTATCGGCATATTGGCGCGCCAGCACGCCCGTGGGCGCCATAACGCAGGCCTGCGTGCCGCTATCGGCAGCCACAGCCAGTGCGCAGGCGGCAACGGCGGTCTTACCGGTACCGACATCACCCAACAGCAGGCGGTTCATCACACGCCCGTCATCGCACATATCGCGCAGGATATCCTGGAACGCGGCCTCCTGCTCGTCGCTCAGCGAAAACGGCAGGGCTTGCTTGAGCGCGGCCAGGTGCTCGCCCGCGGTGTGGGCATAGGGCACCACATCGACCAGGCCGCCGTCGTTGCGCAGACGCAACGCCAGCTGCAGGTAGAGGCACTCCTCGTAGGCCAGGCGACGACGCGCGATGTCGCGCTCTGCCATACTCGATGGAAAATGGATTGAGCGCAACGCGCGGGCATTGCTCATGAGCTTCCGCTTTGCGCGCAGCGGCGCGGGAATCGGATCGAACGGATTGCCGACGACCTCGAGCGCGCCGCTTACGATGCGGCGCATCCACGCCTGGCTCACGCCATCACTCACGTAATGGACCGGCAGGATGGTGCCTGCGGCACGCCCGTCCTCGAGCTTTTCAAAGTGCGGCGAGGCCATCTGCTTAAAGCCGTAGGCAAACTCGACCTTGCCCATCACGGCCAGGCGGTCGCCCTGCTTAAGCTGCTGGGCAATCCAGGGCTGGCGGAAAAAGGCGACCTGCAGCACGCCCGTCTCGTCAACGAGTGAGACCTCGGTCACCTGCATGCGCGGACGCGGCTGCTTTTGGACGATACGGTCGACCGTGGCGATGATGGTGCACATGGTACCGATGGGCGCCATCTCGATGGACCACGAACGGGTAAAGTCCAGGTATCGATGAGGGATATGGAGAAGGAGGTCCCCCACCGTCCGAATTCCCAGACGGCGAAGGGCCTCCTCACGTTTACCCGAAACATATTTGAGTCGCGCGATATCTTCATCGAGCGCATTGCTCTGGGCAAAGCGCTCCGAGACGCGCGGCACGGAGCACAGCTCGGACATGACGAGATGCCTACTCGATCGAGAAAATCACGGGATAGAGCGGCTGCTCGCCACGATGGGCGTCAATCTCCAAGTCGGGCTGAGCCTCCTCGATAGCGTCGACGATCTCCTGGAAGGCCTCATCGGACAGCTCCTCGCCGGCCAGAATCGTCAGTGCGTCGCCCTCCTCTTCCTCCTGCATGCGGTTGATGCAGTCGAGCGTGACCTGCTTCACGTCGGAGCCGACCACGTCGATGGAGCCGGCGATGATACCCATGACGTCACCGGAGTGAATCGGCGAGCCGTCGGAGGCGCTGGAGTCGCGCACAGCGCGGGTGACCTCGCCATCGCGGACCTCGCTGATGGCGTCGACCATGGCGGCGACGGCGTCCTCGAGCTCGGAATCGGGCAGGACCGCGAACAGCGCGGAGAACGCCTGCGGGACGGTCTTGGTGGGAACGACGGCAACCTTCTTGTCCGTGCAGGCAGAAGCGGCAGCCTCGGCAGCCATGCGGATGTTGCCGTTATTGGGCAGGATGATGACCGAGGTCGCGTTGACCTGGTCCACCGCGCCCAGCAGGTCGGCGGTCGAGGGGTTCATGGTCTGGCCACCCGACACGATCACGTCGACGCCGAGGGACTTAAGGATGTCGGCCTCGCCGGAACCGGCGGCAACGGCGACAAAGCCCAGGGCCTTCGCGGGCTCGGCGGCCTTTTCCTGGTCCTCGTGAATCTTGGCGGTACGGTCGTGGGCCTCCATCTCCATGTTGTGGATAAAGACCTCGTAAATCTGACCGAGCTGCAGCATGTGCTCGAGCACCAGGTTGGGGGTGTTGGAGTGCACATGGATCTTGTAATCGGGGTAGGCACCCACGAGCAGTTCGCAGTCGCCCATGGAACCCAGGAACTTAAGGCACTCGTCCTCGTCAAACGGGGCGTCGGCCTTAAAGAGGAACTCGTTGCAGTAGCGGAACTCCGAGCCCTCCCAGTCGTCGTTGGCCTCGATCTCAACGCGACCAAGGGCCGCATCGCGGGCAGAGCCAGCGGAATCAAACGTGGCGGAGAAATCCTCGACAACGGTGCTGCGGCCAAGCGCGGCGGCAACAAAGTTCTCCAGGAAGATGGCAAAGCCAAAGGCGCCGGAGTCGACCACGCCGTTCTCCTTCAGAACGGGCAGCAGGTCGGGCGTGCGAGCAACGGACTGGTACGCCTCGACGACGATAGCATCGAGCGCATCCTCGGCCGAGAACTTCTTCTTCTCGCACTCATCGGCCTTGGTCGAGACATCGCGCAGGACCGTGAGGATCGTGCCCTCGATGGGCTTGCGGACGGCCTGGAAGGCGACCTTGACGGCACGACGGAAGGCGAAGGCAATATTGGCGGACGTAATAGGCTCGTCGGCAGAGACAAGGCCCTCGGCCACGCCGCGAAGAATCTGCGAGGTAATAACGCCGGAGTTACCGCGAGCGCCCATGAGAGAGCCGTGGGTGATGGCACCGGCGATGGCCTCCATATCGGCATCGGCGGGAAGGACAGAGAGCTCCTTGGTCACCGAGGCGAGCGTGAGCGACATGTTGGTGCCGGTATCGCCGTCCGGGACGGGAAATACATTCAGGGCGTCTACCTTTTGGCGGTTGTTTTCAATATTATTGGCGCCGGAGATATACGCCTCCGACAGCTGCTTTGCGGTGATCAAATCGTACGCTCCTTCCGGGTGCGCCGCGCGGCGCTCCCTGCAAATTGCAATAATAAAGCGAGAGCCGTTTTACGCGGTCATCTCATCCACATATACATTTACGCGCGCTACCTTAAAGCCGGTGCATTCCTCCACCGTATAGCGCACATTGTGGATGATGCTCTGCACGATGGCGCTGATATTGATGCCGTAGGTCACAGCAATGTGAATATCAACGATCAGTTTGCCGTCGGTGGTTTTTACACGCACGCCCTTATCGGGCACATCACTTTTGGTGATGGCGTAGCGCAGTCCCTGGTAGGTGGAATTGATCATTCCGGCAACGCCATAGCACTCGGAGGCCGCCATGCCGATCAGGTTGGCAAAGTATTCCTGCGAGATCTCCACGGTACCCAGTTTTCGTAGCCTATCATCGTATCCCTCCGTTTTGGTGGCGGCCGTTTTGGGGCGGCCGCATGGTTTTTGCTGATTTTTTATTATACTATACTTTTTTGGTTCTGGCAAGTATGCAGGCCATTTGTTCAGCAGATGTTCAGTTTATCCGTCCACATTTACCCGCTTGATGGAAACTGCCTTGCCGGTTTTCCCGTCCACCTCCAGCAATACGCCGGAAAGCCGCACCGGCCCCTTC
>OGPR01002750.1_pt1 | contig 11472 bp, 7 predicted proteins | sample 1552981 | NCBI WGS metagenome assembly OGPR01 (sample SAMEA2580260, study PRJEB22360) | human gut metagenome | biome: human gut; feature: human-associated habitat; material: faeces | place: Denmark | collected 2008/2010 | reverse complement strand
AGTGGCGCTGATGGAAATACGGTGACCTCTCGTTATCAGATCACGAGTGGTCCGGATGATAAGCCGGGTGTTAACCGCACGAATGCCAATCCGGGTTCTTTGTGGGCTGTTTCTGTAGATACTCCTGAGCTTGGTGAGGCCGTCTGGATGATTACTGCAGAGTTTACGGGTTCCGGGTCGCTTGTCGGCGAGTGGCAGGGTCCGTTCTGTATGACGGGTACGAAGGGTGAGCCGGGCACCTCTCCTACGCCGCCTAATTATACTTTCACGGTTTATGCTAAGAGTTCCTCGCAGCCGAGTGCTCCTGTGTCTCTTGATCCGGATGATTACAGTCCTTCGACTACTCCGTGGATGACGATTCCGGATTCGTCGGATGGCACTTGGTGGCAGTGTCTTGGTGTTGTTCTGGGGTCCACGGGTAAGGTTGATGAGTGGGGTTCTGTTTTGCCTTTGAATGGTAAGGACGGTACTGCTCAGAATGGCCGAGAGTCACGTCTTATCTTCAAGAAGACGAATAGCTGGTCGGAGGCTCCTGCTTTGGATACGAGTGCTGTGAATCCTCCGGGTTGGACTACGGATCAGTCTTCGTTGATGCCGCTTGGGGATGATGAGTACCTCTGGATGTCTTCGGGTATCATTGAGTCTACGGGTACTTCTATGTACCAGCCGTGGAGTACTCCTTGCTGCATCACTGTTCCGGGTCCTCAGGGTCAGCAGGGTCCTATTGGTGAGACGGGTAATCCGGGCGCTATGGGTCCGTCAGGGGTTCCGGGGGTTAGTATTGAGATTCGTTATAGTTTAGGGTCAGCTACTGCTTCCCTTGCTGCCGCTCCGGTTGGTAATGTTCGCAATCCGGAGGGCTGGTCTCTCACGCCGCCTACGCCGTCTTCGGGTGATGAGACGAACATTTACATTTGGTTTGTTCAGGCTCGGTTGACGGATTACGTTCCGGGCGAGTCGGATGGTACGGTTATGGATGGTTGGTCCACTCCTGCACGTCTTTCGGGAGTTAATGGTGTTGATGGTATTGGCACGCCGGGCCGTGCGGGTCAGATTGTTTATCCTGCGGGTTTGTATTCTCCGGATGTTGTTTATACCTGCACGGATAAGATAGCGCCTTATGTGTACGACACCTCGTCTAGTCCGGCTGCTTACTATGTTTTAAACACTATAGGTAACTGGCACGGTTCTATTCAGCCTGCGGGATCTAACACTCCGTCTACGAGTGAGGACTGGGTTCTTATTGAGGCGTTTGATGCTATCATTACGAAGCTTGGTATCATTGCTAATGCTTTGATTGGGTCTGCTGTTTTTAACGGCGACTACATGTTTAGCATGCAGGGCATTAATGCAAAAGGCGCGTCTACCACTAATTACGAGAAGTTCAATGCGGGCAATCCGGATGAGGTCTTCCGGGTTTACTGCTATGGTGGTTTATCCACTCCGTCTAAGCCTACGAGTACCGATCCTAGTTCTTTCCCGTCGGGGTCGGGTTCTAGTTGGCAGCGCTATCCGACTTCCACTAACGGTTGGTATGTTTGTAGCGGTATTATCGACGGCGATACGGGTCAGATTTCCGAGTGGGGTGACGTTCAGGTTTACTCTAATTCTCAAGTGGGTTATACGACTATTTGGGCTTACGGTGATTCTTATTTGTCAGCTCCGCCGCTGGATAAGTACTCTGCCAATCCTGCAGGGTGGACTTCGGATTTCAGTTCGCTTTCCGGCAGTGGTTACTTGTGGTTCGCCACGGGTTACAGTAAAGTGGGAGTAGTTGATGACGAGACTAGTAATGTTACTCCGTGGCAGTATCCGCAGTGCGGTAATGCACCTATTGCTACGGGTCCGGCATTTACTCCTAACATCATGTTTAACTTCGCTACGGGTGAGGGGCACCTTGCTGCAGGTAAGATCAAGTTTGCTTCGGATGGTAGTGTTATACTTAATAACCTTCTCATTAAGAATTCAATAATGCAGGACTTCACTTCGTATGATATTAGTGATGGTGCTGAGTTTTCGATTACTGCCTTGCATTCTGCCATTGAAGGTTATCCGTCGTCTCCGTCGTTAGGTTACATTAATGGTACTTTTAATTTTTATGGTCTAGGGCTATCGGCTAAGGAGACTTATTCTGGTTCTATTCGTAATGATTCCACAGCGACGGTTCGTCTGTCTTACTCTTATTTTGGTTCTGGTTCGGGTACTAATGTTCAGATAATTAATGGTATTTTCTTGCCGTGTTCCTCGTCTTCGAATGTGTCTTCGAGTAATTCGTCGATAGCTCATTTCATTGATAAGGTTCAGTTGCAACCGGGGGCTTCTATGAAGTTCAATCTTGCTGTAGGTAACTTGGATTATCCGGTTTCAGGTCAGATGTCAGCTCGGATGTATATTACGAATGCTAGTGATTTTGAGTACTCTTATACTTCCAATTCGGCTTCGGGTCGTCCGCCTAGAATAGGCGGTGCGAATTTCCGAGGCGCTGACTTCTCTGTAGCTTCGTCATTGGTAGGCATATTACGTTATGAGTATGATGGTAATGGGGATCGTCTTTCCACTATTATTGTAAATAAACTTCGTTCGGGGTTGCAGTATAATGTCGTTTCGGAGAGTAAGTTTTCTATTACGTTTTCGCTTTCCGGTACAGATTGTCCTACAGGTCAGAGTTTAGCGGTTCTAGTTCAGTCCTCTCGTTCGAAGAGCGGTTCTTTTATGTATCCTGTATATGCCTGTGTTGATTATGATAGGACTGCTTCCCCTATTCAGTTTACTGTTTCAACTATAGCAGGTGCTTCAGGGTTTTCTTTGGATTATGGCGGTGCTGTTTTAGTGTTTATCTATGATATGGGCGATACTTCTTCTTTGTAGTTAAATCGTGTATCATTTTGGTTCTGTGGCTGCTGTTCTGGCAGCCACGTTTTTTTTTGCAATTATTAAGGTTGTTCCTGAGACCGTGGGGGTCTTTACAGGATTCCGGACGCGTGAGGGCTTGCATCCTATTTTCGATGGCGATGTGATTTTTGATAGGGTTAACAATGTGTATAACGTAGAGTGTCGTGTTGGAGGTGTTTATGTAGTTTCTGGTGGAATTTCTATGTTACTATCGTCCTGTGCGGATGCTAACGCTACCGTTGACTTAACGTTGGTTGAGACACACTTTTTGTGATGCTTAGTACGTTTACGAGGCATGCGTTCAGGTGTTGTTCTACATCGTCGGGTCCGGGGCTTTTCTGAGTCTAAGCTCATCTCTGCTGCGTGCGGTTCAGGTGTTTATGCTCATGTTCGGTCGGAGTCGGTTCCACATGGCAAGAGCTTTGTGCGATTCATCTGGTTCAAGCATTTACTTTCGGATCGTTATTGGTGGGTTCGTTGCACCCGTAATGGGTGGGTGTCTGAAGGCTATACTGAGGAGTTAACTTAACTTTTTTCTTAATAATGAGTAATTCTATTTGCGTTTCATACGCTGATTTAATCAGCATTAGTCCGGCTACGGATATTTCGAATGTTGCTTTTGAGTCTGTAGCTTTGTCGCCTGCGCAGGTTCATGATTACGCTGCTAGTTGTTATGCTACTAGTAAGCGTAACGGCTTCTGGGCGGAGGACTGGCCTATCACTCGCAATACGGCTATGATGACTTGCGAGATGGCGGAGGTTCTGGAGGTCTTTCGTAAGAGTTCGGATCGTGTTAAGGCTGGTGTTGATGTTCCTAGAGACACCCTCATTGCCCTCATGGAGGAGAGTGGTCTTTTCCTTCGTCATGGCGAGCCTGCGGATGAGCTTTCGGATGATGCTGCGGATCAGTGGTATAAGGATGCTTACGCTAAGATTGTGAAGGGCTATCCTCAGGAGGAGATTACAGATGTTGCTATTTATCTTCTGGATGCTATTGGTCACAATAATTGGGGTGTGCTATTCGATTGTGCCGAGGATGGTATTAATCATTTTCTCGCGCAGTCTAGTATTGAGAGATGTAATCCATTCTTTAATTCGGTTTCGTCGGAGTATATGTTCCGCAATGCGCATCCTACGGAGATTGCATGCGAGTTCTATGCTATTTTGTTTGCATTTAAGGGTCCTGTGGAATACCACGCGGGCTTTCTGCTGCGTTTCTTGGAGAAGTGGATGTTCAGTATGGGTTGGGACTTCCAGTGGCACCTGCGGGCTAAAATGCTCTATAACAATTTGCGCTCCCCTATGCATGGCGGGAAGAAGTTCTAGGAGACGTAGGGCATTTCCATCTTTTAGTTTCAAGCTCCGGTGTTAGCCGGGGCTTTTTGTTTGGGTTCTAGGGGCAATCGCAATTATATATCCCATAAATGTTTTAGAGGCGTATGTGGGGATTTTTGAAGTCGGTTTTTTGTAGCGCGTGGGGTTTCTGCGTGGCGTACTTTGCTCCTACATGGCATGTTCTTACGATCCTGTCTATTTTGGTTGTTGCGGACTGGGTTACGGGTATTTTCGCATCTCGTAAGGCGAATATTGATATTACGAGTCGTCGTCTCATACACTCTGTTGTTAAGTGGTTATGTTACATTACGGCCATTTTGCTGACGTTCATGGCGGAGCAGGCGTTGACTTTGGAGTTTAATTTTTATTTGTTCACGGCGGGTTACATTTACGGTTGTGAGATTCTGAGTATCTTTGAGAACCTTGCGGTCATTTCGGATTCGGATGTTTACCTTCGTATTTTGGCGGTCATTCGTGGTAAGAGCAAAGACATGGCGGGCGTCAAGGATGCTCTTAATGAAGAGATGAAGGGGAAGTAGGATGTTCGATGTTTTTCATAGCAGCGTTGGTTTTTTCTATCGTCAGGAGGAGATAGACTTGTCGTTTACGCTCATGAAGTGTGACGACGCGGTCTATGTTAAGGATTACGATATTGAGGTTTGTGTTTACACGTCTCAGCTCAGCAACCGCCTTTGGGTTGTGGACTATAGCGCGGGGTTCGTTCCGGAGTCGGAGCGTCACATTTCGGAGTCGGGTGCTTCTATTGTTCGGCGTCGTGAGAATTGGTATTTGATCTTGACGCCGGAGTTTCTTCACTTTTTGGAGCCGGGGGTCCTGACCTTCGGTATCCGGTATGTAGGTAGTTCATTTGATACGGCTTCGGTCATTAAGACGCAGGAGCTTCGTGACATTCGTTTTTAGGGCTTGTAATTATGGCGAATCCGATTTCCAAGTTTCAGTATGCTGATCCGAATGATCTCATGAACCCGTACGCTTACGGTGTTCGTGAGACTTATTGTGGTTACTATACTGTCTGCTATGCTTTGCCGTCGCGTCCGTCGTTTGCTCCGGTTCCGGCGGATAGCATTACTTTGTCTTCGGCGGGTGTTTCCCTTAGTGTTATGGATCGCCGTCGGTGTATTGATATTGTCTCCTATCCTGCTGTTGACGTTTCGTTTTCGCAGGATGTTACTTCTCTGGGTGTGAATGACTACGGCGCTCAGGAGTGGCGCTGGTATTTTGATCCGGATCATTCTGATTCGTTCATTTGCTTTCAGTTGGTTGTTCATGGTGATCCGTCGGATGTTGATATGGTCAATCAGTGTTTTGTCATTGACGTTTGTCCGGCGTCGCCTTATATTCCTGCAGGTGCTATGACTTGCACTTTCAGTACGGGTCAGGTTTCGTCGTCGGTTGATGTTTCTATAGAGGCAACATGGGTATAGAGTATGGCTTCGGTAAGTGGTGATTTCAAAGAGGGAGGCCAGTGGACAGCCACGGCTTCGTCGTTTTCGGGTAATCAGACGGTTTCGTTGTCTGCCGATGTTAATCCGCTGTCTAAGGTTCGGACGGCGTATTTGACTATTTCGGCGGCGGGTATTTCTAAGTCTTGTACGGTTAGCCTTACGCAGGAGGCTTCGGTGTTCGAGGCCGAACTTACGGTGGTAGCCATTCCGGCTTTTGCGGCAGGAGGTGGTACTTATGATTCAATCGTAGGTACAGGTCATGTTGTTGTCAAGCGCAATGGTGTAGTTATTGTAGATAATGACGTGCGCCCGGTGTTCTTATTCAAGTCGGGGGCTTCTGTACCTTGGATTACTTTCTCTGCTACTAATACGAGTTTTACTGCCGCGAACCGCGCTTTGGAGTCCGGCGGTTCTCGGCGTGCCGCCATTCGGGCGCAGTATACTCTAAATGTTGGTGGTGTTAATACTCTGCTAGAGTGTGACGTTCCTATTAGTCAAGCTGCCAACTTTGTGGAGACGGTTTCAGTTTCCGACGCTTCGTTTGCCTACAGCACTATTGCAGCTGCAGGTGCGACTGTCACTCCGACTACGGATTCGACTATCGCGGTTACGATGTCCTCGGGTTCTACTTTGTCGTCTGCATCCGCTATTGCTGGATATACCTATACTCTCACGCCGTCGTTCTCTATGACTAATGGTAGTGGCTTCACTTTGAATAGCACTACTACGGGATCGCTCACGGCAGCTTCTATGGGCACGACGCTTGGTTCTCGTCAGTCCCCGACTATTACTTATTCTCTTTCGTTGACTTACACTCCGTCTTCGGAGTTGTCGGCCTTAGGTGCTAAGACCGTTTCGGGTTCTGATTCGAGTACGGGTAAGGCCACGCAGGGTGTTAATGAGGTTACAAGCAGTACGCTTGCGGTTACGGCATTTAATTATACGGGCACGGTTGCCGCTTCAGGAGGCACGTCGGTTGCTCCTAACATCACGGTACAGAAGAATCGTGTTTACACTTCTGGTGCTACGGATTCTGTTCCTGTCACGACCTATACTAAGACTTTCAGTATTGTTAACGATTACGATTCGGGCGCTACGATTGATACCTCTACGGGTCTGGTTACGTTCCCGTCCCGTGGTACGACGGTGGGTCTATTGCTGAATATACAAGTTGGTCTTATTGTTTCAGCTGATGGGCTGTCTGTCAATTCGCAGGCGGGTTGTACTCAGGCTATGAATAAGATCGAGTCGTTCGTTGTCATGGACATTTCGTTCGACTGGCCGAAGTTCTCCCCCGCGGGAGAGTCTCATTTGCCTACGCATGTTGGCGAGTGGTGTCAGGCGACTTATTCGAGTGGTGTTACGGGCGAGCGTGCTAAGCCGCCTGTGGGTTATACTATTGCTTCTAATACTGCGGTTTACTCCATGGCTGAGTCGTCTTCGGTCTTTACGATTGTAGATGCTTCCACGGGTGAGGTTTCAGCTGCGAATATGGGTACTACTCTTGGCTCCCGCACGTCGCCGCGGATTTGGAAGGATATTACTATTGTCTTAGCTGCGGGTTCTTGGGCTAATGGTACTGTTGAGAATATCAGTGGTACGGGTTGTGCTGGTAATTTTGCCTATCAGGGTGTCAATGAGATTACTTATAGTGATCTTACCATTAAGACTTTTTCGTATTTTGATACGTCTACGGTTTTGGCATCGGGAGGCACGTCGGTTCCGCGTTTGTTTGCTACGGAGACTCAGACCTATACTTCGGGTTCTGTTGTTTCAGATGTTCCAGTCACGGGTGGTTCCTTCGCGTTGACTACTTCGGGTCATGGTGCTTCTGTCGATTCAAGTACGGGCGTTGTTACGTATGCTTCGCGCGGATCTGTAGCAGGAGATGCTTGGTCTGATAGTGTCACTTGGACTTTGACGTCGCATGGTCTTACTGCTACGAAGTCAGCTTCTGTTTCGCAGGAGGCTAACGTCGAGACATTTGTAGATCATAGTAACGCTTATGCTGCTGATCCGTCTTACGATGGTCGTGGTAACGTCGTTGTGGTTACAGGTGGTACTGTTACAGCTACGCCGGGTGCTCGCTTGAGTTACACGTCGGGTTCTACTGTTGTCAAGGACGTTTCTGCGTCGTCCACGTCTGAGCCTGTTGCGTTGGGGTCTGGTGCTTCGTGGGACGCTTCGTCTTGGACTTTGACGATTCCGTCGGCGGGGACTTCGGTCTATCCGGAGATCCATTCGTATGGTTGTACTATAGAGGTTACTACACCTTATGGTACTACTCGTTTCTACATGTATCGTCAGGCTAACGTAGCTACGTATGCTGTTCCGGTTCTCACGCTTTCCTACTCTGACATTGCCGCTTCGGGCGGCAGTGTTACGCCGTCGAAGTCCTTCACGCAGAGTGTTTCATACACGTCTGGTTCTACAAGTACGGTTACCTCCGGCGGCACTTGGTCTTATAGCGGTACGAGTGTTAACACGTCTACGGGCGCTGTTTCGGCTTCGTCGCTTGGTACTACGGTTAAGTCTCGGACTAAGATAACCACAGCTACTGCTTCTCTTACGGTCAATGGTAAGACGGGTTCTGCTAGTGTTGCTGTTTACCAGCAGGAGAACTATGTTTTGTCGGTTCAGATTAAGGGTCAGAACTGGATTACGCCTGTTGCTCCTACGTTGTCTTTCCCGGCTGAAGGAGCTACGAATTCTTATACATGTTACGGGACCTTTACTTCCGGCACGGTTAGAGTTCAGAACTTCGCTTTGGATGACTGGGATCTTTCGAACTCGGTATTTACTAAGGTTTTAAATACTAACGTGCTGCTTACCGTGACTGCACCGTCTCGCGGGACTACGGTAGGTGCTGCTCGGACTTCGACTTTGACGGTAACGCTGAATAATAGCAACACGAATAATAAGACGCTGACGGATTCTGTTACTCTCACGCAGGAGGCTAATGCTATTGTTTCGTATGGCACTCCGGTTGTGTCGGTGTCTTACGCAGATATTCCTGCGGGTGGCGGTAGTGCCACACCCACCAAGTCTTTCACACAGGCAACAACTTACACTTCAGGTTCTACGGGTTCTATCAGTTCTGGAGGTTCGTGGTCCTATAGTGGTACTGGCGTCAATACTTCCACGGGTGCTGTATCGGGGACTTCGTTAGGCACCACTGAGGTTGCACGTACGAAGAAGACTGATGCTACGGCTACTATCACTATTAATGGCAAGTCTGGTAGTGCCACGGTTGGTGTTTATCAGGAAGCGAATACGATTGAGTCTGTAGGTCCTGTTACGATCACGTCTGCCGAGGTTGACGATATTCCGGCTAGTGGTGGCACCGTTTCGGAGTTCACGTCTTATAAGTGGACTCAGGATGTAACTTATACGTCTGGTGTTACTGACACTTCTAATTACTATGCTACTAGTTACTCTGCTCCTGTCACTGCTTCGTCGCTTGGCACTACAGTCAAGTCTCGCGCGAAGGTTGGTACTTTGACTTTAGAAGTTGTTGGTGAGAAGAATGAGTCTGCTACTCTTACTTTGGATGTGTATCAGGAGGCTAATACGGCCACTTATGCTAGGCCGACTATTACGGCTTCTTATGATGATATTCCTGCAGGTGGTGGTACGGTGTCGCTTACTAAGTCTTTCACTCAGAATGTGACTTACACTTCTGGTTCTACTGGCACGGTATCTTCTGGGGGGTCATGGTCTTATTCTCAGACTTCGGGTTCGGGTCTTAATACGAGTACGGGCGCAGTTACTGCCGCTAGCTTGGGTACTACGGCTAAGGCTCGCTCTCAGGTTGCAAGTGTCCGTGTTCAGTTGACTGCAAATAATAAGACTGAGGCGGTAATGGCTTCTGCTTATCAGGAGGCTAATAGTAGAACGTGGGGTACTCCTACGATTACGACCTTCGAGTATCGAGGTACTCCTGCGGTCAATACGCTTTCTGCGGGTGCTGATAATCGTAACCCGACTTTGTTAGCTACCCAGACTGGTACGTGGACTTCGGGCGCGACCGAAACGGCATCGCTTATAAGCTCTAAGACGTTCACGGGTGGGGATGTTAATACCTCTACGGGTAACTATACGGTTACAAGCTTAGGTAATGTGGTTACAGCTCGTAAGTTGGAGGCTACCATTACGGTTAATATAACTATGAATGGTAAGACGGCGTCGGATTCGTTGTCTCTCTACCGTGAGGCCAATGAGGTTACGTACTCTGATCCTGTTGTTACACATACGTCGCCTATCAGTGTTACTGCTTCTGCAGGGCAATATAGGTTACAGCCTAACTTTACGCAGAGGGCTTACTATACGTCAGGTTCGGAGACGCCTATTTTGTCCGGGTCCTTCACCTACGCGGTCAAGACTGCTCTTACGGGCTTTACTCTCGCTCCCCCTAGTGGTATTGTATCTTATACTGCAAACCCGTCCGTTTCTCCGCGTAATGGTTTCGTTGTGACGATTACGGGTTCCGGCAACGGCAAGTCGGGTACTACGGATGTGACCTTCAATCAGGCGGGTGCTAATCCTGAGATTTATGTGTCTTTGAACGGCACGAAGTATGGCAGCCGTGTCACGGTGAACTTAGAGGGCAAGAGTGCTTCCGAGGTTAGTGTCTATGTCAAGACGAATGATACGTTCGATGTTTCTTAATTGGGAATTGTATATTATTTTGCCTTGCCGCTTGCAATAGACGTAAAATAATTGTAACTTGCAGACATGAAGAAAGCATTCAAATATCGCATTTATCCGAACAAGGCCCAGCAGGCTTTGCTTGAGGCGACGTTTGGGTGCTGTCGCTTCGTTTATAATAAAACGCTTGACATTCGGAAGACGGCGTACGAAACAGATAAGACGAGGTTTAGTAAGTTTGATTTGATTAAGAAAATAAAGTCGCTTAAAGAAGAGTTTCCGTGGTTGCGTGACGTTCCGTCGGTATGCTTACCACAAGCAGTCGATGATATGGATGATGCCTATCAGAAGTTCTTTAAGTCCGGTAATGGTTATCCTAAGTTCAAGACGAAGCGTCATAGTCGTAAATCTTGCCGTTTTCCGGGTCAGAGTAGTGACGTGCTGCAAGACATTAGTCGTTTAAAACTTTCTAAGATAGGTTTAGTCAGGTATAAGAAAGATTGTGAGTTTGTAGGCAATTTGCGTCTTATTGTAGTCAGTCAAGATAGCGACGGTAAGTATTACGCTTCGTGTGTGGTCGAAACGGGCGTCGAAGCACCTAAGCCGCAGCCTGTAGAAGCTAGTACTACGGTCGGCATTGACTTGGGTCTTAAAGACTTTATCATCACGTCGGACGGTCACAAGATACCTAACCCGCGGTTCTACGCTACTGTCGACCGTCGCATAGCACGGTTGCAGAAGCATGAGTCCCGGAAGCAGAAAGGCTCGAAGCGTCGTGCCCGCATACGGTTAAAGATTAATAAACTTTATGTCAAGAAACGTAATTTAATTAAGAACTTCATTTATCATGTTGCCAAGACGTTACTGCGCGAGAGCCAAACGTTAGTAATGGAAGATTTAAATATTGTCGGCATGGTTAAAAATCATAAGTTAGCTAAATCCATTCAGAACATCTGTTGGGGTGAATTAAGGCGAGTACTGGAGTACAAGTCGAAGTGGTTAGGACACAATTTAATCTTTATAGATCGTTGGGCACCAAGCACGAAGACTTGTAGTCATTGTGGTTTCCACAACTCCACGTTAACGCTTTCAGATCGTTCTTGGACGTGTCCGGGTTGCGGTACGCATCATG
>OGPR01002741.1_pt1 | contig 11513 bp, 10 predicted proteins | sample 1552981 | NCBI WGS metagenome assembly OGPR01 (sample SAMEA2580260, study PRJEB22360) | human gut metagenome | biome: human gut; feature: human-associated habitat; material: faeces | place: Denmark | collected 2008/2010 | reverse complement strand
CATTATTGAAATGGTATGGCGAAAATAAAAGAGTGCTGCCGTGGAGAGAAAAAAAGAACCCGTATGAAATCTGGGTTTCCGAGATTATGCTCCAGCAGACGAGGGTGGAGGCGGTCAAGCCGTTTTATGAGCGGTTTATGCGTGAACTGCCCAATGTCGCAGCACTTGCGGTCTGTCCCGAGGAAAAGCTTTTGAAGCTCTGGGAAGGCCTTGGTTACTATAACCGTGTGCGGAATATGCAGAAGGCCGCACAGAAAATTATGGAAGTGTATGACGGTGTATTTCCGGCAGATTACGAAGCCTTAAAAGGACTTCCGGGAATTGGAAATTACACAGCGGGAGCCGTTGCATCGATCGCGTTTTGCATTCCGGTGCCGGCGGTGGACGGAAATGTGCTTCGTGTGATGGCACGCCTCCGGGAGGACGGTGAGGACATTTTAAAGCAGTCCGTGAAAAACCGCGTGGAAGCGGAATTGACCGAAATCATGCCGGCAGAAGATCCGGGAGCCTTCAACCAGGCGATGATGGATCTCGGCGCAATGGTCTGTCTGCCGAACGGCGCACCAAAATGTGAAGTCTGTCCGCTTTTTGACCAGTGTCTGGCGGGACAGCATCAGACCTGGACGGAATATCCGTTTAAAAAGAGCGCAAAGCCGCGCAGAATCGAAGACAGAACCGTTCTGTTATTTCTGGACGGTGCGCACACAGCAGTGCGGAAACGGCCGAAAAAAGGACTTCTGGCGGGACTTTACGAGTTCCCGAACTTCGATGGCGTGCTCTCCGAACAGGAAGCACTTGAAGAGGCAGAAAAATTCGGCGTGACGCCGCTTCATATTCAGGCATTGCCGCCGTACAAGCACATTTTTTCCCATGTCGAGTGGCATATCACAGGATACGCCATTAAAATTGCAGGAAACGATGTGGAGCAGGAAGGGGAAGAAAAAGCCGGATTGATTTTTGCGGATGCGAAAACCGCGGCTGAAAGATATGCCATTCCGTCTGCGTTTGCGGAATACGCAAAATACACAGATCTGGAACGTGCCTGAAACGGCAGAAGAGCAAAAAAGAGCAGGGAGAAAAAAGATGAAGATTTTATCAATTGCAGTACCATGCTATAATTCAGAAGCATATATGGAGAAATGTATCGATTCGCTGCTGGTCGGCGGAGAAGAAGTAGAAATTCTGATCGTGGACGATGGTTCCAAGGACGGAACCACAGAGATTGCAGACCGCTATCAGGAAAAATATCCGACGATTGTAAAAGCGATTCATCAGGAAAACAAGGGCCACGGCGGAGCAGTCAACACGGGTGTGGAAAATGCGACGGGTCTGTACTTTAAGGTTGTGGATAGTGATGACTGGGTAAACCCAGAGGCATACCAGAAGATTTTAAATGTTCTGGCAGAAGTCGTACGCGGACCGAAAACACTCGACCTTCTGATCAGTAACTATGTGTATGAAAAAGAGGGCGCCAAGAGAAAACGTGTGATGCGCTATGCAAAATCGCTGCCGGAAGGCCGCTTTTTCGGATGGGATGAGGCGAAAGCTCTCGGCAAAACACATTATCTGCTGATGCATTCGCTGATTTACCGGACTTCTCTTTTAAGAGAGTGCGGCATGAAGCTGCCGGAGCACACCTTCTATGTGGATAATCTGGTTGCGTTTATTCCGCTTCCGTACGTCAAAACGATGTATTATCTCGATGTCAATTTCTACCGCTACTTTATCGGAAGAGCCGACCAGTCGGTTAACGAGAAAGTCATGATCGGCAGAATTGACCAGCAGATCCGTGTCAACAAGCTGATGATCGATTACCTTGGTGAACAGAAAGGGCTGTCGAAGCACCTGCGGAAATATATGATCAGTTATCTGACCATCATTATGACGGTTTCTTCCGTGATGATGATGCGCTCCGGAACGGAAGAAAATCTCGAGAAAAAGAACGATCTGTGGAGATACCTGAAACAGGAGGATGCAGCCGATTACTTCCGCATCCGCCACGGCATTTTCGGAACTGTTATGAGCAGCAAATCAAAACCGGGACAGAAAATTGCAGTCTATGCCTACAAGGTAGCGCAGAAACTGTATGGATTTAACTAGAAAGTAACGAAGCGGAGGAACGAACAATGCGAGTAGGAATGGGTTACGATGTGCATAAACTGGTGGAAAACCGGAAACTGATTCTGGGCGGTGTGGAAATCCCGTATGAATATGGCCTTCTGGGACATTCCGATGCGGATGTGCTGGTTCATGCCATTATGGATGCGCTTCTCGGCGCTGCAGCACTGCGGGACATCGGACGCCATTTTCCGGACAATGATCCGGCGTATGAGGGCGCCGACAGCATCGAACTGCTGAAAAAAGTCGGTGAGATGCTCGAGGAGCGGATGTATCTGATTGAAAATATCGATGCGACCGTTATTGCACAGAAGCCGAAGCTCCTGCCATACATCGACACGATGGTGAAAAATGTGGCGGAGGCGCTTCATCTCGAAGAGGATCAGGTCAATATCAAGGCAACGACCGAGGAAGGACTTGGCTTTACCGGAAAGAAAGAGGGAATTTCCGCACAGGCGATCTGCTGCATTTCCAAGGCACTCGACCTGATGCCGGACGACCGGATCGCAGGCGGATGCAGCGGCTGCCCGGGATGCGCAAAGAACGCAGAAGAATAAAAGAGAAATGCGATTGCACAAGGCCGGAAGATGTGGTAGACTGGAAGAAGAATAAGGGAGTAGTCGGCGGCATACGTGACGCTATAAGGCCAACAACCGAAGAAAAAGCATTTCTTCTGGCTTTGTATGAAATGACAAGACTTATCTGTATCAACAAATATGGTGCGGATAGGTCTTTTTCTATATAGAAAGAGACCGGTGTACCAGTGGGAACTTATCACAGGAACGCAAAAAGCGTTTTCAGAAGAAAGGACGGATGGAAATGAAAGAGTATCAGGAAAAAAGTTCGAAGATTCTTGATGAGTTACAGACAACGGAGCAGGGACTTTCCGAGACGGAAGCTGCGCGGCGGCTTTCCGAACACGGACCGAACCGGCTGGCGGCGGGAAAAAAGAAGAGCAATCTGCAGCGGTTTTTCGAGGAGCTGAAAGACCCGATGATCCTGATCCTGCTCGCCGCAGCGCTGATTTCCGGCATCACATCGGCGTATGAAGGCGAATCGTACGCTGATGTGGTCATTATTCTCACCGTTGTCATCATTAATGCGGTGCTCGGTGTTCTGCAGGAGAGCAAGGCAGAGAAAGCGATTGAATCTCTGCAGGAGATCGCGGCAGCCACGTCGAAGGTGATGCGCGGCGGGAAAATGGAAGTGAAAAAGAGCGAGGAGCTCGTACCCGGTGATATTGTAATTCTCGAAGCGGGCGATGCTGTTCCGGCGGATGGCCGTATTTTAGAGAGTGCCAGCATGAAAATCGAGGAAGCAGCGCTGACCGGAGAATCTGTCCCGGTCAATAAAACAGCGGATGTTCTGACCTCCGGCGCAGCCAGCGAGGTTCCGCTCGGGGATCGGAAAAACATGGTCTATATGGGAAGCACCGTTGTCTATGGCCGCGGCCGCGCTGTTATCACCGGAACGGGTATGAAAACCGAGATGGGAAAAATCGCCCATGTTCTGACGCAGTCGGCGGATGAGAGCACACCGCTGCAGAAGCGGCTGAACCAGCTCAGCAAAATCTTAAGCGTGATGGTGCTCGCCATCTGTGCCGTGATTTTCATTGTCGGTATTTTAAAAGAGGGCGTGACGCCGCAGAACATCTTAAATACCTTTATGGTAGCCGTCAGCCTTGCCGTAGCGGCAATTCCGGAAGGACTTGCAGCAGTTGTCACAATCGTGCTTTCCATCGGTGTGACCAAAATGTCAAAGCGGAATGCGTTGATCCGGAAACTGACGGCTGTCGAGACGCTCGGCTGTACGCAGGTGATCTGCTCGGATAAGACAGGAACGCTGACCCAGAATAAGATGACCGTGGTAAAACATGAGGGAAGCGATATAAAACGTCTCGTATCCGTCATGGCACTCTGCTCCGATGCGGAGCCGGACGAAAACGGCGAGGCAGTCGGAGAACCGACGGAATGTGCGTTGGTCAACGATGCGCAGAAAGAGGGATGTCCGAAGAAGAGCCTGTCCGTCCAGTATCCGCGTGTCGGGGAAGCGCCGTTTGATTCGATGCGGAAACGCATGACAACGATCCACCGCGCAAACGACGGAACGTATTTTTCCTGCACAAAAGGCGCACCGGATGAGATTCTGAAGCGGTGCACCTCCGTTTGGCGTGACGGCAGAAAACAGCCGATGACAGAAGCATTCCGGCAGGAAATCCTGTCGCAGAACAAGGCGATGGCAGACCAGGCACTCCGCGTGCTGGCGGCAGCAGGAAGAGCGTGGAACCAGATGCCGTCCTCCCAGGAGCCGGACTTTCTGGAGCAGGATCTCTGCTTTTTAGGACTTTGCGGTATGATTGATCCGGTGCGGCCGGAAGTAGTCGATGCGATCCGGGAATGCCGCGGTGCAGGCATCCGTCCGGTGATGATTACGGGTGACCACAAAGACACAGCAGTTGCTATTGCAAAAGAGCTGGGTATTCTGGAGGCGGGCCGGAAAGCGGTAACGGGAGCCGAGATTGACCAGTTAAGCGATGAGGAGCTTGACCGGAGAATCGAGGAATATGCTGTTTACGCACGCGTCCAGCCGGAGCATAAAGTGCGGATCGTCGATGCGTGGAAGCGGAAAGGCAGAATCACCGCGATGACAGGAGACGGAGTCAACGATGCGCCGTCGATCAAGCGTGCGGATATCGGCATCGGAATGGGCATCACGGGAACGGATGTGACGAAAAACGTGGCAGATATGGTGCTCGCGGACGACAACTTTGCGACGATCATCGCAGCGGTTGAGGAAGGAAGACGAATCTACGATAATATCCGCAAGGCAATTCAGTTCCTTCTGGCATCGAACCTTGCCGAGGTGCTGTCGATTTTCTGCGCGACGCTGATGGGCTTTACGATTTTAAATCCGGTGCATTTGCTCTGGATCAACCTGATTACGGACTGCTTCCCGGCGCTGGCGCTAGGTATGGAGGACGGTGAGACAGACATCATGAAACGCCCGCCGAGAAATGCGGATGACGGTATTTTTGCGGACGGCCTCGGCTTTGATGTTGCGTTTCAGGGCATCGTGATTACGGTGCTGACGCTAGCGTCCTACTTCATCGGCCACTATCTGGAAGCCGGCCGCTGGGAAATCGTCAACAGCCCGGACGGCATGTCGATGGCGTTTCTGACACTCTCTATGGTGGAAATTTTCCATTCCTTCAATATGAGATCACGGAAAGGTTCTATTTTCCATATGAAGCATCAGAACAAGTATCTGTGGGGCGCGATGGCACTCTCATTTGTCCTCACATCCGCCGTCATTTACATCCCGGCACTGTCGAGTGCGTTCGGTTTTGAGCGGATCAGCGCGTTGGAATATGATGTGGCGATCGGCCTTGGACTGCTTGTCATTCCGGCGGTCTAAATCAGCAAGTGGATCCGGCGGAAATTTGCTTGACAAACGAGAAAAATTTGCATAAACTAGAACAAACGGAAACAGAAAAAGGCTTGGAACGGAAAAAGTAGAAAATCAGAATTGTTTCACAGAGAATGGCAGACAAATGGGGCTGGAAGCTGCCTGAAATGAGGATTTTTGAAGTGCGTCCGGAAGCCGGCCGGGTGAAGCGGAAAAAGTGGGTAGTCCGGCACGGGTCCTGCACGTTATGCAGAAGAAAAGAAGAGGGCAGGTGTGCCCTTAAAGTAAAGTGGAACCACGGAGCTATTTCGTCTTTATCGGAGATGAAACAGCTCCGTTTTTGAATATTGCCCTTCGGGCAAAAAAGGTGGTAAGAAATAAAAATCTGAAAAAGTCCCGGCAGGAGGCAAGGAGAGGAAAGATGAGTTTTTTCGCGTATTTTAAAGAGGAATTTCAGGTGATTCAGGAGCGGGATCCGGCGATACATTCTCCCATGGAAGTCTTGCTGTATCCTTCATTTCGTGTTATGCTGAAGTACAGACGGGCGCACAAGCTATATCTGAAAGGCCATTACTTTCTGGCCAGGTGGATTTCACAGCGGGCAGCGAGAAAAACCGGTATCGAAATCCATCCGGGTGCGACGATCGGAAAGGGACTGTTTATCGACCATGGAGCAGGCGTTATCATCGGAGAGACGACCGTCATCGGAGACAACGTGACGCTGTATCAGGGCGTGACGCTCGGCGGTAATGGTAAGGAGACCGGGAAACGTCATCCGACGCTGGAGGACAATGTTATGGTCAGCGCCGGTGCGAAGATCATCGGATCGTTTACGATCGGGGAAAACTCCAAAATCGGAGCCGGATCGGTTGTGATCGAGGAGGTTCCGCCGAACTGTACCGTCGTCGGCGTGCCGGGGCACATTGTGAAGCAGAATGATGTGCGGATTCCGAGAAAAAGCATGGATCACATTCATCTGCCGGACCCGATTTTCGAGGATATCAAGGTGCTCCAGCAGGAGAATACGGAACTTACGAACCGTGTACTCGAGCTGGAGGGCGAGCTGCGTCAGATGAGGAAAAAAGAAAGGACAGAACAGAAGTGACGGAAGTGGGCAAAGAGACAGAAAACGAGGAGCTTTTTCCAGAGGCGGTTTTCGGGGAGAAGGATTATCTTTCGGAGGTATTCGGACTGGAACAGCATGACATCCGCATGTATTCGCCGCTTACGCTGGCCTACATCGGGGATGCTGCGTATGAGATCGTCATCCGCACGATTCTGGTGCGGAAAGCAAATATGCAGGTCAACAAGCTGCACCGCCATGCGGCAGGGCTTGTAAAGGCGGAGAAACAGTCGGCGATGATTGAAATTCTGGAGCCGCTGTTTACCGAAGAGGAAAAACAGATTTATAAAAGAGGCAGAAATGCGAAATCCTATACCAAGGCAAAAAATGCGTCCACGATCGACTACCGCCGGGCAACCGGGTTTGAGGCCGTGATGGGGTATCTGTACCTGAAAGGGGATTACAAGCGGATGATCGACCTGATCCGGGCAGGACTTGGCGAAGTGTGAGAGCAGATAAGATTCAGAAAATAAAAAAGAAGCGGCAGGGCAGTGGGGCTTTTGAAAAAGCAAAAGTTTCCACTGCTTTTGGGACCGCGGAACAGGAATGATATGAGAGAAAACAACAGAAACGACAAGAGAAACTTTGAGAGAAGAGACGGAAAAAAACGTGACTTTAAGGGGAAACGAGATTACCGTGACAGAGACAGAAAACAGGAAGTACAGCAGGCGGATGAGGAATTTACAGGCGGCATGGTAGAGGGAAGAAACGCTGTCATCGAGGCGTTCCGCTCAGGCAAGACCGTGGACAAGCTGTTCGTCCTTGCAAGCAGCCAGGACGGCCCGATCCGCACGATCATCCGTGAGGCGAAAAAACACGATACCATCATCAATTATGTAGAAAAAGAACGTCTTGACGAGCTGTCCACCACCGGAAAGCATCAGGGTGTCATTGCACAGGTGGCTTCCTACAGTTATGCAACCGTTGAGGACATCCTCGCGCGCGCAGAGGAGAAAGGGGAGCCGCCATTTATCCTTCTGCTGGACGGCATTGAGGATCCGCATAACCTCGGTGCGATCATCCGTACCGCAAACCTGGCAGGCGCACATGGTGTCATCGTGCCGAAGCACCGCGCAGTCGGCCTGACAGCAACCGTTGCCAAAACGTCGGCAGGTGCATTAAATTACACACCGGTGGCAAAGGTGACGAATCTGGTGCAGACCATGGAAATGCTGAAGGAAAAGGGCATCTGGTTTGTATGCGCGGACATGAACGGACAGAGAATGTATGATCTCGACCTCAAAGGACCGATCGGCCTTGTAATCGGAAATGAGGGAGAGGGTGTCAGCCGTCTGGTGAGAGAAAACTGCGACTTCACAGCCACAATTCCGATGAAAGGCGATATCGACTCTCTGAACGCTTCCGTGGCAGCCGGCGTGCTCGCTTATGAGATTGTAAGACAGAGAAGCTGCTAGAAATTGCGGAAAATCACATTACGCTCCGGCGGAAGAAAGATGAAGGATACAAGAGATATGATGGTGAAAGATTACGATACCTGTACGGATGAGGAGCTGATTGCGCGTCTGCGGGCAGGAGAACGCGAGATTACCGATTATCTGATCGACAAATACAAATCGCTGGTGCGGACCAGGGCGAGGGCGCTGTACCTGGTGGGCGGAGATCACGAGGATCTGATCCAGGAGGGCATGCTCGGACTTTTTAAGGCAGTGCGTGACTACAAACCGGGGAAGGAGGCATCGTTTGCCACCTTCGCCGGCCTGTGCATCGACCGTCAGATGTATTCGGCAGTGGCATCGTCCCAGCGCCAGAAGCATCAGCCGCTGAACAGCTTCGTCTCGTTAAGTGAACCGGTTTCCGAGCAGGAGCTGCGCCTGGTGGACGAGGAGACACCGGAGGAGATCATGATCAGCCGGGAAAACGTAATCGGCATGCATGAGCGGATCAAAGAACGGCTCAGCAAATTTGAGTACCAGGTGCTGGAATTGTATCTGAAAGGGTACGATTATACGCAGATTGCAGAAAAACTTGGAAAGCAGCCGAAGGCAATCGACAATGCACTGCAGAGAATCCGCAGTAAAGTGCGGGAGGTCTGTTCGTGAGATGGGAAAACAACCGAAAAAATTACGGCGAATTGTCAAAAGCGCAGGAAAATCTGTGAATAAATAAAAATTTTCAAATTTGTAGAAAAAACTGTTGACAATTCACTATAGTTTTGATAGAATACCAAATGTAGCAAGGAGCTAACAAAAAAACAAAACAACTTGCGAGTGCTGATGTGGCTCAGTCGGTAGAGCGTCGCCTTGGTAAGGCGGAGGTCACGGGTTCGATTCCCGTCAGCAGCTTTATTTTTTTGCAAAAATGAAAGTTGGCATATATTCCTTGCAGATATGGGAATTGGTGCCGACTTTTTTTACATTTTCACGGTTGCACGATGTTAGGTGACAGGGTATACTGTTACAGAAGTAAATGCTTTGATTTACACAAACAGAAAACAGTAGAAAAGGGATATTATATGAGAAAAATCATACTTGCTTCTGCTTCACCAAGACGCAGAGAGCTTCTGGCGGCAGCCGGTGTTATTTTTCAGGTATGCGCAGCTGACGGAGAGGAAAAGATTACTTCGGATAAACCAGAAGAAATCGTTCGAGAGTTGTCGGAACAGAAAGCAACTGCAGTTGCACTGAATTTTGATATGGAAGAGGGGACGGTTGTGATCGGAGCAGACACAATTGTTTCTTATAATAATGAAATCCTCGGAAAACCGGTCGATGAGTCCGATGCATTTAAGACACTTAAAATGCTTCAGGGAAATATACATCAGGTATATACAGGGGTAACAGTTTTGATAAAGAAAAATGGAAAATGGGAGGATATCTCATTTTCTGAGAGTACAGATGTTTCTTTCTACCCGGTCTCCGATGAGGAAATCAGAACTTATATTGCGAGTGGTGAACCAATGGACAAAGCCGGAAGCTATGGTATTCAGGGCGGATTTGGCATTTATGTGAAAGAAATCCGGGGAGAGTATACGAACGTAGTGGGATTGCCGGTTGGCAGACTTTTTTATGAAATGAAGAAACATGGGATTGAATTAAGAGGATAAACAAATGATAAAGGCTTGTATTTTTGATCTGGATGGTACTTTGGCAAATACACTGGAGTCAATGGCTTATGTGGCGAATGAGATTTTAAAGAGTATGAATCTCAAACCACAGCCGGTGGAAAACTTTAAATATTACAGTGGGGAAGGGGCGGATATGCTCATTCACCGCTGTCTGAAAGATGCCGGTGATCCAGAACTGACACATTATGAAGAAGTTCGCAGGATTTACAGAAAAAAATTTGATGAAGATCCATTATACAAAGTTGTACCATATGAAGGCATTAAAGAAATGCTGAAGGAGCTGAAAAAACGTGGAATGAGGCTGGCAGTCTGCTCGAACAAACCACATGTGGCAGCTGTGAAAGTAATAGAGAAGATGTTTGATGGGTATTTTGACCTTGTGATCGGACAGAGTGATTCAATACGAAGAAAACCAGCTCCGGATGGTCCTTTGAAAGCGGCGTCAGAATTTGGCGTATCTCCATCAGAGTGTATGTATGTAGGTGACACCAAAACAGATATGGAAACAGGAACTGCTGCAAAAATGCATACGGTAGGAGTACTCTGGGGATTTCGTGACCGTGAGGAACTGGAGAGTAATGGTGCGGAAAAAGTAGCTGAGAAACCACAGGATTTATTATATATATGCGAGGAATGGAAAAATGATTAAACTTGTTGCAAGTGATCTGGACGGAACTTTACTTTTTAAGGGGGCGCAGAGCCTTCCGGAAGAAATTTTCCCACTGATCAGACAGTTAAAAAAAATGGGAATACTGTTTGTGGCTGCAAGTGGACGTCAGTATGCAAATATGAAAAAAATGTTTCGGCCAGTAGTGGATGATATGGCGTTTATCAGCGAAAATGGCGGTCTTGCTGTGTATAATGAAAAAGTTCTTTATCAGGACAGTTTTGAACAGGAGCTGGTCCGTGAAATCGCAGAAAGTATTTATGACAAAGAAGGATCAGAATTTACCTGTTCCACGAAAGATTTTTACTATATCAGACCGAAAACAGAACATTTCAGAGATCTGATGATCAATGTCGTTGGAAATGTCTGCAAAGAAATCAATAGCTTTGAAGAAATCACGGAACCGTGTATGAAACTGGCAGTATATGAAAGAGGCGGACTGCAGGACGATACGATTCATTACTGGAATGAACGCTTTGGGGACAAATGTACAGTTGTGACTTCCGGAACAGCATGGGTGGATTTTATTCCTTTTGATACCAATAAGGCAAAAGGTGTTGAAAAATATCAGGAGATTCTGGGAATCAGACCGGAAGAATGTATAGTGTTTGGTGATGAATACAATGATATTGCCATGCTGAAATCTGTTCCGTACAGTTTCGCAATGGCACATGCCAAAGATGGAGTAAAACAGGCAGCAGCATATGAAACGGAGAGAGTTGAGACAATACTAAAAAAGCTGATTACGGCGAAAGGAAACATTGAGGAGGTATTGAAATAATGTATACAGAAGAGAGTATTGAGATTTTTTTGAAAGAACAAGGCAGACTTTATGATGAACCGGTAGCTGAGACTGTGGAAGAAGCGGAGGAATTTCTGGAAGACTGCATGGCTGTTGAAGTAAAAAATATCAAAGAAGTAAAAGAATATCTGGATGAAAGCGGCATGGATGTTGAGGGCATGAGTAAAGAAGAACTTCTAGAAGCCAGTGAAATCTTCTCTTTGCCGGACGAAACTTATTTGATCGTGGAAGGATGACAACGCTACAAAAAGCTATTCTGGAAATCTTGTAACTATTCAGCCACTATTATAAATGGAATGAATAGTTACGAAAA
>OGPR01002729.1_pt1 | contig 11562 bp, 7 predicted proteins | sample 1552981 | NCBI WGS metagenome assembly OGPR01 (sample SAMEA2580260, study PRJEB22360) | human gut metagenome | biome: human gut; feature: human-associated habitat; material: faeces | place: Denmark | collected 2008/2010 | reverse complement strand
ATCCTTAACAATCAATGTTCCGACATTGCCTGCTTCAACTTCTTTTATCAACGCTTGAAAGCCGGGGCGATTGAAATTCACACCCGAAAAACCATCGTCAGTAAAATGGCGGATATTCTCAAAGCCATTCCTACGGGCATAATCTTCAAGATATTTTTTCTGATTGGTAATAGAATTACTCTCGCCATTCAAATCATCATCTCTTGATAATCTCTCGTAAAGTGCCGTAATCTTTGAAGTCCTTGACATTCTCTTAACCTCCTTCCTTATGTATTTTCAATTTAGGACAGTTAATTTTATCGTCCTATTAAAGTATAGCCCTCGGGGGCCAGCTCAATCGCGGTAACGCTCTCGCCAAACGTGGACGCCCACGCGTCAAAGTTCAGCAGGCCTTCCTGCTCCAAAAGCCCATATTGCAGATACCGCATCATGATGTACATTTCAGTCATCGAATTGGAAATCGGTGTGCCGGTGGCAAACACAATACCGTGCCCGCCGGTCAGCTCGTCCATGTACATGCACTTCATGTACATGTCGCTGGCCTTTTGGCTTTCAGTCTGGGAGATACCGGCCACGCGGGTCATCTTGGTAGTGACCATTGCGTTTTTGAAGTAGTGCGCCTCGTCCACCATCAGGCTGTCCACGCCCAGCTCCTCAAAGGTGATGACGTCATCCTTGCGGCTCTGGTCGTTGAGCTTGTCCAGCTTCCGTTGCAGTTGCTTTTTCATGCGCTCCATCTGCTTGATGGTAAAATTCTCGGCGCGCTGGGCCTTCAATGCAGCGGTCTGTGCCACTACATCGTCGATTTGCTTTTGCAGGTACATTATCTGCCGTTCATCGGAAAGCGGTATCTTTTCGAACTGACTGTGCCCGATCACAATAATGTCAAAGCTGCCTGTAGCAATGCGGGCACAAAATTTTTTGCGATTGGCCTTTTCAAAATCCGTTTTGCGCGCCACCAGAATTTCCGCGTTGGGGTAGAGCAACAGCGCCTCGGACGCCATCTGTTCGGTCAAATGGTTGGGTACTACGATCAAGGTTTTATTGCAAAGACCCAAACGCTTTTTCTCCATCGCGCTGGCGACCATCTCGAACGTCTTCCCAGCCCCCACCTCGTGTGCCAGCAGTACGTTGTTGCCGTACAGCACGTGGGCAATGGCGTTGCGCTGGTGTGGCCGCAGTGTGATTTCCGGGTTCATGCCGGGAAAGCGCAGATTGCTGCCGTCGTATTCCCGAGGGCGGATGCAGTTGAATTTGCTGTTGTACAGGCTTACCAGCGCCTGCCGCCGCTGCGGCTCCTTGAAAATCCATTCTTCAAATTTGTCTTTTATCAAGCATTGCTTTGCGTAGGCAGCCTCGGTGGCGGCGTGGTTCAGCACGCTTTTTTTGTTTCCTTCTGCGTCGGTGATCGTGTCAAACACCTGCACAGGCCGCAGGTTCAGCGCCGCCTCTGTGATTTCATAGGCATTCTTGCGGTTTGTGCCGTAGGTGACGGTTGCCTTGATGCTGCCGTTGCCGTAGCGCTTGTTCGTGATATTCCACTCACCGGTGAACGACGCAAACAGCACCTTCACGGAAAGGCGCGTGGACAACGGCGGCTCCAGCAGCTCCATGAGAAAATCCTGAATATATTCAGGCGGTATCCAGGTAGCACCCAGCCGCACCGCAATTTCGCTGGCGTCGAGGTCCTTCGGCTGTACCTGCTCCAGCGCCTTCACATTGACCTGATAGTCCGGGTCGGACGTAGCAGCCAGCCGGGCAGCGGCCAGCTTTTGCCGCACATTGCCGGAAAGGTATTCATCTGCCGGCAGATAGACCGGTTCGTCCTGCTCCGGGTCACGGAAGATAACGCCGGTCAAATCGCGGATGATTTCGTCCTGCGCTTTTCCCGTGACCTGTGCCATGTAGGCAAGGTCCACACGGGCCTTCTCGGTCAGGCTCAGCACCAGCGCTTCATCGGCGGTATCCACATGGTCCAACACCTGTGCCGGGCGGATGGTCCGCTTCGTGAACATATCCGTCTTGCCCCTGTAATGGCCCTCACTGTCGATGTCCTCCAGCGAGCAGAGCAGGAAATACCCGGAATCCTCACGGAACGCCGAAGCCGTGCCGCGGCTGTTGATTAGCCCATACGTATCGTGGTAGAAATCATACTGGGCGGTCAGCTGCGCTTGCAAAGCGGCAATCGTTTCATCAGGCAGATTGTCCAGTTGTGCCCGAATCAGCTCCCGGCAGGTATCCCGCAGAGGAACCAGCGCCTTGATGCGGGTAAGCGCGGTGGTGCTGGCCTTCACAGCACGCATTTTGGAATTTTCGCGGTAATAAACTGTGTCGTCTTTAACAACATAACTGAAATTTCGTGTGTCTGGGTCGGCATCGAGCGTGTCACTTTCCTCCTGCGCGTCCTCCCGGTCATCCGCCAGCGTGTACTCGGCCTGCAAATTTGCAAGGGCCGTGTCAAGCTGACCTTCCAGTGATGTTCCATTTTCCAGCGGCGCGCAGGTGGGGCGCTGCCCGTAGGGGCCGCTGACCATCTGCATCTCGCCGCAGATCATCTCGGGATGGTCGATGAAATACCGGTTCAGCGGAATGCCGTCTGCAGTCTCGCCTACATGAATCCATGGCGCGTCCTGCTCCAAAACCCGACCACGCTTTTGCAGAAACAGAATGTCTGAGGTAACGGTTGTACCGGCCTGTGCGGTAAAGGTATTGTTGGGCAGCCGCACCGCGCCAATCAGGTCACATCGGGCAGCCAGATACCGGCGCACGCCTTCGGACTTTTTATCCATCGTGCCGGAGGTCGTTATAAACGCCATAATGCCGCCGACGCGGAGTTTATCTACGGTCTTGGCTAGAAAGTAATCGTGAATTTGAAAGTGCAGCTTGTCGTATTGACGGTCCGTAACCTGATACTGCCCAAACGGCACATTGCCGATAGCCAAATCAAAGAAGCTGTCCGGCAGGTCGGCTTTTTCGTAGCCACAGATTTGAATTTTGGCTTTCTGGTATAACTGCTGCGCGATGCGGCCTGATACACTGTCCAGCTCGACGCCGTAGAGCTTTGCATTGTTCGTATCAAAGCTGCCGCTGCGGTGCCCAAAGAATGCACCTACACCCATGCTGGGCTCCAGCACATTGCCGCCCACGCAGCCCATGCGGGTCAGCGCGCGGTACATGGCATGGATGACGGCAGGCGGCGTGTAGAACGCCGTCAGCGTGGATTCCTGTGCGGCGTCGTATTCCTCCGGCGTCAGCAGGTCCTTCAGCTGCTCGTACTCGCTGTGCCAGCTGTCCTTGTTGGGGTCAAAGGCATCGGCCAGACCGCCCCAGCCGAGATACCCGGCCAGAACATCCTGCTCGGCCTCCGTGGCCGGTGTGCCGCGCTGTTCGATTTGCTTTAGTGTCCGAATTGCATTTAGGTTCGCAGCAAACTTGGCCTTAGCCCCTGTGGGAATCTCCGGCTCATAGGGTGCAAGGTAGTTGGTGGGGGCTTGCGCGGCGGACTCGTCGGTAGGAAGGGCGTTTCCCTGCGGCTCGTGTTCTTCCGCCTCGTCGAGGTCTATTTCCATGAGGCTGTCAAAATCGAGATTGGAGAGCACCGCTTGGTTCAGATCATCGAGCGAGCCATACCGTTCCTGTGCGTAGAGAGTATCGTCCACCAGCTTGGTGACAGTGCAGTGCTCCAAATCAGCATACACCTGAATGACGTGCTTCTCATCCTCAGTGGTGGTATAGCCCAAATCGATTTGTGTCAGGTCGGAAAAGTCCGGCTCGGTGATTTCAAATTCGTCCTTGAGATAATCCTCAATGTAGGATAGCGCTTGTTCCGTCTGCGTTTGCACAAGGGCTTCGTGCTGCTGCTCGGAGAGCATCATACCGCCGTTGTGCGGGTTGGCGTCCAGCTGCCGCTGAAACTCCTCCCGGCTGATGGCACGCCCAAACAAGGGTGCTTCCTCGTCCCGCAGATGCACATCAAACTGCCCGATGCGCTCCACGGTGAATCGGTGGTCATCCTCAAGATAGACAACGCTGCCCTCGGCGCAAATGGACCTGTTTTCCGGCACGGTACTGGGTTCATCGCGCACCGCACTGGCGGGTTCTCGCTGCTCGGCAGCCCATGCGGAATACTGCTCCAACTCCTGCGGCGTCAAAAAGCGCTGCATCTCGATCAGATAGGCAATGCGCTTGGCTGCGGCCCGCCATAGCAGCCGACGCTCAAAGCGGCCTTCCTCATTTGTCAAAATCAGCTTCAATCCGGCAGGACCATGGTCCACCCAGCCATGAGCACCGCTTTGGTAATCCCATGACCGACCACCGCTGCCGTATTCCTTCTTCAAAAAAGCGGCGTGGTCGCCCTGCGTGGTTGTGAACTGCTGATAAATGCGGAATTTGCTGTTCTCAAAATTGCTGCCCGCTGCCAGAGCCAAGTTGACTTCCTCGTCCGTGATAACGCTGCCGTCATCCATCTGCGGGGCATTGTACTCTGCAACGGGCAGGGCAGAGCGAATGACAGTTTCCTGCTTTTCCGGGGTGAGAAAATCATCCTTTTCAAACCTGTCATCTTCCGCGCTCGTCGGCGAACCGTCAGGCAGTTCAAAGGAAAGCTGCTCCTCTACCTGCGGCAGTTCCTTCGGGTCGATGGCCGCAATCAGCTCATGCTGTTCAATCAAGTCGTTCAGCGCATTGGCCACGGCACGCCACGACAGCAGCGTTTCCGCGCTGCGGGTCAGATACGCGCCCTGCCAGACAAGCAGGCCATTGTCCTGCCTGTGAAAGCCCACGCGGGTATCATCAGCCAGCAAAAGTTCTGTGAAAATATCCTTGTAGCTTTCCCGCACAAAGCGCAGCCGGTCAATGAGCAGGGGATTCTTATTAAAAAAGGTAAAATACTCGGCGTTGTCTGCCCGGGAAGACGTCTCTGCCGCCAGCAGCTGCGGCAGGAGTGTGGGCGGAAATTCAGGCAAAGCAAAAGCGGAGAGCGCTTGCTCGCTCTCCGCCTTTGCGGGTGCTTCGGTTAAACTTCGTACAGCATCGGAAGGATTGTCTCCTCCGCCTGCTTTTTCAGGCTGTTGGTTATCTGCGTCCAGCCCAGCGGGTTCGTCCTGCGGTCCGGCATCGGGGTGGTCTGCATCAGCTCGTGTAGGGTCTTGTCCACCATCTGCTGTGCTGCCCGTCCGATTCGGCTGCAGCTCGTCAGCAGCGTGCCCTCCAACATCAGTTGGTCGCAGAGCGTCGGCTCGTTCTGCTCCAGATATTCCAGACGCAGCCTCGCGTAGCGGTTCAGGTAAGGGTTCGGCTGGTTCGGCAGGGAAAGGCTCGGAATCAGGTAGCCTTCGCGGTTCTTCGTGTACGTCATGATGTATAGCCACCTCTCGGCTGTTCAATTGTGTTCGTGTGCTTTCATTATGAACTGGTTCGTGTGATATTGCAATGCTGTCACGGTTTAGTCGCAGCGCCTCGCGCCCAATTGCGTTCAGCATCGGTTCTGCGGCGGCCTGCAGATAGCCGCCTAAACACAGTGAAATCTGACAGGTGTCGAACTGGCTGACACTTTGAAATGCCGGATAATCCTCGTCCTGCACCGGCAGCCCAATCCGCAGCCGTGCCATGTAGACAGCACTCTGCGTGACCAGTACCTGCAAGAGCTGCATCTGCTCGTCAGGCTGCGCCCATTGCAGAGTGCTGTCCGCCACATTGCGTTCTAGCATACGGCGGGCACGATCTGCATCGTTGGAAACGCCCTCTTGCGCCAGCGCCGCCAGCCAGTCATCGGATTTGCCTTGCAGAAGCAGCGGGCGCGTTGTGTCCGTGACTTCCCACGGCCCGCTGGTGCGTGTCTGGCTCAATAGTGTGGTATCACCGATGGCAAAGACCGGCTTTGTCACCGCCACGCCCTGTCGGCGCTGCAGCACGGTAATACTTCTGCTGCCGCGCATGACCAGCCGGTTTGCCTGCTTGTTCCAGTACTCCATGCTGGCGCAGGCCGCGGCGTCGGGCCGCTGGGCGTGAATCAGCAGTTGGTTCAGATAGGTGGTGTGATAGTTGTGGGCGGCAGTGTACAAAAAGCTCTGCCATGCCTGCGGCGATGCTGTGACCCGCACGGCCTCCTGCCGAGCCAGCTGAAATATATCCTGCGGTTTCGGCATCTTGACACCTACCTTTCTAATTCATCTAAATTGTGCTCCTGTCGCGCAACTTCCATATCATGAAGCTCCGGCAACAGTCGGCTTACATCCTTAAAGCCAACTGCATCCACATACAGGGCTTCAGCCTTGTCGCCGCGTTCCAAGACAATCAGGTCACTGACGGACAAAGACGGCATACTGTTGGCGCAGGGCCGGTCATCATAATTGAAATCCCGGAAGCACTTGTCCGGTGTGTAGTCCCGGGGCATGTTTGCCACATAGGCACAGCGGTAATCGGTGGCCTTCAGCTTGTTCTGGGCATAGTCATAATCCGTAAAGCGATATTCGCATGTGTAATGTGAAATTTGATATATCAGCAGTCTGTCTAACTTATCACCCGGCTGCGGATGCTCCGGTTCAACATAACAGCCTCTTTTGAAGCACTGTTTTGCATACTGCTGGATGTGGCAGAAACGACTACCTACATAAAAGTGCGTATCGTCAACTGTCTGCACATCTTTCACCAGCTGTGAACCATCTGCGTAGTTTTCAATGATGCGCTGACCGTTGCGCACCTGAAACAGCTGCTGCCCATCACGGTTCAGAAAACGTGAGAAGCGAAGTGCGCTGCAAAGCTCCGGTGCATTGCCCCACTCGGTTATGTGGATGTCGTTTCCAACATGTACCTTTGTGTGACCATTTTCTTCCGTGTAGTAGTGAGGCCGGATACGATCTACGCCAACTGCCGTCACAAGCTGCTTTGCCATTTCAATGAGCTGCTTGTCATTGCGATCTGCAAAAGGGCCGCGATAATCATCACACAGGTAATTGACGCCGTTCCGCACCTGCATGATGGTTACTGCGCCATCCGGGTCACGGCGGTCAATTCCAACAGTCAGGCGCGGGTAGGGAAGATTGGTGCGCTCGTTCCAGGTGTACTCGTTGTTGTAGGGCATTTCTCTCAACTGCTGGTAGCGCTTCATCAAATCAGCCGTATCTGAAAAGAACTCCGTAGGAGCTTGTTCTTCAAACTGTTGCGGAAAGACGTGCGACATAAAATCGGGAATCAGGTAATATCTGTACTCTGCCATTTCAACGCTCCAGACTGGTTTGTTTTTCCGGCATAAGATGGCGGGAGTTTCGTTCCAGAAGCTGCATGATGATTCCTAGCATCTGTTCTTGTGTGTAGCCGGTGGGGAAGTAGCGGGCAATTTTGCTGACGCTGATGGTCAACATCGGATCACGGGGCGGTACACTGGGCTTTTTGGTGTCCATGATTTCCAGCAGCTTGCCGTGATTCAGCGCGCCGTCCTTGCTGGCGGCCTTGAGCTTCTGTGCCTGCGATAACGACGGTGAGCAGGACTGAGATTCAATGTAATCGAGGAAATCATTCTGCTCGGAGGGGGAAAGGTAAGAAAGCTCTACGGCGGGGGTGAATTTCAGACTGCCGTCATCGACTTTCTTTTGCAGGTCGGGGACGAGGCTGTTCAATCGAACGAAACGTTGCACCTGCCTGCCGCTTTCTCCTGTTTTCAGCCCTACTTCGTCTGCTGCTTCCAACTTCCCGACAAGTTGTCGGGAAGTTAAATCTCGTCGTGCGCCCTGACGGCTGATAGCTTCCAGTTTCATCGCATACGCCCTGGCCTTCTCCATCGGGCTGATATGCTCTCTCTGAATATTGGAATCGACCATATCAATAATTGCCTGGTCATCATCAATATCCCGCACCTGAACCTTGACCCTATCCAGCCCTGCCCGCTGCGCAGCGTGAAACCGCCTATGACCGCTGATGATCTCATACCCACCCTCGGCACGGCGGCGCACGGTCAGGTTGGTAAGCACACCGTTCTCCCGGATGCTGTCCACCAGCTTCTGCATATCCTCATCGTCGCGTACCTCAAACGGATGCCCGACGAACGGATGCAGCTCGGTTAGCGACACCTCTGTGACCAAATCCCCGCTTTCCCGCTGCCTGTCGGCTTCTGAGGAAAACATATCATCGATTGAGGGCATCTTCATCGCGTTCAAAAACTTGTTCTTCGCGGCCATAGCCGGATACCTCCTTCGCAAATTCAATATAGGCCTTTGCACTGTTGCTTTTCGGGTCGTACAGAATCGTCGGCTCTGCATTGGCCTGGCTCTCCTGTACCTTCACGTTTCTGGGAATCTCCGTTGTGAAAACGTGAATCTTATTGCCGTAAGTGCTGCGGACCTGCCCGCAGTAGTGGTCGGAAACATTCGTGTGCTCGGTCATCGTCAGAAGGATGCCCTTCACGCGCAGCCCGGGGTTGATTTTACGCTGCACATTCGCAATAGAGGATGTCAGCTGCGACATGCCCACAACGGAGAATGGCTGCGCCTGCATCGGGATAATAATTTCATTGGCGGCGGCCAGCGCATTGGTCAGCAGCAGGCCAACAGAGGGGGAGCAGTCGATCAAACAGTAGTCGTACTGATTGTTGTACTGCTCCAGGCAGGATTTCAGAAGCACCTCGCGGCACATCATCGTACCCATGGCCAGCTCAAAGCCCGCCAGCCGCAGATTGGACGGGATAAAATCCACCCGTGCGGCAGCCTCCTTGCGTCCTGTCTGGTAGACACACTCCCGATTTCCTATCGGCTTTTCGCAGGAGGTCTTCATCAGCAGCTCCGTAATGGTTTGGTCAAGGTCCTTTTCCGGTGGAATACCGCAGTAGCAGGAAAGATTGCCCTGCGGGTCAAAGTCCACCATCAGGACGCGGTAGCCCTGCTGGGTCAGGGCAATGCCGAGGTTATACGTTGTGGTCGTTTTCCCCGTGCCGCCCTTCTGGTTTGCGATTGCGATTGTTTTCATCTTGTTTCCTCCAAAATATCATCCATGCTGATGCAGTGCGCGCGGTATTCCTGCATGTATTGCACCAGCGTGTCGTTGTAATCCTTGCCCACCGGCGGCGGGCGGTCCTCCACGGCTTTGCCGCTGCCGGCAAGGTGCGCAATAATATCCTGCGTTCGGATCCGCCCTGCGTTGTCATTGTCCAGACAGAGGACGATTTTGCGGACTGCCGGGAAATACTTCAAAAACGCATCCAGCGCGGCATAGTCTGTGCCGCCCAGCGCCAGATAATGGACACTGCGCCATGGCCTCGTGTGCTGCATGAGCTTGAGTGACGCACCAGACATGGCATCAATGGGCGCTTCGTAGACCTCAACCGTGTCGGCCTTAGTGCTGGCCTGTATGTAGAACGGGTAAATCTTCTTACTTCCGGGAATATCACGCCGGAATTGCAGCTGCGTACAGCCACGCAAGCTGCCGCCTTTCGCAATACCCTCACCGTCGCGCCCGACAAATACGCAGTTCGGGTGATTTTTGAAGCTGGTCTGGTACAAAATGCCCTCCTTGCGGCAGAACGCCAGTACATTGGGGTGGATACAGCGCCCACGCAGATACGCCATAGCTGCATAACTGTTTGCGTCTGGCTTGGGCAGCTTGAAATCTCGCGGTGCTTCCGGTTCAGCGCGCGGGTGCGGCAGGCTTACAGTTTGGGAAGAATGAACGACGCCGCCTTGGATGCGGTTGATCTCCCGCACTGCCTCAACATAGGGCACCTTCTCGACGTCGATCAGATACTTCAGCGCCGTGCGCCCGCGCAGGCCAATGCAGTGCCAGCACCATAGACTGTCCTTGCTGATTGTCAGCGAGCTGTGTACCTTGTGGCGGTATTCCTTGCCCACGAGCTTCAGGTTGCCTGGCTCAACGAGTTTGAAGTAGGTCAGCAGGTCAAGCTCCTTCGCCCGCGCGATTTCTTCTTTCGTCACCCCGGCCATACTCTACACCCCGTATTCTGTTTTCCAATCTGTTTTCTGTATCGTTATAATCAGTCTAATTACTATCAGTCTTATTTGCGTGTGATAATCACATCTCCAGAAGTGTGAAAATCACACTTCAAGAAATGTGATTTTCACATTTCTTGATTTATGACGAAACAGCAAAGTTTTTCACATAAATCAAGCTGGGCTTTCCCAGTCCCTGGCGCTTGCGCTCAATCAGACCTGCATCCTTTTCCAGCTCGAGCATCAGGCGGCAGGCCTTCTGGTTGGCACAGCTCAGGGCCTCCATGATTTCCTCGGTGGTGAAGATGATGTAGACCCGGCTCTGCTCATCCAACCAGTGATTCTTGACCGACAGGCTCATGCGGTCCAGCAGGATACCGTACAGGACCTTTGCATCGGTGGACAGCGGTTTGAACTGCGGGTCTGTGAACAGCACCTTGGGGATGCGATAGAACGAGAACTGCTCGGCCTGACTGCCGTAAAAGTAGTCAAATTGCATGGTTGCTTCTCCAAAAAGCGCGCACTCGAATAAGCCTGACAGAATACCGTGCTTTTGGCATCCTAACCGGGCCTTATAAATAAGGTTGTGTGTGGCATTTTACCGTTCCAGTTCCTGCTGGCTCTGGGTATGCTCGTGGGCATGGCCCCAGGTTTTCAGCAGGGAGAATATCGTGTTCTGCATCTGCTCAGGCGTATAGCCGGGAGGAAAGAACCGCTGTACGTCAGATTGATTCAAGAAGAATTTCTGTCGTTGATTGGGTTTCTGCTCGGTGAGCAGGGTATGCAGGTAGTGCTCCGTCAGAGTGCCGCTCTGGCTCATCTCTTTAAGTCGGCGGGACTGCACTAGAGAGGGCGTGGCCTCGCAAAGCTCCATTTCAGCTTGCAGCCAACGTTGATGCTCGGGCGTCATGTAGGAGATCTCTACCGCTGGGTTGAACGCCATCCGGGATTCATCGACCATTTGCAGAATGGGGGAGATGAGATAGGTCAGGCGGATGTAGCGCTGTATTGTCCGCGCACTCTCGGATGACGTTGCAGCGATACTTTTGTCTGCGCGGAAATTCGTGCCAACTTGGCACGAATTTTTACTTGGCCGTCCTGCGGTTCTTTTTACGGCTTCAAGCTTCATCCTATACGCAAACGCCTTCTCACTCGGCAGCACATGCTCCCGCTGGATATTGCTGTTCACCATTAAAATGGTGGCTTCATCATCCGTCAGCTCCTGCACGCGAACCGGCACCTTCTCAATGCCCAGCTCCCGGCAGGCCTCACATCTGCGGTGTCCGCTGATAATCTCATAGCCGCCCTCGGGCCTCGTGCGCACGATCAGCGGAACAATAACACCGCTTTCCCGGATGCTGTCCACTAGCTCGTTCATCTCCATATCCTTGCGGACATGGAACGGATGGTTGGCAAAGGTGTGCAGCAGCGCAGGGGAGACGTTCAATTCCAGGCTATTCGGCATGATTTATCCCTTCTTTCCTTCCTTTATCAGTCATAAAGCAAAATATATTTATAAAATTCGTACATTTCTATTGACATTCTCGGTGCAGTCAGTTATAATAATCAAGCTGATTCGAGACAGCCCGGTTGACCGGGTGTAGCGCAGTTTGGTAGCGCGCTTGAA
>OGPR01002728.1_pt1 | contig 11566 bp, 9 predicted proteins | sample 1552981 | NCBI WGS metagenome assembly OGPR01 (sample SAMEA2580260, study PRJEB22360) | human gut metagenome | biome: human gut; feature: human-associated habitat; material: faeces | place: Denmark | collected 2008/2010 | reverse complement strand
GCCCTTTATCCGCCACTGGCGGCGGTTGTTGCTGTTGCTCCTAATAGTGGGGCCCTTGGCATAACGGGAAACTCGCATATCCTCACGCAACGCCAGGGCCGCCCCTACTAGGGGCGGTGGCAATGCGAAGCATTGACGGTGGGGTTGAATCCCTTTAGAAACGGCAAAGCCGCCGCAGGGGAAAACGCTCCTGCGGCGGTGCCGCCGGCAACTATGCCGGTTTTGGAACTCCGTTGTGAAAGTGTAGAAAACACACCGGAGAGAAAGTTGGCTTTGTGTGATCCCGGTGGATCAGCCGCTTAGTCCTCGATCTTCGGCCAGCTCTTGGACAGCTTTGCGCGCTCCTTGATGGACAGACCGAACAGGTTGATGAAGCCTGCTGCATCTGCCTGGTTGTAATCCTCGTCCTCACCAAAGGAAGCGGTCTGCTCATCGTACAGGGTGAACGGAGAGGTGACACCGGCGTTGATCATGTTGCCCTTGTACAGCTTCAGCTTCACATCGCCGGTCACGGTCTTTGCCAGGCTGTTGGCAAAAGCATCCAGAGCCTCACGCAGCGGGGTGAACCACTGGCCGTTGTAGACGATGTCGGCATACTTCTGTGCCAGCTGCTCCTTGAGGTGTGCGCTCTCCTTGTCCAGGGTGATGGTCTCCAGAACATTGATGGCCTTGTACAGGATGGCACCGCCGGGGGTCTCGTACACGCCGCGGCTCTTCATGCCCACCAGACGGTTCTCCACGATATCCAGCAGGCCGATGCCGTTCTCGCCGCCCAGCTTGTTCAGGTACTCCACCAGCTCCACAGCGCCCATCTCCTTGCCGTCCACGGCAGTGGGAACGCCCTTTTCAAAGTGGATGGTCACATAGGTCGGGGTGTCGGGAGCCTGCTCGGGGCTGACACCCAGCTCCAGGAAACCGGGGTGGTTGTACTGGGGCTCGTTGGCGGGGTTCTCCAGATCCAGGCCCTCGTGGCTCAGATGCCACAGGTTCTTGTCCTTGGAGTAGTTGGTCTCGCGGTTGATCTTCAGGGGGATGTGGTGAGCCTCGGCGTAGTCGATCTCTTCGTCACGGCTCTTGATGTCCCACTCACGCCAGGGAGCAATGATGGCCATATCGGGGCACAGGGCCTTGAGGGTCAGCTCAAAACGCACCTGATCGTTGCCCTTGCCGGTGCAGCCGTGGCAGATGGCATCCGCGCCTTCCTTGATGGCGATATCGGCCAGCGCCTTGGCGATGCAGGGGCGTGCAAAGCTGGTGCCCAGCAGGTAGTCCTCGTACTTTGCACCGAACTTCAGGGTGGGGAAGATGTAGTTCTCCACAAAGTCCTTCTTCAGATCCAGAACGTACAGCTTGGAAGCGCCGGTAGCCTTGGCCTTTTCCTCCAGGCCGTCCAGCTCGGTGCCCTGGCCCACGTCACCGGAAACGGCGACGACTTCGCAGTTGTTGTAGTTTTCCTTCAGCCAGGGAATGATGATGGAGGTATCCAGACCACCGGAGTAGGCCAGAACGACTTTTTTGATGTTTTCCTTTTTCATAATAAACGCGCTCCTTTTAATAAAAATACACTTTTGTACCCTGATGCGCACTTTCCCTTCGCATCCTCTGTCTTTGATTCGCGGTTGATGCTTTTATTATACGCAACGCGGCTTTTCCGTCAATGCTGAAAACTGCCAAACATGCCGCGCATTTGCAGCAGGATTTGTTACACTTTGTATGTTTATGCAGTATTGTTTGTTTATATTCAAATTTTATGCAGTTAAAATGTATATATGAAATGCAAAAAGCGCCCCGAAGGACGCTTTCTTTATGCCTGGTATCTTCCCAGGATCTCCTCCACCTGTTCCTGTGTCAGCGGGTGGGTGGGCTCCGGCTTTTCATTGCCCCTGCGCAGGGGCAGCCACCAGGTGGACAAGCCCAGCCAGCCGAACTTATAGGCAGTGTGGGGCTCACGGCCCACGCAGGTGAAGCCCAGGCGGGCATGGATACGCTCACTGGCGGGGTTGGGGTCTGCCACAAGGGCATAGACGTTCCAGTAACCCATCCCGTCCAGAATATCCAGCAGGGCGCGGTAGAGGGTATCCCCCACACCAAAGCCCCGGGCATCGGGGGCACAGTAGATGGTGCTCTCCACAGCCCAGTCGTAGGCCTCCCGGGGGTGGTAGCGGTGGGCGCAGGCGTAGCCCAGCAGCTTACCGTCCCCATCCCGGGCCAGCAGCAGAGGGATCAGCGCACGGGTGCTGTCCACCCAGTCCTCATACTCCGGCAGGGAAGAGGGTGTCACCTGAAAGGTTGCCGTGTGGTGCAGGACATACCAGTTGTAGATGTCCAGGATCTCCGCCGCATCGGCCCGGGTGGCCAGCGAGAGCCGGGGCAGGTTCTTCTCAGCCCATTCGGCGCACAGGGCCTCCTTCTGCGCCTTGGTCAGCTTTTTCAGGGCTGCTTCCCGGCGCAGGGCGGCAGATTTGTCTGTGCACCGTTCCAGATACGCGAACCGCTGTGCCCCCAGCGCACGGGTGCACTTGGCCCCCTTCCCGCTCTTGTGGGCGTGCAGGCGGCTGGCCGGGTCATTCGTCCAGCCCGTGTAGAGCTGGCCGCCTGCGCAGCGCACCATATAGACATAGGCCAGCGCCGTCTTCTCCGCTTCCCCGCTCATATCACAGTCTCCCGTTGTTTTTCAGCACCTGACGGCAGGCGGCCAGCGCCGTCTCCTTGTCCTTTGCGGTGATGAGGAACCGGCTGGCGTGGCAGAAGCTGATGCCCTCGATGCCGCTCTTCTGCTCAATGACCTCCTGCGGCTGGCCCGCCCAGCTCTGGGGGAAAGGCAGCTTCGGCTTTTTGGTCTTGTGGTCGGTCACGCACTGGGCACTCCACCCGCCGCGCTGGCTGGGGTAGATGACGAAGAGGGCATCGGTCTTGTACAGGCCATTCTTCCAGGGCAGGTAGCAAGGCAGGATCACGATGCCGTCCCGGGAATTCTTATAGGCCTGCTGCACTTTCTCGTCGGCGCGGTTCACGGCGTTCGCGCTCTCGATCTGGTTTTCCAGGATCTGCTTTGCCACAGCCACCGCCTTGAAGAAGCAGGTGTCCTGATCCTCCTTGGAATCCCACACCGGGTTGAAGAAGCCGATGGCATCGCACAGGCTGTTCTGCTCGCCGGTATTATCGTTCAGGTCAAGGGGCTGGATAAAGTTTTCATCGATGAGCCGGGCCTGACGCTCCCCCACCAGCCCCGGGCCCAGTACCCGCCACAGCAGGCCGAAGGCTGCATAGGGGATGCCGTTGGCGCGGTACTCGCGGGGCTCCTGATGGTGATCGAACATGCCAAAGCCGATATCATACACGATGCCGTCGAAATCGTCCGGTACCACAAAGCCGCGGGTGATCCTGATGTCCGGCCGGATGATCTGCAGCAGCGCCGTTGCAAACACGTCGTCCGCATGGAACTTGCCGGCGTGGGTGAAGCCATTTGCAGGAATTTTCATAACAGCAATACCTCGTTCTCTTTCTTTGGGAACAGTATATCACATTCTGAAGCAGGGGACAAATTTTTGTGCACAACAAAGACCCGCCGGGCAGCATACGCCACACAGCGGGTCTGAAAGGAGGAAGTGCCGTTTCAGGGCACCCTATGAGAAACGTGTGTTTACAGGACGATTGGCTTATCCGGATCAGGTTCCAGGCTTTCACCGTTGGATTCGATCACGCGGCGGTACCACTCGTAGCTCTTTTTCTTGTAACGTTCCAGCGTACCAGAGCCGTCGCTGTTCAGGTCTACATAAATCATGCCGTAGCGCTTTTTGATCTCGGCCGTGGAGCAGGAGATCAGGTCAATGCAGCCCCAGCTGGTGTAGCCCATCACGTCCACGCCGTCGTGCAGTGCTTCGCTGACCTGCACCAGGTGGTCGTTCATGTAGCGGATGCGGTAATCATCCTCCACTGTAAAGCTGCCGTTGCCGTCCGGCACCAGGGTGTCGTTGGCACCCAAGCCGTTTTCGGCAATGAACAGGGGCTTGTGGTAGCGGCTGTACAGCCGGTTCAGGGTGTAGCGCAGGCCCTTGGGGTCGATCTGCCAGCCCCACTCGCTGACCTTGGAATACGGATTGCGCTTGAGGGTGGGGACCATGTTGCTGCCGGTGGGCTCGCCCAGCGAGTGGTCGGCGGCGGCGCAGTTGCTGGAATAGTAGCTGAACGAAACAAAGTCCACGGTGTGGGTCAGGGCTTCGCGGTCCTCATCGCTGATCTCCAGTTGCACGCCCTTTTCCTCAAACACGCGCTTGGCGTAGTAGGGATAGGCACCCAGGGCCTGCACGTCCGAGAACAGGTACACCTCGTTGTCCAGCTCCATCACCTCGATGATGTCATCGGGGTTCGGTGTGAGCGGGTAGATGGTAACGGCCAGGATCATGCTGCCCACCTTGTACTCCGGGTCGATGCTGTGGGCCAGCTGCACAGCCTTGGCGCTGGCCACCAGCTCGTAGTGGATGGCCTGATACAGCTGCTGGTTGCTCAGCTGGGCCTTGGGGGTCAGGATGGCACCGCTGACAAAGGGCTGGTGCAAAATGGAGTTGATCTCGTTGAACGTGATCCAGTACTTCACCTTGCCCTTGTACCGCTCAAACAGGACCTGGCAGTATTTCAGGTACAGGTCGATCATGATGCGGTTGCTCCAGCCGTTGTACTTGCGGGCCAGGGCCAGGGGCGTTTCGTAGTGGGAAATGGTGATGAGCGGCTCGATGCCGTACTTGTGGCACTCGTCAATGACATCATCGTAGAACTTCAGGCCCGCCTCGTTGGGCTGTGCTTCCTCGCCGGTGGGGAAAATGCGGCTCCACGCAATGGAAAAGCGGTAGACCTTGAACCCCATGCCCGCAAAGAGCTTAATGTCCTCTTTGTAGCGGTGGTAGTAATCAATGCCTTTCAGCTTGAGGTTGTCGGGGGTCGGCTCCTCGGTGATGACCTTGAAGCCCTTGGGCAGCACATCCTGGATGGACAGGCCCTTGCCATCTTCCAGATAGGCACCCTCGCACTGATTTGCGGCCGTTGCGCCGCCCCAGAGGAAATTTCTCGGGAAATACATACAGGTTCCTCCCTAATGTTGCAGCGTCCGGGGATCAGTTCTTTTTCTCGTCACGGAACAGGACGAACGAGACGATAAAGGCCACCACAAAGGCAATGGCTGCACCGGCGCAGGCATAGTAGAAGTTGGCCATGGGGGTATCCAGGCCAATGTAGCTGGGCAGGGTCAGCAGACCGGGAGAGCCGCCGGAGTAGTTCTTGGTGTTCATCAGGCCCATAAAGAAGCCGCCCACGCCGCCGCCAGCCATGGCTGCGATCATGTTGGTGCGGATCTTCATGGTAACGCCGAACAGGACCGGCTCGGTGATGCCACAGACGGCGGTGATACCGGTGGCGGAGGTCAACTGCTTGAGTTCGGGGTCCTTGGTCTTGATGGAAACGGCCAGAGCAGCAGCGCCCTGTGCCACGTTGGAGGCCAGCTGGCCCGGATAGATGATGGTGTCAAAGCCGATGGTCATACGGTTGTTGATGCCAATGGGGGTCAGAGCGTGGTGGGTACCTGTCATGACCAGGAACGGCAGGAACACGCCGACGATGGTGGGCACCAGCCAGGGTGCCAGGGTGCTCAGGCCATTGATCACAGCTGCCAGGGCGTTGGAGACCACATAGCCCACCGGGCCCAGCACACACAGGGTGGCAATGCCGCAGATGAACATGGTCAGCAGCGGAGCGGTAAAGAAGCGGATGGCTTTGGGGGAGATGCGGGTAGCCCAGGGCTCCACCTTGGACATCAGCAGCACGCCCAGGATGATGGGGATCACGGACGAAGAATAGGAGGCGTTATAGATGGGCAGCATGAAGATGGTGATGGCCTCGCCGCTTTCCTTGGAGGCAGCCACCAGGTTCACAAAGCTGGGGTGGATCAGGATGCCACCCAGCATCATGGCCAAGTAGGGGTTGCAGCCCAGCTTTTTCGCCGCCGAGTTAGCCAGCAGGATGGGCAGGAAATAGAACGTGGCATCGCCCATGAAGTTGATGACCTGGTAGGTGCTGGACGTATTGCTGACCAGCTTGAACGCCACCAAGATGGCCAGCACGGCCTTGATCATGCCTGCTGCGGTCAGCGGGGGCAGGATGGGGGTAAAGATGCCGGTCAGGGTGTCGATGACACGGTCGTACCACTTGCCCTTGGGGGCGGGGGCTGCGGCGGCAGGGGCGGTGCCCAGCATCCCGCTGAGCTTCTCGTACACCTGCGTGACCTCGGCACCAATAATCACCTGATACTGGCCGTTTGCCTGGGCAACGCCCACAACACCGGCCAGGCCCTTGATGGCATCGGTATCGGCTTTTGATTCATCTTTCAGGTTAAAGCGCAGACGGGTGGCACAATGGGTGGCGTTGCTCACATTCTCGGCACCGCCCACCAGGCTGAGGATCTGTTTTGCCAATGCGCCGTAATCTTCTTTTTTTGCCATTTGCAATTCCTCCATGATGGTTTGATCCAGGGTGATCCGGAGCCTGCTGCGCAGAAGCTCTGCGTCAGCCACACCGGGCAGCCCGCGGATCGCGTTGAGGTCGATCACACTGCGGTCCTTTACGGTAACGGACAGACAGCCGCTGCGGAAATCACACATGCCTATGTTTTCTTTTCCGCCGGCCGGAGCAGCCAGCTGCTCCAGGAACTGTTTACGATCCATGGCAGAGGACCTCCCTCTCGGTCAATATCTTCTGAACCGCCCAACGCGCGCCATTGGGTGGATTCATGCAAAAAGGTGGGCAGGGAAGCGGGCCGGTTCAGGCCTCGTTCTTCTCCTGCAGGCGGGTGATGTGCAGCATGAGGTACACGATCTCCTCATCGTTGCACTGCCAATTCCAAGTGGCCTGGAAATAGTCCGCGATAGCGCGGGCACACTGATACACCCGCGGGTACTCCCGCCGCATCTGGGCCAGCATCCCGCTGATCCGCTCCTCCACCTGCCTGCAGGAGGCAAGCCGCTGGATGAGGTAGCGCAGATGCATGGAAAACCGGGAATACGAAAAGCTCTCTTTGTTGAGCGTAATAGCAAGCTGTTTCTCCACGATGCCGTCCACGTCCGAAAGGGCCTTGAGCGTCATCATCATGGAGTGCATATCGCCCGCTTCCGCCTCGGCGTTGATGAGGTGGAGGGCAATGTTCACCACCTCGCTGTCTGGCAGCTTCAGCCCGGCTTCCCGCGCCAGCAGCTCCCGTGCCTGTTTGGCCAGCTCTGTCTCCTTGGGGTACAGGTGGCGCACATCGTAAGCCAGCGGGGTCGAGATCTCGATGCCCTTGCGCAGCCGCTCCGCCGCAAAGTTCAGGTGGTCGGCCAGGGTAAAGGGCAGGTTTGGGTTCAGCGCACAGTCCAGCTCGATCTCAGCCCGCTCCGTGATCTCGGCGCAGGCCAGCACCAGCGGGCGGGGCAGATCGGCCGCCATGCCAAAATATTTGGGGTTCACGTCGTAAAACGTTCGCTCGATGCGGGAAAGATCCGTCAGCTCGTAAGGCATTTTGGGGAACCCGACCCCCCGGCCAAGCACCACCAGCTCCTTGCCGTTTCCGTCCAGTGCCAGGGCGGCATTGTTGTTGATCTGTCGGATGATTTTCATACCGTTCTACTCCCTGCATCGAATTTTCGGACAAAAAGAAAAACCCCGAATGCAGCAGCTCACACTACTCCCCTTGTTTTAGAAAGGGAATTCGATGCAAGTAGCGCCTCCGAGGAGTAACGTCTTGTTTTTACGAATTTATAATACCAAAGGTTCTTTGCTGTGTCTATTCGCACGATACCCAAAAAAGCGTATTGTTTTTTGTGCACCGTGAAAAGTGTAGCAAAAAGCCGCCGGGCAGAAAAATGCCCGACAGCCATTGGTTCAAGCTAAATTCTATGCACTTACTTTTTCCGGCTGCGCGTCTTGGTCACAGCCGTGGTGGGCTTCACGGCAGGGGAGAGGTTCGGCTTTTCGGTGAGGGCGGTGGTGGTGGGCTCGCCCAGTGCCAGCACCTCGGCCAGCTCCTTCTGCACCTTGGCATTGACAGGGTCGTTCACGGCCAGCACATCGGAGTAGAACTGCTCCATCTCTTCGCGGGTGGAGAAAGTTGCAACGTACATCTGGTTGCCCATGGCACCGGACAGAGCCTCAGGGATGCGGTCCACCATCCGCATATTCTTCTGGTACTTCTGCATGATCTGCTCATGGCTGTACACAAAGTTCTTGCCATCGCGGCGGCCTGCAAAGGGGCAGTAGTAGTGCTCGCCCACCGGCATATCCGTGCCGCCGAAGGCGATCATATCTGCCCAGATCTTGTACACGTTGGTGGAGCGGGCAAAGTTGATCATATCCGGGGTAAAGCCGCCGCAGGGGCGCATATTGACCTCCAGCGCCACGAGCTGGCCCTTTTTGCCCATGCTGGCCTGATCCTCGGTCATGCGGAAGAACTCAAAGTGGACGAATCGGCTCTTCACGCCAAAGCTCTTGACGGCGGCACGTCCGGCGGCGCGGGTATCCTCGGGCAGATCCTTGATGATATAGTAGATGGAGTTATCGTTGTCGTTGACGATGTCCATGATGGACACCGGGCTGACGTTGCCCGCCTCAAAGATGGGGTTGCCGCTGCCGTCAATGATGGCATCGTAGCTGTTGACCTCGGCGTGGACGAACTCCTCCATGATGTAGGCGAGGTCGGGGTGATAGGTGCTCTTGTAGAGCAGGAAGCGCTTCAGCTCCTCATCGCTGGACAGCTTATGGGTATCGGAGGCACCCACACCGTTGTCCGGCTTGACCACCACCGGATAGCCCACCTCGTTGATGAACTTCCTGCAACCCTCCAGGTCGTCCACCATGTGGTAACGTGCGGTGGCGATGCCGGCCTTCTGGTAATACTCCTTCATCTTGCTCTTGTACTTGATGCGGGGCATATCCTCGGTCTGGAAGCCGGACTTGATGTTGAAGTCCGTGCGCAGGGCCGCATCCCGCTCCAGCCAGTACTCATTGTTGGATTCCAGCCAGTCGATGCGGCCGTATTTGAAGGCGAAGAACGCCACCGCACGGTAGACCTCGTCATAATTCTCCAGACTGCCGACCTTGTAGTATTCGTTCAGGCTGTCCTTCAGCTCCGGCTTCAGCTCATCATAGGGCTGGTCACCGATGCCCAGCACGTTCATGCCGTCGTTTTTCAGCTCCCGGCAGAACTGCCAGTAGTTGGTGGGGAAATTGGGGGAGATAAAGATAAAGTTGCTCATGGTTTTTGATTCCTCTTTCTTGTTCACGTCCTCGCCCTCTCCGTCATTGCTTCGCAATGCCACCTCCCCCAAAGTGGGAGGCCTTGGCAGTCCCTGCAAAGTTCACGGTTTTGCCAAAGGCTCGCCCTTTGGGAGAGCTGGCAAAGCCGCAAGGCTTTGACTGAGAGGGTGAGCCGCCTTATCCTAGAATATAAGGCATATAATACACGACCTGCTGATACCACCAATCCCAGTCGTGCTTGACATCATAGCCCCACAGGTCCACCCAGACAGGGATGCCTTTCTGCTCAAAGATCTGCTTGAGCTGCCGGGTGGTATCGGGCTGCTCCCAAGCGCCCTGACCGCAGCAGATAACCGCTTTCCTGCTGCGGTAGAGGTCCATATAGGGGTGATCGGTGGGGAAGTTGGCCATATAGTCCACGGGGGAGTTCTGGTAGACCACCTCGTCCATGTAATCGCCAAAGCCGTATTTTGCGGTGTAGATGCCGCTGAGGGCCAGACAACCATCGAAAAGATAGGGGAACCGCAGGTAGAGGTTGACGGCATGGGTCGCGCCCAGGCTGCAGCCAAAGGCGATCACGCCGGGGAGGCTGTCCCAGCCGTTGCGCTCCTTGGCGATATACTGGATCTTGGGCACAACTTCCTCCACGATGTAGCGGATCCACTGCTCATAGCGGCGGATCCGCCAGTAGGGGTCGCCGTTGGTGTCGGACCAGGTCTCCTGATCGATGGTGTCGATGGAGATGACCATGATCTGCCCGGATTCGATCCACGGTGCCAGCGTACCGGCCATGTGGAAGTCCTCAAAGTCGAAGAAACGGCCATCCTGACAGGGGATAAAGAGCATGGGGCGGCCTGCGTGGCCGTAGACCTTGCATTCCATCTCCCGGCCCAGTGCGGGGCTGTAATCCTTGAAGTATTGTGTTTCCATGTAGTTCCCTCCTCTATAAAAAACCTCTCAGGCGCTCCGCGCCTCTCCTGCCAGGAGAGGTGGCATCCCGAAGGGATGACGGAGAGGTTCAGTCCAGTTCATACATCAGTGTATGGAACACAAACGGCAGCTGCTTTTCCCAGCTGGCTTCGCTGTGGGTGCCGCCGGGCACCAGGCGGCTGGTCAGGTGGATGCCCCGGACCATGATCTTGCTGCACATCTCGGCAAATTCCCTGCGCATTCCCTCGTGGTTGCCCATCTCCTGGGAACCGTAGTCCATGTAGAGCACCGTGCCGGGCTCCAGCTTTGCGCGGCCCACCAGACCGCTGAGCTTTTCAGGAGACACCCAGATCGACGGCGACAGGGCTGCCGCGCGGCTGAAGGTATCGTTATACTGCAGCAGAGCGTACAGGCTCATCAGGCCGCCCATGGAGCTGCCGCCGATGAACGTGTGTTCCCGGTCCGGAAGGGTGCGGAAATTGTGGTCAATGAAGGGCTTGAACCGGTGGATGAACCAGCTCATGGTCGCCTGCCCCTTGCCGTCAAAGTGGCCATAGGTCGGGTCATCGAAGCGGTAGGGCGAATACTCCACAAGGCGCTCGTTGTTGGGGCCTGCATTGCACTCCACTGCCGCCACGATGAGCGGGGTATCGGTGTAGTCCAGATAATCCGCCACGCCCCAGCTCTTGCCGTAGGTGGCATCCGCATCAAAGAACACATTCTGGCCGTCGAACATATACAGCACCGGATACCGGCGCTCCGGGTCGGCTTCGTACATGGTGGGCAGGTAGACATACACCCGGCGCTGCTCCACGCCGTTCACCGCAGGATAGCTGACGCTCCATTTTTTGACCATATTCCAGTTCCCTCTCGTTTCTGTTTTTCTGCACATAGTCTAGCACTGTGCAGGCGGAAAAGCAATCGGGAGACAAAACCTATGATACGGCAAACGCCGCCTGGCGGCATTCCCACTCGGCGGCGTTTGCAAAAATTCTGAACAGAGAGAAGCGCGGGAAGGATCAATACTTCTTCTCAACCGGAACGATCCAGCCCTTGGTATCGGGGATCTTGCCCCACTGCATCCCGGTCATGGTATCGTACAGCTTCTGGGTCACAGGGCCGATCTTGCCATCGCCAATGTAGGCGTGCTCGCCCTTCCAGACCAGCTCCTTGACAGGGGAGACGACTGCGGCGGTACCAGTGCCGAAGACCTCTTCCAGCTTGCCCTCGCGGGCGGCCTGCATGATGTCCGCAATGGCCAGCTTGCCCTCGATGACATCATAGCCCCAATCCTTCAGCAGCTCGATGCAGCTGCGGCGGGGAACGCCGGGCAGAACGGTGCCCGCGGGGCGAGGGCATC
>OGPR01002722.1_pt1 | contig 11582 bp, 10 predicted proteins | sample 1552981 | NCBI WGS metagenome assembly OGPR01 (sample SAMEA2580260, study PRJEB22360) | human gut metagenome | biome: human gut; feature: human-associated habitat; material: faeces | place: Denmark | collected 2008/2010 | reverse complement strand
GGGCATAAAAAAAAGACCTAACTTCCATGTCGCTCGTCAATTTTATCACAGAGCAGGTGTGCAAGTCAAGCCTTTTTCGCTTAAATATAAAGAATTTCACAGATTCCGTACGGACGTCTCAAGTGCGCAAACCCGATTCTGCTTCGCTGCATTTCGTTTTCGGGACGTCGCCCTGTACAGAAAGTAATAAGAAGACCCTTATGTGCAGGCACAACATGTCTTCTTCTGTCTTCCTGCACACTTTCAACTTCTATTAAAAGTAGTCATAACCACCGTGGATATCCACCACACTGCCGTTCATATATCCGTTAGACAGCACTGCATAAGCCATATCCGCCACTTCCTCCACAGTTCCAAACCTGTGGAGTGCGATCTTCCGGTTGATACGGTCGTAGCTCTCCTGGGTGCGAGCGCTGTGCCACGGAGTTTCGATGAAGCCAGGTGCAATAGCGTTGACTGTGATGCCCTTTGGCTCAAATTCCTTTACCAGGGATCTTGTCAGAAAATGGATGGCTGCCTTGGTGACTCCATATACAAGGGAGGAAGAATACGCCTGCTGTCCTGCATAGGAACCGGTAAAGAGCACACTGCCGCCCTCCACCATCATGGATCTCAGCTCTTTTACCATAAATACAGGTACGGAAAGATTGGTGTTTACGATCCGTGTCCACTCCTCAAAGCTGTAGTCTTCATATTTTGCGTAGGTACTGATGCCGGCATTGCTTACAAGCCAGTCAATATGGTCTGTCTGCTTTTTCAGCTCCTCCACAAAAACCATCATCTCTTCATAGGAAGACATATCTGCCTTTATCAAAGTCACCTGAGATCTTTTTTCCTCAGGAAGGCTCTCCTGAAACGACAGTGCCTTCTTCTCATCATGTCCATATGTTACAAAGATCCTGTCAGCTTTTGCTGACTCTGCCAGGATCTTTTCGGCGATCCCTCTTCCGATTCCAGAGGTACCGCCTGTGATCACAGTTATTTTTCCCATTTTACAGCTCCATCAGTTCATCAAATATCGGTTTCGGTATATAAGGCTGCTGATTGTGGATCGGCTCACCCAGACAGGTCTTCGGGTATGCGTAGGTTCCATGCTCCAGCATGATCTCCAGAAGCTCCGGTCCGTTCTGCTCCAGGAATCCACCGGCATATTTTTCCACGTCTTCTCCCTGGATGCGCTTTGCAGGAATTCCGTAGGCCTGCGCCACATCTGTAAAATCGCAGGATGAAAATCCGCTGCCATCGGAGGTATCCGCATATACACAGTCAAAATAATCTCTCTGAAGATGACGGATCATTCCCAGAGCCTCATTATTCATTACGATCATCTTCACTGGGATATTCTCACGCTTCACCCACTGTAGCTCCTGGATATTCATCTGGAAGGCTCCGTCTCCGCAGATACATGCCACCGGCTTGCCGGTAGCATAATAAGCTCCGATAGCCGCCGGAAGTGCATATCCCATAGCACCATGTCCGCCGGAAAAAAGTGTCTTCTGCCCCTGCTGATTGTGGAAGGACTGATAGCTCCATACCATATGCTGTCCCACATCCACAGCAACCGCTCCGGTATCGGAAAGCTGATCACTCAAATATGCGATCATGCGGTTCGGATAACGCTGCGGTGTCTCATCGTCCACTTTCCAAAGTTCCTTACGGATCTTCTGGCAGACAGCAAGCCATTCCTCATAGGAACCGATCTGTGCCTGCTGCTCTGTCAGCTTACGCACCACAGTCTCTGCGCTGACGCAAAAGCATTTCTCACCTTCTCTTCCCTCATGGATCTCTCTTTGAAGATTATAAGGATCAATATCCACACGGATGATTTCGGCATTCTTCGCAAACTCATGAACCTTAGTACCAATCTGACGGGTACACAGGGAAATTCCAAAGCAGAGCAGAAGGTCGCTTTTTGCATTGGCGATCATATTTGCATACCGGTGTCCGTAGGCACCTCCGATGCACCCGAAGTTCAAAGGATCATCAAAGCTCAGTGCGGACCGGGCAAGTACGCTTGTGATCACTGGAATGTGATGGGCACGCGCCAGATCTGTGAGCATTTTTTCTGCTTCTCCGGAAGCTCCGTGACCGATCATAAATACCGGCCGTTTTGCAGTCCTGATCTTATTCAGAATATATTCTGCCGCCTCTGCTCCATCAGAAGAATCCGCCTTTGCAACTGCATCCCTGTAAAAGGCTGCCCCGTTTTCCGGATCATTTTTTCCATATACAGCTGTCTCGATCTCTTCCTCGGAAAATTCCATATCATAAGCCGGATCTTCCACCTCGCCTCTCTGCACATTCATAGGAAGATCGATAAGAACCGGCCCTTTCCGTCCTGTATTGGCGATCTGCCATGCAAGATTCAGTTCACGAACGATATTTTTCGGATCACGGACCTGCACCGCGTACTTGGTTACCGGCTTTGCCATGGAAACCATATCGATCTCCTGAAAGCCCTGCTGACGAAGGCCTGTAATACCGGAATATTCATAGGTATTCAGCTGTCCGGTGATAAAGATCACCGGAAGAGAATCGAAATACGCATCTGCCACACCGGAAAGCAGATTGGCAGCTCCCGGACCACTGGTGGCATAGGCACAGCCGCAGGCATTCTTTGCCTGAGCATAACCACAGGCGGCAAAAGCAGCTCCCTGCTCATGATAGCTGGAATGACTTCTTACATGGGGATTCTTCTCAATGGAATCTACCAGATGTGCGATCATGGTTCCCTGGTATCCAAAGAAATCATGAATCCCTTTTTTCTGCAAAAATTCCACAACATAATCTGTAAGCTTGACCTTAGACATATTTTTTTACCTTCTCCATATACGAGATCCTTCCTGTTTTTTCCAGATACTTAAGATACAGGTCAAAAACCTCCGGATCTGTTTCAAATGCTTCTTCATATTTCAGGCAGCGATCATTCATCCTGGTATATCCTGCAAATGCTTTTTCCAGTTCCACATAATCTTCATTTTTGAAGAGATTCCGGATATAGCTGAGCTTTTTGCGATAAGCCAGTGCACAGGTATATTTTTCCCCGCAGAATTTTGCATAATCCCAGCACTGTGCAAGATATTCCCGGTAATTCATTCCAAACTGCCTGCGCTTTTCCCTTTTCTTCCTGACAGAAGCAAATTTCTTCAGTTCCTTTGACTGCTGCAGAAATTCCTCGCATGGGATCAGTGTGCTGCACACCACCAGCGAGCCGGGAACATAGTTTTCCATTGACTTATTTCGATAATTTTTGCCGTAGGCCCGGGTGAGATAGCTGTCTGTGTTTCCCGGGACCATAAAGGATTCTCCTCCAAGCATTGCCTCCCCGGGATTTTCAAAAATATGCGCAGGAAAATAAAGATTCTGGTCAAAATATCGGAGTACATATGTTTTTGCGCCATCCTGCGGCTGCCGGAGCAGATCCCGGAATATGCTCTTTGCCAGCCAGCCTCGTCCGCAAAGGGAAAGGACTCGCACCATCCAGATACATCCCAGCTCACGCCGGTTCCGCCACTTGCCTTTTTTTCCGTAGATCCTCTTCCATCCCTCTTCGCGCATACGGTTCCAGAGATATTTTCCCTTTGGACCATATTCACACTGCAGCGGAAGGATATTGATCCCCAGTCCCGGATGTTTGTATTTTCCATACTCGTCCAGCTTATAAAACAATGTATCTTTATCTGTATAACGCAGAAAAAATCCGGGGAAACGGCTGTTATTCTCCATAGATTCCAGAGCTCTGCGCAGCTCCGGTTCTTCGTCAAAGATGTTTTTAAACCGGGCCATATCACCGGTCTTCATATAAATATCATTGCTTGCCGGATTCATGGGAAAAGGGCGCTCCGTTACCGCACAGAGGGTAAGATACGGAGAAAGATAATATGTGATCTTATTTTTTCTGCATATGGTATCTATTTCTTTTAGAAGTTCCAGTACTTTCTGCTGTTCTCTGTTCAATACACTCTGCCTCGTTTCTGTTGATCTGTCATTACAGGATCCGCTTCAGAAGCTCCTGAAGCTCCTCCTGACTTTTATACTTATCTAGCCAGCTGTTCAGAAATTCTGTCACGTCTGCCTTCTTTGCGAAAAATCCGGTACGCCGGCTTCCATCGTAAAGATCCTCCAGGAAGATCCTGGAAAGCTCATTTTTTATATAGGGATGCGGCTCATGATCCAATGCCAGGAAATAATTTTCGAAGGCTTCCCGGGTACGCCCCTGTTTCTTCCGGATATCTCCCAGAAGCTTGTATACCTCTCCCTGCCATTCCTTATGGACCAGAAAGCTGCGGATCTCCTCTGCCAGATATTCCATCTCGCCCTCTTCCTCACTGCACAGGATCCTGGTACGGCCCTCTGCCAGTGCTTTGGGATAGCCGAATCTCTGCCATGCACAGGTAAGTGCCTCTTTGTACACTGGCTCCTCAAGGGTTCCCTCCCTTGGAGAATTACCGGTGATCCCCAGTTCTTTGCAAAGCTCTCTCACCAGCTCTTCCAGCTCCCCTTTTGTACGGACGGAATATACCTTCGCAAGATAAAGAGCGCCTCTGATCTCCTCATCCTCCGGCATCAGTCTGCTCCAAAATTCCATCAGAGAGAGTGCTTCTGATCTTCTCTGGCTTCCAAGCAGATCCCGACAGTCCCGGATCGCCTGGGACTTCTGTTTTTTCAGGAATTTATCCAGTTCCAGCTGCACAATGCCGTTATTGGTGCATTCTCTGGCTTTCAGATACTCTGCCATTGCTTCGTTCCGGAGGCCCTTTTTCCAGAGAAGATCCCCCTTATATTTCATAAAATATCCATCCTGGGGAAATACTCTCAGGCAGTAAGACAGAAATTTCTCCGCTTCCGAAGCATTCTGCGGTCCTTCCAGGCGCTCCATCACAAACCGGCATTTAAATTTCAGGAATCCCGGAGCATCCGGATATTTTCTGAGAAGATCATCCACGATCGCCTCTGCTTCCTGCATTTCTTTAAATTCATAGTGGCTGGCTGCTTTTCGGAAACGGCGGATATCCTCCACTGTCTGCTCCATTTCCGGAGTAAGATGATCCATTTTCTTGCGTACCTCGTACATACGGTATGCCTTGGAAACACGCTCCTGATAGATCAGTGTCAGCATGGCCGCCTGAAAAGCCTTATCCTCCAGCGGAATCAGGATCGGATGATAGAACGGACGGATCCCGTTAAAATCCTCACGCCCGATAAACTCCATGCTGAGCTGTACACGGTAATACTCCTCAAAGATCTCACCAAGCACATCATATCTTCTCTCTTTCAGCAGGGTCTCCGCTGTTTTTTCGGATCTCATCAGCCGGGCAGACACATCCCGGGCTACAACACCGGCTTTGATCCTTCTTCGTCTGTCATCCTGTTTATGGTCTCCCTTTGCCATAAGAAGGCAGTAGAATTTGCGGAAAAGCATCTGTCTGCGGATACGTTTTTTGTCGATCCTTGGCGTATATTCATCCCGCACCTCCTGATAGCTGGCGCCCGGAACATCAACAGACTCATGAGATTCTCTTTCCCCATGAGGTGGTATATAGGACCATTCGTCCCCGTAATGCCAGATCAGATAATCGCTGGTCCTGTGAGGGATCATAACCTTTTCGCCCTCGAAGTCCATATATTTTACAGGGAACATCATATTCTTGTCAAAAAGAAACGGGCAGCCTCCCCATCGCATGGCATAGCGGCTGCACTCCTCTTCTTTATAAGAAAACATGATCTTCTCCAATTTCTTTAAGGTTCTGTCCTTTCCGCAGAAGGTATAGCGGAAAAGCCAGTACAGATACCGCCAGGGAGAAATTTCCCATCTGACTCCCACGACCATGCTGATATTCAGAAGTTCCGTATAGATCATCATATGGTCCCGGTATTTCTCATACTCACGGTCATCATCCGGAATGGGATCCAGAGTCAGTACGTCAATGATCTCACCAGCCTTGTCGTCCCCTATGATCTGATGCTTGTGGATCGCACAGGTATCCGTACTTCCGTAGCGCGGAAAACCGTTGGTATAATTACGGTCCACTTCTGCACAATAAACCGCCCGGTTCGGCGGCATCTCGTTCTGACATATTTCTACAAATTTATCCCAGTCACTTTTGGGCATGTAAATATCCACATCATCGTCCCATGGGATAAAGCCTTCATTTCGAAGAACACCGATCAGAGTACCTCCGGCCATTACATATCTAAGATCATGCTTTTTGCAGATCGCGTCAACCTCCCGGAAGAGCTGCAAAAGAAGCTTCTGTTTTTCTGTCATCTGTCAACCTCTTTGATTAATTATTTTCAAAAGCTCAGCCAGAGTTTCTGATTCTTCATAAAAAAATCTCGTACATTCTGTCCGTCTGTCACGGATCATGATGACCAGCTCCTGAAGCAGATAGCGAAGACCATTTCCCTCAAAATTAAAGCTGTAGCGTTTCAGGAATTCCTGACCTTCTATTTTTGCTTCAAAATATCCGGTATTCCACCAGTCACCGGGTACGGTGATACGCCCCCTGGTTCCGATGATCGCAAGCTCGTTTTCCACATCCACCGTTGTTCCGATCTCAATGGTCGCCAGTGCCCGGAGATACTTCATCGTGATCATATCATAAATAAAGCAGCCGTCACTGCTTTTCACCGCATTGCTCTTCACATCCAGGTAATCCTTACCGAGAAGCTTGATGCATGCACACAGCGCCTGGCTGACTGTTTCGCTGAAATTTTTTCCGCCCTCAAAATCATCCTGAGAAATCGCGCATTTTACAGCTACCACATCTCCCACAAGCGCTCCATGTGTCAGCCAGACAAGCTGCGTAAACGCGCGCAGATAGACCATGGTAAGCTTCTCTACCAGAACAACCTGATGTGCCTTTGCCAGTGCAAACAGCTCTCTTATCTCTTCCGGTTCCAGAGCCATAGGCGTGTCACTGATCACATATTTATCACATTCCAGTGCCTTTCGGATATAATCTGCCCTGTTTTTCAGACCGGATCGGATATAAATGATATCCAATCCTTCCAGAAACTGCCCGTAATCTGTACCATAAGAGTCAAGTTCGTATCTGTCACAGAATTCTCTCGCAACAAAAACGTCCTCGGAATACACACTTTCTACATGCAGTCCGCTGACATACTTGGACTCCATCACCATTTCGTTGTCCTCTGTATCATCCGTAACAATGCCCATGCTGTAGATCATACCCTCACTTCTGAGCTTGGTACTGGAAATATTTTTGGTACGTTCCAGATAAACGACCTCACAGTAATTCTTCAGATAATCAAATTTGCCACGCCAGTCCGAACCGACTACCAGAAGGTCGATATTGTATTTTGTAATGTCATTTAGCTTCTGCCCCTGATATTCCTCTACAATGATCTCATCCGCAAAACCAGTCTTGCGGACATTTTCGATACGCTTCAGAAGGCTGTCCTGTACATTCAGCTTGCCGCGTTCGATATCATAGCTTTCACTGGTGACACCCACAACAAGATAATCCCCCAGCTCCCTGGCTCTTTTCAGAATATTGTAATGTCCCTGGTGGAACAGATCAAAGGTACCGTAAGTAATGACTTTTTTCATTATTAATTTAATCCTGCGCTTTCTCTTCTTTATTTTTCAAAAGCACTTCCATTTCCCCCTGCGGTTCTGTGATCTTTAATATATCATCCAGGTCCTGGAGCTGCTCAAATTCCTGTGGAGCTCCGGCATCATCCATGCCTTCCTCCATCTCAAGATCCTCATCTACAAAGAAATCCTCGCCACGGATTTCTTCCGTCTCTTCTGTCTCATGTTCCAGTACAGCCGCCACATCGTCCTTCACCTTACGTGCATCCTCCTCGTCCAGAGTTGCCGCAAGCTCCTCAATGGCTTTCTTTCTTTTCAGTATGATCTCATAACGGTCATCTTCATCATATTCATCCTCAAGTCCTTCATCCTGCACCTGCCTCTCACGTTTGAACAGAATAAATGTAAGCAGGTTTAGTACCCCTCCGTAGAGGAAAGATACCGGCTTGCTTCCAAGGATCAGCACAAGCACCCAGGATACTCCGAAAAGCACCCAGACATTCAGCATCTGCGGGATGCTGAGAAGAAGCAGGCCGTTGAGTACGATCATGATCGGATAATGGAAAAAATAAATCCCCATGGTATTTCTTCCAACAAAGGTAACCGGCAGCTTCACATCCGGGATCAATGCCAGAAACGTCAGCACCAGCACAAAAGATACCAGATACATCAGAAGGCGGATCAGCATTCCTGTGATATCATCCATTCCCGATAACTGATACGTATGATTCCCACGGAAAATATCTACCGGGATCTCATTGGCGATCATAAAATTCGGAACTGCATACAAAAGCAGGGCTGAAACCAGGAGCAGGATCCATTTACCCTTGAATTTACGGACCACGTCTGTGTAATCACTCTTCCACAGATAGCCTGCCATCGTTCCACCATCTGTATTTGCAAAAGAGGATTGCCACAAAAAACGGAAAAAATACAACAATCCTGGAGCTTGAAAGATAAGTCGTAAATTCCGGTCTTGTTCCTGCCCACAATGCAAAAATAATGCTCAGAGGCACGATAAAACGTATCTTGCCAAGTGCTTCGATAGTCAGCCTGTAGATAAACAATGCCAGCACATACCACATAACTGTTCCGGACGGACGGAGCAGCTCATAATCCATGCTTCTGCCGGTCCAGATATAAGCATACCAGGTCAGACTGTATCCAAGAATATAAGGGATCAGCAGATTCTTCACATTCTTCAGTACATCCTGTGGCTTCTTGGAAAGATATCCAGATATAAAAATAAAAGCAGGCATGTGAAAAATGGTGATCCCATACCATACATAACGCACCACCATGTCCACCTTGACCAGCTGAAATGCGATCAGATGATTAAATACGACAAGAAAGATCAGTACTACTTTAATGTTATCGACCAGGTAAGAATACGGAACTCCCTGGCTATCCGTTCTCTGTTTCATTTGTTTCCACCTTGTAATATTTGATAAAAGTATGAATAAATAATAACATATATTTATGAATTTGGAAATAAAGAATTAATATATGTCAGAATTATTCACCTCTTCCAGAATTTTTCAACGGTATTTCCATATCCCGTGGAGCGCATAGGAAACAAAGAAAAACAGACTCTTCAGCGGACCATATCCCACATACCGATACACCTGATAAGTCATTGCCGCAGACTTCAGCTTATTTCTGGATTTTCCCCCTTCACTGAGCCGGTATTTCAGGTAAGGTCTGTTGATCCCTGCTGCAAATCCTCCCTTTCCCAATATCCGGAGCCAGGTAATGTAATCTTCATGGCTGTCATCATGCTCCATTGGAAACGCAAGTGCATCTTCTCTGCGTAGCAATACGGAAGAACAGTTGATGCTGTTATGCTTCAGAAGCTCCCTGTATGTGATCCGTTCCTTTACCGGAATATATTTGCCGGTAGTGCGCCCATCCGGCGTCATCAGTTCTCTTCCGGTGGAGCAGATCGCACAGCCGGTCTGTTCCATAACCTCTGTCTGGGCTTTCAGCTTGCCCTTTTCCCACCAGTCATCCGCATCCAGAAATGCGATATATTTTCCCCGGGCTTCCTTTACGCCCCGGTTTCTGGAACGGGCAGCCCCCATATTCTGTTCATTTTGGATATAACGGATCTTTCCGCTGTCCATATATTTCATTACAGCAAGTTCTGTGCCGTCTGCAGAACAGTCATCAATGACCAGCACTTCTACCGGAACCTCCTGTCCCAGTGCTGATTCGATCGCTTTTCCAATATATCTTTCCCCGTTATATACGGGCATCACTACGGAAACCAACGGCTTTTCCATAAAAACAACCTCCGTCCTCTCTATCCACAAAATGCGCGTCAGGATGATCTGCCGCAGCCTGACACGCATTTCGTTTCGTTACTTATTTTTTGTCTTCGGAATCCTTAAGAGCGTTCTTCTGATTATCATCCACGCCCTCGGAAACTTCTTTCTGGAAAAAGATCTTTACAGTCATAAACAGAAGCTTGATATCCAGAAGGAATGAATAATTTTCAATATAAAACAGATCCAGCTTCAGCTTATCATACGGTGTGGTGTTATATTTGCCATATACCTGAGCATAACCGGTCAGTCCGGCTTTTACCTTAAGACGATAGTGGAATTCCGGGATTTCCTGCTCATATTCCTGCATGATCACATCTCGTTCCGGACGTGGACCTACCAGAGACATATCACCCATAAACACGTTAAACAGCTGGGGAAGCTCATCCAGATGCAGGTTACGCAGAACATGGCCTACCGGTGTGATACGGGAATCGTGCTTGGACGCAAGACGTGCTCCGTTCTTCTCGGAATCCACACACATGCTTCGGAATTTCCGGATGCGGAATTCCTTTCCCTGATAGGTAAGACGATCCTGGAGATAAAATACCGGACCGCCGTCATAAGCCTTCACCGCAATGGCAATGATCAGCATGATGGGTGAGGATACGATGATCCCAAGTCCGGAAACAATGATATCCAGAACTCTCTTGGCTGCACGCTGCTCCATGGAAAGTCCCTGATTCCTGCACATCAGAAGCGGCGTATCAAACAGATGGATCCTGTCTGTTCCAAGCAGGATGATATCGGAAATCTTCGGGCTCATATAGCAGCGGATGGAATGAGAAAAACAGTATTTCAGATACCTGTTTCGGATCTGGGACGGAAGATCCCAGATGATCACGCCTTCATAATCTTCCATCATGGCATGGATCTTCTCTTCGCCCTCACGGATATGAACCTTACCGCTGATATCGTATTTATCCTTTCGAGTGTTCATCTTGTGGATCACATCACCGGGATCACGGTCTCCGTAGATCACCAGCAGCCTTCTGGCTCCGTACAGTCTGGAGTAAATATACCTGGATCCCCAGATCCACAGTACCGTCACAACAAGCTGGACTCCGGTCATTTCGATCACCGGTCTGGCCGACATAAACCATCTGTTGATCAGTGTGATCTGAAAATACGTCACAACATTGGTACAGATCGTTGCCAGCGTCAATGAATAAAATACATCGATACGCTTCAGATAGCCTACCTTCAGACCTCCGTAAAGCTTGGCAAACATCAGATAGATCAGCGCATAGATCAGGATCATTACCCAGTTACCTTTTCTCCAGAATGGCTTCAGGATCAGGTCACTGTAAAAATCATACCATACATAAGCAAAGATCGCTGCCTGTGCGATCACGATCAGACTTGCCAGACAAAATACCACAAATCTCTTATAATCTTCTCTTTTACTTCTATTCACAGATTTTTCTTCCTTCCTGAGGAGTAGATATTAACTTCATCATTATAGCCAATATATACTCTTACGTCCAGAGATTCCTCTGATTTTTCTCCTGATATTTTCCTGTCAGGATGTTTTTTTCCGTGACTATAGCAAAAATCCCCAGGAGCTTACCCGGGGATTTTTGGCTGTATATATTTATTTTTCTTTTTCAGTTTCCACGCCTTTTCGAATTATTCATTCACCAGGTTATACTCTTCGATGGATTTGTTGATGGAATCTGCCATGTTTTTCACAGCTGTAT
>OGPR01002713.1_pt1 | contig 11612 bp, 18 predicted proteins | sample 1552981 | NCBI WGS metagenome assembly OGPR01 (sample SAMEA2580260, study PRJEB22360) | human gut metagenome | biome: human gut; feature: human-associated habitat; material: faeces | place: Denmark | collected 2008/2010 | reverse complement strand
GCCAATGAACACGACGAAGGACATTGCCGACCGCTGCGGCATCAAGGAAAGCACGCTCGCGCACTGGAGAAGCGACGGCATCGGCCCGAAATTCGTGAAGGTCGGAAGGACCGTCATGTACCCGAAGGAGCCGATGATCGAATACTTCCGCGACCACCTGTACCAGTGCACGACCGAATACGAGGAGGAATAGGCATGAAAACGATTCGCAAGGCCTGCGTGCAGGCGGTGTTCGACGAATTCGAAACACGGGGCGAACTGGTCCACGCGTTCGCGGATGGGGATGCTAAGGCCATGAGGCCTCTCGGCCACATCGTCGGCTACGTCGACCTTGACGTCACCGGAATCGTGGATCTCATCGTCGACACGATCAACAAGGAGCTGTGATGACACTCAGGAGAATCGACGCGGAAACGCTGCTGACGCCACCCGAACCGCCGAAGGCGAGCATCGTCATGCTTGGCATGAGCGGATACGCGGTTCGCATCAGTCCGAAAGGCGGGGCCCAACTCGTGGAACTCCTGCCCGACGGCGCCTGCACGCTCGCATCCATCACCGCGGGCGAGCTTGAGACATTCGACTACCAACTCCACAACGAAACGGGAGGCACCAGATGACCGACAACGATTTCCGTATCGAGGACCGGAAGGAACGCGAGGCGAAACGGCCGAACTATCCGCTGCGCAGGGTCAAGTTCCTGCTCGCGGTCGTCGGCCTCGTCGCCAGCGTGACGCTCATGCTCACCTGGCATGGCGGTAGCCTTGTGGGCGCGCTTGTGGTCGAGGGCGTGTATCTCGCTACCGCGTTGTGGCTGGTGGTGCGGTTCGCGTCCAGGGACGACGGCATGGAGGAGGACAGTGATGCCTAGCGGCGCGACCAGCCTCCAACTGCACGCGAAGTACGCTCCGGTCAACCGTGGCAGCATCCGCTACGGCGCATCCCGAAGCCACGGCCACCACGCTTCGCCGAAGACATGGAGCCAGGAGACCGGCATCGACCTCGACCGGCTCCTCCACGACGAACGCGAGTACATCACGCGGATGAGACGCCGCACCCGGCGTGACATCCGCGTGAAGCCACGCATCCAACGCGTGTACGAGACGATCATCGCACTGCAGATGGAAGGGGTGACGCCCAGCAGCCACAAGGTGGCCTTACGGCTCAACATCCCCCGGAGCACCGTGATGGGCGACGTGCACAGGCTCGCCGGCATGGGATTGCTCGTCAACGCGCGGACCCGACGCGGAGGCTTCCTCACCACCGGCAGAACACCCGATTGGAGTGACCTGGATTGAGTCTCGAAACATTAAGCCTGCCGGAATGGCCAATGGTGTGCGAGCTCACCGTGCCTGGCGACCCGCAGTCGAAAGGTCGTCCACGCGTCTACCAGGGACACGGCATCACCCCGACGCGGACGCGGGAAGCCGAGAACCGCGTGTACTCGGAATGGCGCAACCAGTATCCCCGCCTGCCACCCTACGAAGGGCCAGTCTGCCTGACGCTCACATTCTGGACGGCCACACGGCGCGGACGCGATTGGGACAATCTGGCGAAACTGTTCACCGACGCGTTGAACGGCGTCGCCTACACGGACGACCGGCAGATCATCGAAGCCAGCGTGCACGTGCACCGTCCCGACCAGTACGTGCTTGGCGCGCACGGCAGGCCACGCAAACGGAAAAGCGGCGATCCGCTCACATGGCACGGCCAGCCATACACGCCACACACACAGGCAAGCATCTATTTCAAACAGGAATACATACCCAGATAGGAGAAAACACCATGAAAAACACCAGTGAATACGTTGTGCAGACCCTCATCGACGACGAGGACATGAGCGCCGACCTCGCGAGCCTCTACCCGGCGGCCAGCAAAATCGGCGACGCAGCCGCGGCATTCATCGACAAAGCGGACCAGACCATCGAAAAGAAGGGTCTGATGGGCGCGCCTGCCGGAACTGTCGCGAAATGCATCGACATTTGCCAGAACGTCGTCAAGGAAGGCGCGGCCATCAGCCGGCTCCTACGCAATCCAAGGACCTGCGACACCGTGATCATCAGCCGACGGTGCGAGGAAACGAATCCCGCCACCGAAGACGACGGCATGACGCAATCGACAGTGGAGGACGTGGAATGAGCAAGCAGAGGGGACACATGCCGTACTGCCGCACGTGCGGACCATTGGGGCCGGCCATGCGAACCACGCCCGCGTTCGACGTCGTGGAAACGCACCGACGCTCCTACCCGCACCACCAGACCAGCGTCATCCCCACCAAAACCAGCATCATCGTGAAAGGAACAAGCAAATGAGCGCGCAGAATCTCGAAACATTGGCCAAACGGTACGTGGAACTGAAAAGCCGCATCGCCGACCTGCAGGAAGAAGCCGACGGATTGAAAGCCGAACTCATGGAGAACCGCGAGCCCGGCGAATACGCTGCCGGACCGTTGACCGTGAAAATCCGGAAAGGCAAACGCAATCTCGATGCTGGAGCATTCGAACGGCGTTTTCCTGTGCAACAGTACGCCGACTGCTACCAGATCAAACCAAAAGCATTATCCACGATCATCAAACAGGTCGGCGAAAACGCCTTGCAGGATTGCGTGAAAGTCGGCGCGGCAAGCCTGGTGGTCGAATGATGGGCGACAAGATCATCAGACAACACTTCAACCACGCATTGAACAACGCGCTGGACGCCTACGACAAGTCCTTAAGCGAGAACGTGTATCTCCTCGACGCGGACGACCTCGACGCTTTTGCCGACATCCTGTACCGCTACCTATTCGACGTGAAATGCGAGGCATGAAAATGGCCAGCGAACTCGACCTCGAGGCCGTCATGGCCGCAAACCAGACCATACCGGAAACGACGCCGGCACCCACGGTGGAGTCGACGGAGTGGACGGAAATCCGCGGCATCATCGAAGACCACATCACCAACCAGCCAAGAAGCCTGCAAAAGGAAATCGGACCATCGGAACTCGGCACCGACTGCCTACACTGCCTCGCCGCCAGACTCGCCGGATGGGAGAAACGCCAGTCGGCCGCATGGCTACCATTCATCGGCACGTGCGTCCACGAACGATTCGAACACCTGTTCAACAGTCGCAAGGACGAATTCACCGTCCCGGACGACGATGGGGGAGAACCATGTGCCGTGAAACGCTTCGAGGCCGAAAGACACGTCGACGTGGGCGAAATCCACGGACTCCACGGCCATCAGCGCATCCACGGCAGCATCGACCTGTACGACGCGGAAAACAACACGACCATCGACTGGAAAATCACCGGCCCCACCACAATCCGCAACGTCAAAGCCAACGGGCCATCGCAGCAATACCGCATACAGGCAAGCCTGTACGGCATCGGATTGGAAAACGACGGCGAACCCTGCAAAAGGAACGCCATCTACTTCCTGCCCAAGAACAGCGTCAGCCTGGCCGACGCACTGCCGATCGAATTCGACTTCGACCCGAAACCCGGACGGTGGGCGCTCAGCCGCGCGCAACTCATCGCCAACCTCCTCGACCTCATCGAACAAGAGGACGGAACCGAAATGCGCGACGCGTGGATACACGCTCTGCCGACCAGTCCGACCCACTGCTTCCAATGCGGCACATGGCCGGACGACCAGCTCGGACAACTATCCGAACTCAACGAAAACCAATATCCGGCATTGCCGGACAAATGGCGGCAGGCCATCGGCCTGCTCGAATCCACCTACAGGAAAACAGAAAGGTAAAAAACACAATGTTCGGAACGCAAAACTATGGTGGCGGATTCACCCAGCAAGGCGGAGCCAGCTACCATCCACAGTCAAACCAGCAGCAGCCCGCCGAAACGTTAAGCCTCGACGACGTCATGCAAGGCGGCGCGCCCAGCGCGTTCAGCAAGGACGATCCGATCGGCACCAGCGTGGAAGGCGAGATCGTCGAAATCCGCGCGGAACAGCAGACCGACTTCACCACCGGCGAACCACTGTATTATCCGAACGGCAAGCCGAAGCCGCAGGTCGTCATCCACCTGCAGACCACGATGACGGATCCCAACCGGATCGGCGACAGCGGCATCCGAGGCGTGTACGTAAAAGGCTACAACATCGGCCAATTGCGTCTCGCATGCCGTCAGGCCGGAATCGGCGACCATCCGAACATCGGAGACCACTTGAAAGCCACTTTCGCCCGCACCCAGCCCGCGAAGACCCGCGGCTACAACGACGCGAAAATCTACGACTACGTCGTCACACCGAAAAAGACGGCCGACTTGAACACCGCGATGAACGACCCGCAGGCCACAGCCCCGCAACAGTATGCGCCGCAGCCGCAGTACGGCCAGCCAGTCACCATCGGCCAGCCCGCAGGCCTGACCATGCAGGAACGACGGCAGGCCGCCCAACTGCAGGCCGCAGGAAAAAACGTGCAGGAGATAGCCGGACTGCTCGGCAAAACGGTCGACCAGGTCGTCAACGCGCTCGGCGCGGGCAGCGGACAAGAGCCTGAATTCTAAAAAATAGGAAAACGTCCCCACCACATCCCTGCAGTGACGTCTCGCTAATCGAAAACGTCACTGCGGGGACGTGGTGGACACAGGGGGACATAGGCAAAGTCCACCCAAAAAGGACGAAAAATCAGAAAATAAGGAAAACACCGCAAAAAAGACATTTCCAGAGATTTATAAAAACAGGAAATGTCTTTTTTGTTGTTTTTTTGTGTTGTGTGTATAGGGGAGTAACCGTCCCCGCAAAAAGGAGGTGAAAAATGAGAAACTACAGCAAATACTCGCCCATTCCCACTGAAGACCTGCCAGCGCAATTCGCGGGAATCTTCCACATGCTCGCACTCACCTTCGCGCCGGCGAACGACCGCACGATCATTGCGACCATCGATGGCCGCAACCTTGAACTTATCTGCGATGGTGGCGATACTGCCACCGAACATCGCAAGAAAATCCCAGTCGTGGCCGCCGGCTATCAAAAAGCCATCTGGGAGCTCCGCGAAGGGCATCTTCGCTACTGCCCGTCACAGCAAAGGCTCTGGCGTCGAGACCCAGACACGTCCGACCATGAGGGCGAAAGGCTCATCCTCAATTCATGGCATCCCGTGAAAACCATCGAGGATGAATACCATATCGGCACGAACGCGCGCAGCAGTGAGCGTAATCCGCTCTACAGTGCGACGATTCTTCGCGAGGCGAAGCGAAGTCAATGGTTCGACCAAGTCGAACGCGGCGTGCGCTGCGACCCATGCGTGTGGGTGCGCCGTGAAGGAAGAATCGTCTGTCTGCAGGATGAGCCGGATATTGCGGTCACGCAGACATTCTCACCGGCAGGAATGGGCAATCAGGCATTGAGGGATGCGAAGCGCATTCTCGAATGGTTGACCGTCGATGAGAAGTCCTGCGCGAATCTTTGTCGAATGTTCGCGACGCCATGGCTTGAGCCATTCAAACAATTGTCATACGTACTGTCTGGTCATGGTGGTGACGGGAAAACGCTGATCGCCCGCCAGGCGATCCTTGGCGTGCTTGGAGTCGGGAAAGTGTTTCCTGGTTTCAGTGTGCAGGGCTATTGCACTGGCGGTGGCTACACGCTGGGCCGCGAGAGCATGAATGATGAGATGGACGGCAAGGCTTTCGCCATTGACGATGAGGCTTGCGCTGTCACGGAGGACATGCTGCCATTGCTGCGTGCACTCTCGACAGGCTCGCAGGTGAACGCCCGCGTCACGGGCGGCCGTTATCGTGTGATGACGCCATCGGCCACATTGCTGATTCTGACGAACATGCAGTTCGCCGATTCAGGCGAGAATTCCGACGTGCGTCGTTTCATCAAGGTCGAATTCCACCAGTCGAAAGGCCGCTCGTATGACGAATATCATGCGATCGAGGGGTTCTGCCATCGACATCCCGCAGCGTTCTTCGTGTTGTCCTGCCGCCTGTGGGAGCGTTCGGATGAGCCGGAGATAGTGAATCTCAGTCCTGCTCGCACCATCAGTGACGAGATGTATTGGCTGATCAGTGAGATCGCGTCGAACGATGAACAGTATGGCGTGCAGGTCGCGTCCAGGAACGACTATCGCAAGGAGTTTCACACGGCGGTGCCGCAGTCTTTGATGGACGTGCTGGGCTTGGAGAATTCGAAGACCAAGGCGCTGCCGGGCAGTCAATGCCGTGTGGTGCGCGTCGCCGACCAGAATCGCTTCGAAGTGTATCGCAAGGCCGCTCTCGATAACGAGACGGAGCCTGCCGACACTTGGTGGCAGACGGCATTGTCGAAGCCGAACCGCGACAGTCTTAAAACGTTGGATGATGTGGGCGACTGTCATGATCTGGCCGGCATCGTCGAATCCGCGTTGGCTGGCAATGTCGGTTTCGCGCCATGCGAGGGCAAGGCGCGAAAGACTGGTGGTCCGGTCGATGGGAAGGTGTCGCTGTCGTGGAAGCGGTTGAATCCGTCGGACGAGAGCCACACGGATTCGACTTTCATCACCGACAAGATGACTCGTTATGCCGTCATTCCGCTTGGCGACTGTTTCGTCATCGATTGTGACAAGCCTTCTGAGGCTGATGGTCCTGATGGGTGGCAGTGTCTGCAGGCGTTGGCTGGCGATTACGGTTCCCAGGCGTTGCCGGCCACGTTGGTGACCAGGACTCCGCATGGCGTGCACTTGTATTATCGCATGCCGGCAGGCATGGATGTGAGCTTGCTGAAGAACGCTGTGCATGAGCAGAATCTGCCCATTGACCTGCGCGTCAGCAACAAGGGCTATGTGATTGGTCCGGGCAGTGTCATCGATGGGAACCGGTATGAGCTGGTTGATCTGCCGGCGGGCGTGGTGCCGGAGACGAGTGGCGCGGTCATGCGCATGCTCAAGGATTTCGGATACACGAACGAGCCAAAGCAGGAGGCTCCGTCGTTGAGCCTGGACGATGTCATGGCCGGCAGGCCATCCGCGTCCAATTCGCAGGGGACGCCGGATATGACGCCGGTGCCGGAAGGCCAACGCAACAGCACATTGCACGCCTGGGCGTACGGAAGGCTGAAGAACCATCCGGAGAACGAGCGGCAGATTCATGATGATCTGCTGCAGCGTGGTCGTGTGAGCGGTCTGCCGGACGGCGAACTCGACCAGATCTGGAAATCGATCAAACGAAGCCTCGGATAAGGGTAGGAATCATGATGGGAATCATCCGAAAACTTGGTGGTCTTCTCGTTGAGGTGTCCGGGCTCATCCTGGGATTCGTCATGCTGATGCTTTTCGAAACGGCTTGGAGGATCACCGACCTCATCGACTGGTGGCGGGATGAGCCGTAAACCACCATTGTGGATGCGCCGGCTCGCGCCGCCAGGCAATCCGGCGCACCTCGTGCCGGTCGTCTGTTCGTGTGGACGATGGGTCTTCAGCGAACGCGACGTGGTCTGGCAGACATGGGACGCCGGCATCATCACCGGCGATGACCTGACCACCGCGATCATCCTCGGCCGGCAGCTCATCCGGATCCGTCTCATCGCGCAGACGGACACAATCCGATTGGAAACGGTCGCTGGACCGTTGGGTATCAGTCCGGATGGAATATACTTGGGCGCGCACGACTGCGCGCTCATGCCTGTCAGTGTCAAACCCGCCGACATGAGCGGGAGGGAATTCCATTATTCGACCCTTGAGGGGTTCCCGACGATGCTTCCGGATCCCGATAATCCCGACCCGTGGGCGGGGATACCTGAAATGGAACTGATGTTCGATTCGGGATGGCCAAAATGATAAAATCGCAACATATGGGCAAAAAACGGGAAGCAACCACAACATGTAGAGTGTGCGGCGGGGAGTGCCGTATTCAAGCCACGATGTGCGACAAGTGCGAGAACACTTTGAGGGGATGGATCCACGACTATCCCATCTGGATCCATGCCTTGCGCGAGTTTCTGGATTCGACGGCGCATTACGGAGGCCACCAGCCTGGACGTGTCAACCTGCCGTCCGCTCCCACGCCTATCAGACTCTCGGTCGTTGACCATCTGCAGGAGATCGAGGATGCGGTGACGGCGTTGTGGTGTCGATTGTATGCGCCGCCGGCCATGCCATGGGCCACAAGCATCGCGGTCCCGCCCATCGTCGACATGCTCAAGGCATGCTGGTCATGCCAGCGTTTGAACCGCCTGCCGGACATCGGTTTGATCTGGCATGACTGGCAGCGGTTGGCGCGCAAGACGCTGGCCATCATCGACGTGCCACCATCCAGGCACGGCATCGGCAGGTGCCTGAATCCTCTGTGTGGAGTGGAGCTGAGTGCGGAGGTCGGCGCGGTGAGCGTTGATTGTCCGGTGTGCGGCAACGCTTATCGCGTGGTCGACGTGCGATTGGGATTCCTGCGGGAGTGCATCGAATCAGGCAGGGCGTTCACGGCGCAAGCGTGTGCGGAGCTGTTGCGCGAGTGCGGCTTTCAGTGCAGCGTTAACACGATCTACTCGTGGCGCAAGCGTGGCAGGCTCCAGCCGTCCGGCAGAAACGATAAGGGGCAACCGCTGTACCGTCTGTCCGACGTCCACGCGCGCCTCGCTCGCCATGACGTGATTTGACATTTTTCGAAGTGCAAGGCAGAATTGTCAGTGGATTAGAGGGTTCAAACCGAGGTGACTTGGTTTGAACCCTCACTCATATCCGCCATGGATTCTCCTGACTCCTTGGGTTGCAGCCCCCGTCCTGTCCGAACGGCATATCGGACACGCTCCGCCCACTCCGCGTCAGAGTGGACATACCACAATGTGGCAGGCAAGCCAATCCCGCGCTTACGTGATGCGGTGATGCTCAAATCCGCCTGTCCATGCCTTCGTAGGAATCAGTGGTAGATCGTACCGGCCGCGAGTCTTTATTGGATTCTCTTCCTTGTGGCCGCGTGTGGACGCGGGTTCGAATCCCGCCGAAGGCACCCATGAAACAAACCCGGGGTAGGGGTATTGACAATCCGGGAGGGGTATTCGCAGATGATGGGGAGCCCCTACAAGACACGGGAGTTTCCATATACGGGAGCCCCTATACCGGCATTCCAGCAAGCCAACAGCGAAGATAGTCGTCGGCAAATCCACGGCACCCCGGGGCTCATACATGCGGGGAGGCCACATGAGCAAGCGGCGCAACGAGCGCGTCAGCAACGGCTGGGGGGGCACAGCGCGCCGGGGCATTGAACGGCAGCAACGGCTGGCGGCGCAGACAGCTCAGGGCAAGAGTGCTGGCCGCATACGACGTGTGCGCCATCTGCGGCAAGCCGGTCGACAAGACATTGAAGACACCACATCCGATGAGCGCCGAAGTCGACGAGCTCATACCAGTCTCACGCGGCGGTGATCCATACAGCTTCACGAACTGCAGGCTCACGCACCGCAGATGCAACAGGATGAAGAGCGACAAGACAGACGAACACGCACGAGCGCTGCTGGCTGGCAGACAGGAAGTGAAAGCAAGCTCGATGCCGTTCAAAACGTTCGGCATCTGACCTCCGATGACCAGGGCGGGGACCCCGGGTACACCCCCTTCCGGTCGCCTCGGGTGCAGTGCCGATATTTCTCTTGAAATTTAAGCGTAACGAATTGTGTTACGCATACGTTGAATGAAAGGCGGAATATGGCCTTTTTCAAAGCGTCAGCATCTGACATAGAACGATTTAATAAATACTTCAGAAGCACTGACCCTAGTAAATGTTGGGAATGGAACGGTGCTCATCACCCAAAGGGATATGGCACATTCCGTCTGGCAAAGACGTCCGTTCCGGCACATCGCTTCGCATATGCATTGACTCATAACATGTTTATCCCAGATGGGATGGTGATTGATCATATCTGTCACAACCGTTCATGCGTTAATTCAGACCATTTGAGAGCAGTAACGGTTCAGGAGAATTCCGAATATCGTGTTTCCTGTAATAAGAACAGCAAATCCGGAATCCGTGGTGTCTACTGGCGTAACGATCGAAAAGCATGGCAAGTTGAGGTTATCAAGAATAGGAAGGCATACAAGAGAGGTCCATTCAAGACGCTTGCACGGGCGGAAGCTGCTGCAACAAGATTGCGCGAAGAACTCGGGTTCCTCACTGGTTTTGGAATGAAGGAAACGCAATGATTTGCGAAGTATGCGGTAAGCAATTTAGGCCAAGTGGCAAGGGCAGCCAACAGAAATATTGCTCCGCGAAATGCAGGCAGAAAGACTATCGGCGTCGGAAAAAGAACCGGCCCGCACAGGACCGGAACGGTAAGCCGCCCGTCAAAGCCGTGGAAACGAAACAGAAGCCGGAAAGGGATCTCGACCAGCGGAGCTTCGAGAGGATGATGGACGGCAGCATGCTGGACATGCTGCGCGCCAACCGTGACCGACTGCAGAAGGCCATGGATGACACGTCCACACCGGCAAACGCACTGCCTGCGATCAGCCGCCAGCTCATCGACGTATGCGAACGCATCGAATCGCTCCAAGGCGGCGGTCTGACCGACCTGTTGGACGATGAGGAAGACGAGGTGACGGACGATGTCGGAGCGTCGATTGTCTGAAATCGCCAAGGTCCTCCGCCAGCCGGAAGGCATCGTCGGCAGCGAGTTCACGCGAATCAACAAAGCCGCGCGCAAGGCCGGCATCCGTTTCGACTTGTGGCAGCAGGGCTTCTTGTGGCTTCTGTTCGCCAAGAACGCGGAAGGCAAGTACGCGTGTGGCGCGGACGGCGCCGTGCTGTCCAGCTGCAGGCAGATCGGCAAGACCTTCACCGTCGGCACCGCGTTGTTCCTCAAGGCGATACTCACACCGAACCTGAAAGCCATCTGGACCGCCCACCATACGCGCACCAGCGACGAGACATTCGCGGACATGTGCGAGATGGAGCATAATCCAGTGCTCGGCCGGTACGTGGAACGCATCCGCAGGGCGAACGGCCAACAGGAGATCACGTTCACGTCCGGCAGCCGCATCATGTTCGGCGCCCGCGAAAACGGCTTCGGCCGAGGATTGCACAGCGTGGACGTGGCCGTGTTCGACGAAGCGCAGATTCTCACAGTGCGCGCGATGGACAACATGATTCCGGTTTTGAACACGAGTCCTAACCCCCTGGTCGTGTATATGGGCAATCCACCCAAGCCGGGAGACCAGTGCGAGGCGTTCACGGAGAAACGCATGCACGCGCTGAACCATGACGGAAACCTCCTCTACGTGGAGCTTGCCGCCGACAAGGACGCGGATTCGGACGACCGCGAACAGTGGGCTAAAGCGAATCCCAGCTATCCGAAACGTACAAGCGAACAGGCAATCATGCGCATGCGCAACAACCTGTCGGACGATTCATTCCGTCGTGAGGCGCTTGGCATATGGGACGAGACCGCCACCGCATACGCCATCAGCCCGGACCTGTGGCAGGCCGCGGCCATCGACGGCGTGCCCGAGGGTGGCACGGTGAGCTTCGGCATCGACATGCCTCCGGACAGGAGCGTGCTGACCATCGGAGCGGCGCTACGATACGCGGACGGTTCGGCCATCGTCCAGATGGCGAACATCAAGGACGCGCGGCAGGCGGGAACCATGTGGGCCGTGGACTGGCTCCCCGCACACTTGCCGCAGACCACCCCCGGGGGACATCACTG
>OGPR01002679.1_pt1 | contig 11724 bp, 9 predicted proteins | sample 1552981 | NCBI WGS metagenome assembly OGPR01 (sample SAMEA2580260, study PRJEB22360) | human gut metagenome | biome: human gut; feature: human-associated habitat; material: faeces | place: Denmark | collected 2008/2010 | reverse complement strand
AACTGATTCCGCTGATCATCAACAATGCACTTCAGGGAAAGAAACTTCCGGTATACGGAGATGGAAAAAATGTTCGTGACTGGCTTTATGTTATGGATCATGCAAAAGGAATCGATATGGTACAGGAAAAGGGAAGACTTTTCGAGACATATAATATCGGTGGTCACAACGAAAAACAGAACATCCAGATCATCCATATCATTCTGGATACTCTGCAGGAGATGCTCCCGGAAGGGGATCCTCGTAAAGAACTTGTCAGTGAGAACCTGATCACATATGTAGAAGATCGTAAGGGACATGACCGTCGTTATGCGATCGCACCGGACAAGATCAAAGAGGAAGTTGGCTGGTATCCGGAAACCTGTTTCGAAGATGGTATCCGTCTGACAATCCAGTGGTTCTTTGAGCATGAAGACTGGATGAAAAATGTTACCAGTGGTGACTATCAGAAATATTACGAAGCAATGTATAAAACAAAATAATATCTCATAAAAGATGAGATCAGAAACGCTGTATATTTTAGGAATTCTCCTGATCTGTACAGCGTTTTTTTATGCACAGAGATATGGAAAAAGATTTTAGCGAAAATAGGCATTGAATTTACAGAGCGATTGTGAGAAAATAATATGAGATATGTCTAGCTTTAAAAAGCAGAATCTGACAGGCTGTATAAGATAGCAGCTTATAACAATGGAGGTAAATAGATGAACAAAGGAATATACCGGATTGCGGCTGGTGTTGGTGCGGCAGTGATTCTGGTGTCTTCTGCGACAGCACAGGCAGCAACCGTAACTGCAAATGGAACTCCTGCACCGGTAGCGAGTGACAGCATTGCAGGTTGGCCGGCAGCTCCCGCTGTCACGTCAGAAACAGCAGTTCTGATCGATGCAGATACGGGAGCGGTTTTGTATGACAAAGGAATGGACGAATATCGTTATCCTGCCAGCACGACAAAGCTCATGACGCTGTTGGTTGCAATCGAGAACAGTTCCCCAAAGGATATTGTTACTTTTACAGAAACAGGAATCAGGGATGTCACCTGGGACAGCAGTAACATCAACGCACAGCTTGGTGAAACGATGACGATGAAGGACTGCTGGATGGCTGCATATATTAAATCAGCCAATGAAGTCTGTGCACAGATTGCTGAGACGGTAGGTGGGACAGAAGCAAATTTTGTTGAAATGATGAACCAGAAGGCAAAAGAACTTGGATGTACACATACACATTTTGCCAATGCCAGTGGGCTGCCGGATGAAAATCATTATTCCAGTGCTCATGACCTGGCAAAGATCATGCGTGCATGCCTTCGAAATAAACGTTTCCGTCAGGTGATGAAATGTTCGAATTATAAGATCCCGGCAACGAATTTAAGCGAAGCAAGGGTTATGCATACGCATATGCCGCTTATGGCAAAAGAGTCCAATCTTTATTATGCAGACTGCATAGGCGGTAAGACCGGATTTTCAACGGATGCACAGCATACACTTGTGACAGCTGCTGAACGAAACGGACGTACGTATATAGCGGTTACCATGCGTGCAGCGGATCTTGGAATCAACTGTACCGACAGCACATCATTATTTAATTATGCATTTGATAATTTTGATACAATTGATGTGGACGGAACAGCAATGACAGTGCCAAAAGGCGTTACGGTCAATGATCTGACAACCGATACAGCAGAACGAAATGGAAAGATACTGACCAGATATTACTATAGCGGGCAGTTTGTAGGCTATGTGGCAGAAGCACAGCCGACAGAAACTCCGGCCGTGGAAGAGACAGCTGAAACAGTAGCAGAATCTTCAGAAACAGAGGCGGCTGAAACTGTGACAGATTCGCTGGAGACGACGGAAAATGATTCTCAGGCAGAGGTTCAGACTGGACAGAAATCCATGTCCGAGCAGATTCAGGAGATTCGTACCGAGGGATTATCCGGTATGATGAAAGCTCTTTTGATCGCAATGGGAGTCATGGCAGTGATCCTGATCGCATTATTGATCGCACTTTATATAAAGAATGGATGAAAATAAATAAAGAACTTGAAATAAAGGAGGAAACATAATGAAAGGTATTATTTTAGCAGGTGGTTCAGGAACCAGATTATATCCATTAACAAAGGCAATTTCCAAACAGATCATGCCGGTTTATGACAAACCGATGATCTATTATCCATTGTCTACACTGATGCTTGCCGGAATCCGTGAGGTTCTGATCATTTCTACACCAAGAGATCTTCCGGTTTTCCGTGATCTTCTGGGAGATGGAAGCCAGCTTGGAATGAGTTTTTCATATGCAGTACAGGACCAGCCGAGAGGACTGGCAGATGCATTTATCATTGGTGCAGATTTCATTGGCAATGATGCAGTTGCCCTGGTACTTGGAGATAATATTTTCTACGGACAGAGCTTTTCCAGAGTCCTTCAGAATGCTTACAGACGCACAGAAGAAGAAAAAGGTGCGACTATTTTCGGTTATTATGTAAGAGATCCTAGAGAATATGGTGTTGTAGAATTTGATGAGAACGGCAAAGCTCTTTCTATTGAAGAAAAACCGGAACATCCGAAGTCAAACTATGCAGTACCGGGCCTGTATTTCTATGATAATGATGTTGTAGAAATCGCCAAAAATGTAAAACCGTCTGCCCGTGGTGAGATTGAGATCACCAGCATCAACAACGAATATCTGAGAAGAGGAACTTTGAAGGTAGAGACTCTGGGACGTGGATTTGCATGGCTGGATACAGGAAATCATGATTCTCTGCTTGATGCAGCAGATTTTGTTGCAGCATTCCAGAAACGTCAGGGACTGTACATTTCCTGCATCGAAGAGATTGCATACAAACGTGGATTTATTACAAAGGAGCAGCTTGTTGAACTGGCACAGCCTCTTCTTAAGACTGCTTATGGAAAATATCTGATTGAAATAGCGGAGGGATTATAAAATGGGAAAAATTACAGTAGAGACATGTCATATTGAAGGCCTGAAAGTGATCACACCGGCAGTATTCGGTGATGAACGCGGATATTTTATGGAAACATATAACTACAACGATTACAAAGCAGCCGGAATCAATATGGAATTCGTACAGGATAACCAGTCCAGTTCCCGTAAAGGCGTACTTCGTGGACTTCATTTCCAGATCAACTATCCACAGGATAAACTTGTTCGTGTAGTGAGCGGAGAAGTTTTTGATGTTGCGGTCGATCTGCGAGAAGGTTCCCCGACATATGGACAGTGGTATGGAGTCCTTCTTTCTGCAGAGAATAAGAAACAGTTCTTTATTCCGAAGAATTTTGCACACGGATTTATCGTACTCTCTGACTACGCAGAATTTGCTTATAAATGTACGGATTTCTATCATCCAAACGATGAAGGCGGTCTGTATTTTGACGATCCGGAGATCGGCGTGGAGTGGCCGATGCCGGAAGGAATGACAAAAGAAGATCTGATTATTTCGGAAAAAGATCATAAATGGGGCGGAATTAAGGATTTAAAGAAATAAGGAGTAAAAAACATTTATGAACGTATTCAAAGAACTTTATCAGAACCGGAAACTGATCTGGAAACTGTCGAAAAATGATTTCCGCAACAAATTTGCCGGAGCGTATTTTGGCATCGTATGGGCATTCATTCAGCCGATGGTGACGGTTGCTGTTTATTTTGTCGTGTTTCAGCTCGGACTGCGTGTACAGCCAGCTGCCACTGGATATCCGTATATCTGCTGGCTGGTTTCCGGTATTATTCCGTGGTTCTTCTTTTCTGATGCACTGCCAAGTGCGTCAAATTGTCTGCTGGAATACAGTTACCTGGTAAAGAAGGTTGTATTTAAGATCAGTGTGCTTCCAATTGTGAAGGTGATTTCTTCCCTGTTTGTACATCTGTTCTTTATTGTGTTTGCTATTTTGATTTTTGCACTGATGGGAAAACTTCCGCCGGTTCAGATTATCCAGATCGGGTACTATACCTTTGCGGTGATCTGTCTCGTCGTTGTACTTTCCTATCTGACCTGTTCCATCACACCGTTTTTCCGCGATTTCGGCCAGATTATCAATGTAATTCTGAATGTCGGCATGTGGGCAACCCCGATTCTGTGGGATACCACAACAATTCCGAATATTCCGAACTGGCTGAACAGCCTTCTGAAGCTGAATCCTCTGTACTATATTGTCCAGGGATATCGTGACAGCTTTATGAATGGACTCTGGTTCTTCGAGCATCCATGGCACACCCTTTACTTCTGGGCTTTTGTGCTTATGGCAGGACTAATCAGTTCCAAAGTGTTCAAGCGCCTCCGGGTTCATTTCTCAGATGTATTATAGGAGGATGGAATGAGCACAGAAAATACAGAAACAGTAATTTCAATTAACCATGTCAGCAAGGTCTACAAGCTGTTTGAAAAGCCGATGGACCGTCTGAAAGAATCGCTTTCACTGACACATAAAAACTATCACACCGATCATTTTGCGCTGGAGGATATCTCGCTCGAGGTGCACAAAGGCGAGTGTGTCGGTATCATTGGAACGAACGGTTCCGGAAAATCCACACTGCTGAAAATCGTCACAGGTGTCTTAAACCCGACGAGCGGAAACGTGGAGTTAAAGGGAAGAGTCAGTGCCATTCTGGAACTGGGTGCAGGCTTTAACATGGAGTATACCGGTATTGAGAACATTTTCCTGAACGGAACGATGCTTGGCTATACCGAGGAGGAGATGAAGGCAAAGCTCGACGATATCATTGCGTTTGCAGAGATCGGTGACTTTATCAATCAGCCGGTTAAGACGTATTCCAGCGGTATGTTTGCCCGCCTTGCCTTCGCGGTTGCGATCAATGTGGATCCGGATATTCTGATTGTCGATGAGGCCTTAAGCGTCGGAGACATTTTCTTCCAGTCCAAGTGTTACCGGAAATTTAACGATCTGAAAGAAGCAGGAAAAACGATCCTTTTCGTTTCCCACGATATGGGCAGCGTCATCAAGTACTGTGAGAGATGTCTTCTGATTAACAAAGGAAAACAGGTGATGGTTGGAAAATCGTCGGAGGCAGTCGATGTCTACAAGAAGATTCTTGCCAACCAGTACGATGACGAGACAAAAGAAGAGGAAGAGACCGAAGAGAGTGCAGAACAGACCGAAGAGAGAACCGAAGCAGATGCATCCGGTGCCGTATCGGCAGAAAAGCCGAAAAAAGGCCTCTGGAGAGAACGCCTGATTGCGAATGCGCAGCTGGTAGAGTATGGAGACAAGGCTGCGGAGATCGTGGACTTTGCGATTATTGACCACAAAGGTATGATTACATCTTCTGTGGATAAAAACCAGAGATTCCGCATCAAGATGAAAATCAAGTTCCATGAAACGATGGAGCATCCGATTTTTGCCTTTTCGATCAAAGACCGGAAGGGAACGGAGATTACCGGAACGAATACGGCGCTGGAGGATTACACAAAAGACGTGGTGGAAGCGGGAAAGACCGTCACGGTATGCTTTGACCAGATCATGCCGCTGCAGAGCGGACAGTATCTGATGTCGTTTGGATGTACCAGCTACCATCTGGAAGAGCTGGTGATCCACCACAGACTGTACGATGCTTGCTTCCTGGAAGTCTTCTCCATGAAAGACACCGTAGGATTTTTTGATATGAACTCTACCGTGACCTACGAGTAGGATGCGGAGGATAAACGACGGGGGTTATATGAAAGAAACAATAGGAAATGTTCTTTTGAACCTGGATTATTATGACGGCGAAGATGCTTACAGCGACGGCAGCATTGAGGACCGGCTGCTGGAGATCGTCAAGACGACGCCGAAAGAGGATTACCAGAAGGTAATCCTCACAGAAAAAAGCTGGCCGATTTTTTATCATCTCTCTCCGGAACGGGAAAATATTCTGGACTGGTATGAGTGGAAAGACGATGCTTCCGTATTTGAAGTCGGAGCCGGCTGCGGAGCCATTTCCGGCGTGCTCTGCAGAAATGCAAAGCGGGTAGTGGCAAACGATCTGTCGAAGCGGCGCAGTACGATCAATGCCTACAAAAATCAGGATGCGTCCAACCTGGAGATTATGGTTGGAAACTTTAATGTTGTTGCAGAAAAAATGGAAGAACGCTTCGATTACGTGACACTGATCGGTGTTCTGGAGTATGCAAAAAGCTATATTGGAAAGGATAATCCGTATCCGGAATATCTGGAAAAGATCAATCGTCTCTTAAAACCGGGCGGAAAAATCCTGATTGCGATTGAGAACCGTCTGGGACTGAAGTATTTTGCCGGCTGCAGGGAAGACCATGTGGGCCGGGAATTTGTCGGAATTGAAGGATATCCGGGGATCGATTTTGTCGAGACATTCAGCAAACCGGAGCTGGAGCAGATGCTGCAGGAAAACGGTTTTTCGAAGTTCAAGTTTTATTATCCCTATCCGGATTACAAATTTCCGGCGGTCATTTATTCGGATGAATATCTGCCGAAGCCGGGTGAATTGAGAAAAAATCAGCGGAATTTTGATGCTGACAGGATCACACTTTTTGACGAAGGCAAAGCATTTGACGGAATCCTGAAGTCCGGTCTGTTTCCGGTTTTTTCCAATTCCTTTCTGATTGAAGTGGAGAAAAAGGAGTAAACGTATGAGGAAAGTTCTGTATACGAAATTTTCGAGAGAACGTCGGAACGAATTTCAGATTATGACCCGGATTACAGAAGAGGATGGGATCCGGCGTGTGTGGAAGCTTCCGCTGCAGAAAGAGGGAGAACTCCACATCCGGCATATGTATGAAAACTATAGAAAGCTGGAGCATCTGTACGCCTATGCGGGCGTACAGATCTGCCCATGCGAACTGGATGAAGAAAAATGCGCGCTTGCATTTCCTTTTGTAGAAGGGGAAAGTCTGGAAACGCGCATTTCCCGTCATGGAAAAGAAAAAGATTTTGCATCGCTGAAAAAGGATTATGAACTGCTGTATCAGATCATTGCATCGGCAAAAGGGAAGAAATCCTTTGTGGAAACCGATGCGTTCTGTGAGGTGTTCGGCCATCCGGCATTGAAAGAAGGACTTGCCGCAGCGGAGATTTCCAATATTGACATGATTCCGGGCAACCTTCTTCTGGATGGAGAAAAGGTCTGGGTGGCAGACTACGAGTGGGTATTCCCGTTTGCCGTACCGATTGCATTTATCTATGCGCGGAGCGTCTTTTTACAGGAGGCGGCGAGTGCACTGACGAAGGAAGAGCAGGAAGAACTGTACGCCATTGGCGGTATTTCCATGGAAGAGATTCCGGTATACTACCATATGGAAGAGTGCTTCCAGGAATTCGCGGCCGGAAAGGGTGAGCCAAATGCGCTCGCCACGTTCTATGGAAAACTGCACCGGCACAATTATCCGCTTTCTATCTGGGAAAAAGAAAAAATGATGTACCCGGTTGTGCTCACCGAAACAGCACCGGAGGAGAGAGAACTCTATTATGAGGACTGCTTCGGCTTGGATGAGCAGAAGGTGATGCTTGAAAAGGCAGACGCGGACGGAGAGCTTTCCCTTCAGCTGATGCAGGAGGGGGCTGTCATTAAAATCCGTTCTCTCGCGGGCGTATGCAGCGATGGAAAGACGGAACGTATCGCTTTTTCGCACAACGCCGAGCTTGAGATTATCGACGACTATTATTTCCTTGGAACGCCGGTTCTGAAATTCCGGAATGCCGGTTATGAACAGATCCGGATTGATTACCGGATTTACTACAAAGGCGATGGCGTTACGTCCCAGTTTATTCAATATATCCGTCAGAATAAAGATCTGAGGGATGAACTGAACGGGGAGATTTATCGGAAAGGCCAGCTGCAGGCAGAAATCGAAGCAGAAAAAGCGGCACTTGCACACAGGGAAGAAGAACTCCAGGAAACGAGAAAACAGAAGCAGTTTCTGGAGGAAGAGCTGGAGCGGATGCGCCAGCGTAAGGTTGTGCGTATGGCAGATAAAGTGCAGCATGTGATAAAAAGGAGTAAATAACTATGGATGTATCCATTGTCATTCCTACCAAAAATGGTGGGCATCTGTTTGAAAAAGTGCTGGATGCCGTTTTCAAACAGAAGACAGAGTATGAATATGAAGTAATTTGCGTGGATTCCGGGTCAAAGGACGGAACTCTCGATGTGATCCGCAAATATCCATGCCGTTTGTTTCAGATTGAGCCGTCCGAATTTGGACATGGAAAAACGAGAAACTATGGTGCTTCCAAAGGAAACGGAACGTATATCATCTTTATTACGCAGGATGCGCTTCCAGCGACCGATACCTGGCTGCAGAATTTCATTGATGCCATGAAGATGGACCCGGAAATCGTGGGAGGATTCGGGATTCATTATCCGTATCCGGACTGCAATCTGCTTGACAAGCGTGATCTGGACGGCCATTTTAAAGGATTTGGAGAAACTAATACGATTTTCCACCTTGATGATCCGGAACGCTACGAAAGAGAAGAAGGATATCGTCATTATCTGGCGTTTTTCTCCGACAATAACTCCTGTATCCGAAGAGATATTTTTGAAAAATATCCGTATGAGGATGTCAACTTTGCCGAGGATCAGATCTGGGCGAGAAAGATGATTGAACTCGGATTCAAAAAAGTATACTGCCCGTATGCACCGGTATATCATTCCCACAATTTCAAACTCAGAACGTATTTCAAACGGTATTATGATGAGCAGAAGGGATTATATGAAGTTCATCAGTATATGATTGCACAGAAATGGACGCAGCTTCCGGGCATGCTGTACCGTCAGGTGAGAGGGGACTGCGTGTATATCCGTCAGCAGCCGCTCAGTAAAAAAGAGAAAATCCACTGGGCATTTTATTCCCTGTTTCGCAATTTTGACCGCTTTGTGGGCGGCTATCTCGGCGGAAAATACCATCTGTATTCCAAACGGAAACAACAGTTCCTGGATCGTCACATTTCGCAGCAGTACGATCAGAGACATGCATAGAAGAAAGGAAAAAGAAACGTGAAAAAACCAAATGTAGCATACCGTGCGTTACGGTATCTGAAGAATCATGGATTAAAAGAAACGATTGAGCGCGCAAAACAGGGCAATGAGCCGGCTGTACCGCCGAAGAACAACGTCATCGGATTTTACAGATTTGTCGTAGACAACGATCCGATCCCGTTCAATCAAAAAGAGTATGAGAAACATAAAAACGACAAGAAAAAGATCCTGAATTGGGTTGTACCGGAAATGGGACCTGGTTCCGGCGGTCATACCACCATTTTCCGTTTTATTTCCAACCTGGAGCGCCTCGGTTTCCACAGTAGAGTTTATCTCTACATGTCCCCGAATTTTCAGGATAATGCGTCCATCCGCAAATTCCTAAAAGAGTACTTCCCGCTTCTTGTGCCGGAAGTAGAAGTTTACTGCGATGTATCCCAGATGAAATTTGCACATGCAACCGTAGCAACCTCCTGGACCACCGCTTACTACGTAAGAAAATTCCAGAATACGATTTCGAAGTTTTACTTCGTACAGGATTTCGAGCCGCATTTCTATGCACACGGTTCGGAGTATGAGTTTGCAGAGAACACGTACAAGATGGGATTCCGAGGAATCACAGCAGGAGACTGGCTGCGGGATATCATGAGAAATGAATACGGCATGCAGGCAGACAGCTTCCATTTCTCCTACGATGACAAGGTATATCAGCCGAAGGAAAAGCAGGACAACGAGAAGAGAGTTTTCTTCTATGCCCGCCCGGTTACCCCGAGACGTGATTTTGAGCTCGGTATGCTGGCACTCAATGAGCTGTGCCGCAGAATGCCGGAGATCGAGGTTGTTTTCGCGGGATGGGATGTCAGCGGCTATGAGATTCCGTTCAAACACAGAAATTTAGGTATCGTAACACCGCAGGTGCTGGCAGATTCCTATGCGATCTGTGATATGTGCCTTGTTATTTCGAATACCAACCTTTCCCTCGTACCGTTCGAGGTTATGGCCTGCAACTCGGTCGCTGTCTGCTCCAAGGGTGCAAACAGCAGTTGGATGGTAAATGAGGAAAACTCCATTCTGGTTGACTATGATCCGATCCAGATCGCAGATAGAATGGAATATTACTTCAACCACCCGGATGAGCTGGCTACAATCCGCAAAAAGGGAATGGATTTCGTAAAGGGAACCTCCTGGTACAAAGAAGCCGAAAAAGTTTACGCAAGTATGCTAAAAGGAATTGAGGAAGATGAGAAAAAACTGCAGTAAGGATGTGAGCAGAGAACACAGAATCGAGATTCTGTTTGTATTCGGCGTATTCCTGTTTTACTTTTTGTGGTCCTGTACGCAGCGATACAATTTCTCGTCGGATGAATCAATGCGGTATCAGATTCCACAGTTCATTTATGAATATGGGAAGCTTCCGCGGGGTGACGAACCGCTGATTCGGAATGAGGATTGGGGGATTTCCTATGCATTCAATCCGATTCTCTCCTATATGGCATCTGCAGTTTTGATGAAGGGGATGAGCCTGTTTTCCACGGATGAGTGGATGCTGCTCATTTCCGCCCGTTTTGTAAATGTTCTGCTGGGAGCGCTTACTGCCTGGGTGGTCTTAAAGACGGCAAAGCTGTTGTTTCCAAGACGCTACGCATGGATGTTTACGACTCTGGTGGTTTTCCTGCCGGGCAATGTGATTTTATATTCCTATGTCAACTGCGACGCGCTTGCAATGTGTTCGACGGCCATTATCTTTTATTCCTGGGTAAAGGCGTACAAAGAGGGATGGAGCTGGACCACGTGTGCGGTATCGGCCGTTGGAATGGGAATCTGTTTCTTGTCGTATTACAATGCGTATGGATTTATTCTGATGACGTTTTTCTACTTTGTGGGAACGATGCTGACGGACCAGTCGAAACCGGTCAAAGAACGATGGAAAGAAATGATCCAAAAAGGTCTTTTTATTTTGGTGATCGTCTGTGTCATTGCTCTGTGGTGGTTTATTCGAAATGCTATTCTCTATGGAGGAGATTTTCTGGGACGCCAGGCATCGAGCGCAAGCGCGGAACTGTATGCAAGATACCAGTACAAGCCGTCGCACAGCAAGACCTTCCAGAAAAAAGGAGGCTCCATGTTGCATATGATCTTCTATAAGCCGAGTTTTCTGGAACATGACTGGCTGGTAACAGTGCTGTACAGCTTTGTCGGCGCGTTTGGCTACAATAAGATTTATCTTTCCACGATGATTATTGTTCCGTACCTCTGCTGTCTTCTTGTCGGTCTCATTCTGATGCGGAACTGTTGCCAGAGAGACTTTTTCTTCTGGAATGCAGACGGCACGCAGACGGCTCTTACCGGAAAAACGAAGAGAAAATGGAGTAAACTGGGATGGTTTACCTGGGCTAATGTGTTTGCCCTGCTGATCCCGAATTATCTGAATGCGTATTACTCCTACAGTTCTGATTTTCAGCCGCAGGGACGATACAGCATGCCGATGCTGATTCCGCTGATGTATTTCGTGACGAAGGGTGTGCAGGCGTTCCTGAAACGGGAGAAAAAACTACAGAAGTATGAAAAATTGTTCTGTATTCTGGTCTGTGTGGCGGCAGCGGCATTAGCGGCATTTACTTGGGCGAGAATCATCTATCCGATGTACTTGCAGAACTACTACGGATTGCGGTAAGCGGAACAGAGAAAGAAAGCGGTGAAACGTTTGGAAAAAATTTCAGTGCTGACAGCAAAATTAAAAAAAGCTGTTGCAGA
>OGPR01002664.1_pt1 | contig 11787 bp, 9 predicted proteins | sample 1552981 | NCBI WGS metagenome assembly OGPR01 (sample SAMEA2580260, study PRJEB22360) | human gut metagenome | biome: human gut; feature: human-associated habitat; material: faeces | place: Denmark | collected 2008/2010 | reverse complement strand
CCCGCCGCAAAAGGGCCAGGGAGGCCGCGTCCAGGCCCGTGCCCGGTTCGTCCAGCAGCAGCAGATCCGGCTCCTGCATAAGCACACGGGCCAGGTTCAGGCGCTGGGCCATGCCGCGTGAAAAAATCCCGGCCCGCTCCTGAGCGTGGGCCGCCAGGCCCACCCGCTCCAGGCAGGCCAGCAGATCCTGGCGGGAAAGGCGCAGGCCGTAGGCTTCACGCCAGAAGTTCAGGTTCTCCAGTGCGCTGAGCCCGGCATAGAGAAAAGTGCTGTGTCCCAGATAGCCCACGCGCAGGTCGTCGTCCTGACGCACCGCGCCCGCGCTGGGCTGCGCCAGCCCGGCCATGACGCGCATGAGCGTGCTCTTGCCCGCGCCGTTGCCGCCCACCAGCAGAGAAACGCTGCCCGCCGCAAAAGCGCAGCTCACGTTTTTGAAAACAACCTTGACGCCGTAGATTTTGGCGACGCGCGCAAGTTCCAGCACCGGACCACCCCGGACGGATCTGCGGGGGCGGCGGCATGCGGTCCGCCCTGCGCCCCTGCGCTCCGTCAGCCTCTCTGTTTGTGTCTCTGTCGCCGCACCGGGCCGGTCTGCGCCGTCCCCGGAGCGGGCTCCACGCGGCGCGCCCGCGCAACGACAGCGCGAATTCGCGCGGTTGCGGGCGGGAACGCCTGGGGTTCAGGCGGTCTGGCCGTCCTCCGGCGCGTCCGTGTCCTTCGGGGCGTCGCCGTCGGGGGCCGCGTTGCCGGAGCCTTGACCGTCGGCGCGGCCCTTGCCCCGGCGCAGGCCCAGGAGCGGCAGGAAGCACATGAGCGTGCCGCCGATCCACAGCCAGTTGACCAGGGGCTCCACACTGACCTTGACCACCACCCTGGACTGGCCGTCCAGGCCCAGCAGGGAGGCGTAGACCTCGTTGCCCAGGCCGGGGATGACGTCCACTTCAGAGAACTGCATGTTGCCGAATTTGTCGTAGAGGCGGCGTTCCGGCGCTACCTCGCCCACGGTCTTGCCGTTTTTGCTGACCTGCAGCCGCGCGGCGATGAAATCATAACCGGGGCGGCTGCCTTCCTGCAACTCCAGCAGGGTGGCGGTGTACGCGCCCACCGTGCCGGATTCGCCCTGGCGCAGGGCCATTTCACTGTCCTGGGTGTAGGGGCCGGAAAAGGCTATGCCCAGAGCCGCCAGGGCCATGCCCAGGTGCGCGCCCAGAGCTCCCAGGCTGGGAGGGTGCCGCCATACGTCCCGGCGGGCGAGCAGCACGCCCACGCCCACCAGTATGCCCACCACCGCAGCCGCGGCCAGCAGCGCCACGGACTGCCGGTAGCCCAGCAGCCAGATGCCCGCGCCGCTCAGATGGGCGGCCGCCAGCACAATCCAGAAGCTCTTTTTGTTGCGCATGCCGCCGCCCCAGCCCAGCCAGGGGCAGAGGGCCATGAGCACCAGCAGCGCTGCGCCCAGGGGCAGGCAGACGCGGTTGTAAAAGCGGGCGTCCAGCCCTTGCGGCGCGGCGGACCAGAGCTTGCTGATCACGGGCCACATGGTGGCCGTGAGGATGATCGCGGCCAGGGCCAGCAGCACCCAGGCCACCAGGGTAAGAAAGCCCTCGCGGCTGTACAGGCCGGCCAGGGGTTCGCCTTCGGCCGGGGCGGTCAGGGGCACCCAGAGGGCCACGGCCAGTCCGGCCAGGATAAAGCAGAGCAGGGGCGTGCCCACGCCGCCGTCGCCAAAGGCGTGTACGGAGTCGATGACGCCGCTGCGCACCAGGTAGGTGGCGAAAAAGGCGGACACGGTGGTCAACGCCATCATGGCCACATTGACGCGTGTGAATTTGCGGCGGCGGTCCTCCACAATAAGGGTGTGCAGTGAGGCTGTGGCAATGAGCCAGGGGATGAGAGAGGCGTTTTCCACCGGATCCCAGGCCCAGTAGCCGCCCCAGCCCAGTTCCATATAGGCCCACCAGGCGCCCAGCACGATGCCGGCGGTGAGGAAGATCCAGGCCAGGAGGATGCAGGGGCGGGCCACGCGAAACCAGGCCCCTTCCGTGCGGGCCTGGCCGGAAAGACTCTGGGCCAGGGCCAGACAGGCGGGCACGGTAAAGCCGCCGTAGCCCAGAAAGAGCAGGGGCGGATGAAAGATCATGCCGGGGTTCTGGAGCAGGGGGTTGAGGCCGTTGCCGTCGGGCGGGACCGGGCTTTGCAGCACAAAAGGGTTGCTCCAGGCCGTGAGCACCAGAGCAAAAAAGTCCATGATGACGTAAAAAAAGCCCCAGTACCAGAGTCTGGTGGGGCGGCTCAGGCCGTGGTAGGCGCGCGTACAGGCAAAGAGCGTGCCGCTCAGACCCACGGCCAGGGCCCAGAACAGCATGGAGCCGGGCTGCCCGGCCCAGAAGGCCGTGAGGCGGTAAAATACGGGCAGGATGCGGTCCGTATAGTGGGCCACATACTGTACGCTGAAGTCGTTCCAGTACAGGGCGTGCAGCAGCAGGGCCGAGGCCAGGGTCAGGGCGGCGCTGATGACCAGGTGGGCTTTTTCCACCAGGCGCAGGCAGTCGTCGCGGCCCTGCCATAGCTGCAGCAGGGCCAGGCCGCCGCCGCCCAGCGCGGCCAGCAGTACGAGAAGCAGGAGAGCGAAGGCGAATACGTACATGAGAGTCCTTTGACGGGCGTTCCGGCCTTACGGCGCGCAAAAGAGCGCGCGCCCGGCCTCGGACGGACGCGGTATCGGGGGCACGGGGCGGCGGCGGGTCAGCCGCGCCGGTTTTCTTTCTGATACTTGGAAGGGCACTTGGTCATGAGAGTTTTGGCCTTGAAGCGGCCTTCGGGCCCCATGCCGCCTTCCACAATGACTTCGGCCCCAGGCTTGAAGGTATCGGGCACCACGCCGCTGTAGGTGACGTCAATGGTCTGGTGCACGTTGTCTTTGTCCACCAGGCGAAAGTCCACGCCGGGACCGGCGCTGTGCGGGGCAAGTCCGGCCTCGGCCACGGTGCCGAACAGACGGGCCGCGGTGAGCTTTTCGGGTGTGGCGGCCCTGGCCTCGGAAACATTGAGGAAGTAAACGCTGTTTTCGGCAAAGCCGGAGTACGTCAGATAGCCCACACCGCCCAGAAAGAGCAGCAGGGCGGCCACATAGATGCCGGTGTTTTTCTTACACGCCATGACTTCTCCTGCGCCGCGGCCGCGCGGCTTGCAGAGGGGAATGCGGCCTGCGGGTACGCGCATTACCCTACGGCATTTTGCGGTGGCTGACAAGATGGTAATTGTTCTTGTTAGGCTGTTGCAACCTTGCAATGCCTTGGCGGCTGCCTAGGCAAACGTCCGCGTAGGGGCGCAAGCACAATGTATTTGAGCCGTTAGAGGCGCCGTAAGCGTTGAGACGACACCTGCGCAAAGGGAACCTGCTCTGAAGATGTTTTTTGTTTAGGGCTGCCGCCGGCCGGAGCATACAAAGCGCTCTGGCTGACATATAACAGCTCAAATAAATTATATTTATATCTGTACAGCAATAACCGGGGTCTGCCCGCGCGGCTGTGCGTATTTTTATGAGCCGTACTTTGACGGCAAGGGGCCCGTTCGCAGGCCGCGCCCGCTGTCGGAGGCAGGTTGCGGTCATGCTGTGAAGCATAGTAAAAAAATAAGGATAAAGGTGCAAGCCCGTTGGCCGTCGCAGGGGAACCTTTTCTTCGCGCTGGTTCGCCCCTTTGCGGCGGCAGGGGGCGGCGTTTTCGCCGTCGCTTCTTTTTCGGGGTGGTTGCGCCTGAAGCCCTGCCATTTTATTGCTGTCTCACGAAGGCGCTTTTTTGTGGGCACTGCCCTCCCGTTCCAGCGCGTCCGGCGGCACGAAAACCGCGGCCTTGCGGCCTCCACTGTGCCCCGAAGCGCTACACGCTCAAGCCGCAAAACAGGTGCATATGGCTATGCAAGTTGATAATCCACTGAAATACATGGGTAAAAAGATTACAGCCTTTACTAATATGCTGGCTACCGTCACCCAGATGGATATAGAGATCGTGGACGCCGATCTGATCCGGCTGGGCGGCACGGGCGGCTATGCGGCCGGCATTGGCGAAAGCATTGAGGACGCCGGGGAGCTGTACTTTACAGCCATGCGTACCATGCGGACCATCTGCCTTGACAACCCGCGGGAGCACCCCATTTGCCGCGCCTGCCCCAACCTGCGCAATTGCCGGGAAATGCTCAATATCTGCTCGCCTATCGTGGTGGGGGGCAAGACCGTGGGCATTATTGGTCTGCTTTGCTTTTCGGAAGAGCGAAAAAAGACCGTACTCGCCAATAAGACATTTTACATGGAATTTCTGGAGCAGACCTCCCATCTGCTGGCCATGAACGCCCTGGAGCGCCGCTCTTCCCGTCAGGCCGAGCGCAAACTTGATATGCTCATGCGCGTGACGGATTCCAACCCGCGCATCATTATCGTGTTTTCCCGCGGAGGGCGGATCAGCTTCTGCAACGAAATGGCGCGCAAGGAGCTGGCCATTCCTGAAGACTACGAAGGGACCGGCCTGGAGCTGAGCAAAACAGGCAATACCGTGCTGGACGCCGATGAGTTTGTGGTGCGGCTGCCCCACAAGGAAGTAACCCTGTTCGGCAACCATATCTGGTTTGAAGACGGGGACGACAGCTTTGCCAATGTGCTGGTGGCGGAAAGCACCACCAGTTTTGCCGGGCGGCTGGGTGCGGATGGCCGGGCCGCGAGCGCCGTGGGAGCCGGAGTGGCCAGCATCATCGGTGAAAGCCCCGTGGTGGGGCAACTGAAAAAACGGGTCCTGCAGATAGCCGATTCCGTCTCCACGGTGCTGATCACGGGCGAGAGCGGTACGGGCAAGGAGATTTTCGCCAGGGCTATCCATGCTGAAAGCGACCGGCGCGACCAGCCTTTTATCGCCATCAACTGCGGGGCCATTCCCGGCCACCTGCTGGAAAGCGAACTCTTCGGCTATGTAAGCGGCGCTTTTACCGGGGCCAACAGGTCCGGCCGCATGGGCAAGTTTGAGCTGGCCAACCACGGCGTGGTCTTTCTGGATGAAGTGAGCTCCATGTCGCTGCACCTGCAGGTCAAGCTGCTGCGGGTGCTGCAGGACAGAAGTTTTACCCGGCTTGGCTCCAACAGGCTCATTTCTGTAGACGTGCGCATCATTGCCGCGACAAATGAGGATTTGCAGGCGCTGGTGGCGGAACGCATGTTCCGGGAGGATCTGTATTACCGGCTCAATGTCATCCCCATCCATTTGCCGCCGTTGCGGGAGCGGAAAAAAGACATCCCCCAGCTTGGGGAATTTTTTCTGAGCCGGTTTTGCACGTCGTTGGGCAAATGGCCCATGCGCTTGAGCCCGGCCATGGTAGAGAAGCTCCAGCACTATCCCTGGCCGGGCAATGTGCGGGAATTTCAGAACTGCATGGAATATATGGTCAATATTAATCCTGGCGGCGACCTGACCTGCGCCATGCTGCCCCGGAAAATCAGCGAGGCGGCCATGGCGGCGCACCATGACGCCCAGCGTTCTTTCCGCTTTCCATCCGGAGGAGGATCGGCATCGCCCCCGCCCGCCCAGGCAGCCCCCATAGTGCCTTTGCGGGAACTGGAGGAAAACGCCGTCCGGCAGGCCCTTGCCGTATACGGGGATACGGTGGAGGGCAAAAAACAGGCCGCCGCAGCCCTGGGCATTGGCGTTGCCACGCTCTACAGGAAGCTGCGTGCCATGCAGGGCGGATAAAACGGCCCCCGCTACGGGGCAACAGACGCCGGCAGGGGAAGACAGCTGCACGCCGTCTGCGTTTACCAGAATGATAAAATCGGGCCCTTCAGTCTTCTCATTTTGAGAAATTTCTCATAATGAGAAAATTGAAGGGCCGTTTTTATGGCTCGTAATTATATATAACAATGTAAAATAAAATGAAATTATCTTAAAATTGAAGGTTGGCACCTTCTTTGCTTTTTATACCGCAGCAACGCAAGTGGAGGAGTTCATGAAGTCAGTATCCTATATCATCAACGCCGGGAAAAAGCCTTCCCGGCAAGCCGCGGGGCTTGCGCCGTACAGCCTGGAGGAAGCCGCGCGGGCGCAGGCTTTTCACGAGAGTTTTGCCGAATACGCGCCCACCCCGCTGGTCCGGCTGCGGGCGCTGGCCGCCGATCTTGGTCTGGGTGGCGTTTTCGTCAAGGACGAATCCAAGCGTTTCGGGCTCAACGCCTTCAAGGTGTTGGGCGGGGCTTACGCCATGGGACGCTACCTGGCCGCGAAACTGGGGACGCCCATTGAATCGCTTACGCGTGAAAAACTCTGCTCTCCGGAAGTGCGGCAAAAGCTCGGCGACATCACCTTCGTAACCGCCACCGACGGCAACCACGGGCGCGGCGTGGCCTGGACGGCGCAGCAGCTGGGGCAGAAGGCCGTTGTCTTCATGCCCAAAGGCTCTGCGCGCGCTCGTGCGGAAAACATCCGCAAGACCGGCGCCACCTGCACCGTTACGGACCTCAACTATGACGATGCCGTGCGCCTGGCCAACCAGTATGCCGAGGCCCACGACGGCGTCATGGTGCAGGACACGGCCTGGGAAGGCTACGAGGACATCCCGCGCTGGATCATGCAGGGCTATATGACCCTTGCCCATGAAGCGGCGCAACAACTGCGCGAGTACGGCGTAGCCCGCCCGACGCACCTTTTTCTCCAGGCCGGCGTGGGTTCCTTTGCCGGTGCGGTGCTGGGGTACTTTGCCGCCAGACTGGGCGAGGAGACGCCGGTCACCACCATTGTGGAACCGCGCCTGGCCGACTGCATTTACGGCTCGCTCAAGGCTGCGGACGGCGCTCCCCACGCCGTTACCGGCCATATGCCCACCATTATGGCGGGGCTGGCTTGCGGCGAACCGAGCACGGTGAGCTGGAATGTCCTCAGGGACTACGCCACGGCCTCTTTGGCTTGCGACGACTGCATTGCCGCCAACGGCATGCGCATCCTGGCCTCGCCCCATACCGCCGACGCCCCCGTGGTCAGCGGAGAATCGGGGGCCGTCACCGTCGGCGCTCTGGAATACATCATGAAGCACGAGTCCATGGCCGGGCTGCGCGAGGCCCTTGGCCTGAACGCCCGGTCGCAGGTGCTGCTTGTCAGTACCGAGGGCGACACATCGCCCGAAATGTACCGCAATATCGTCTGGTACGGACAGCATCCCTGCCAGGAAGAGGAGTAATGCCAATGCTGAACAATGAAGATAAAAAGCGCGTCCGCGACCTTTGCGTGGATCTTGTGCGTACCCCCAGCCTTTCCGGCCAGGAAAAGGATGTGGTGGAGGTTTTGCGGACCTTTATGACCTCTCAGGGCTTTGACGATGTGGTGGTGGACGAATACGGCAGCATCATCGGGACCATCAAGGGCAAGCGGCCCGGAAAAACCCTTTTGTACGACGGGCATATCGATACCGTGCCCGTGCCGGACCCCAGCGTGTGGACGCACGACCCCTTTGGCGGTGAAGTGACGGACGGCAAAATTTACGGCCGGGGCACTTCGGACATGAAGGGCGCAGTGGCCGCCATGGCGTGCGCGGCGGCCAGGTTTGCCCATGACACGGGCAAGGATTTTGCCGGTGAAATCTGCGTTTCCGGCGTGGTGCACGAAGAGTGCTTTGAGGGCGTGGCGGCGCGCGCCATCAGCCGTCGCGTCAATCCCGATGTGGTGATCATCGGCGAGGCTTCGGAACTGAATCTCAAAATCGGCCAGCGCGGCCGGGCCGAGGTGGTTCTGGAAACCTTCGGCGTACCCGCGCACTCGGCCAATCCGGACAAGGGCGTCAATGCCGTGCTTTCCATGGTGCGGCTTATCGACGGGTTGAGCCTGATCAAGCCCAAGGTGCAGCCGGTGCTGGGGGCGGGCGTTTCTGTGGTGACCGACATCATTTCGACCCCTTACCCCGGCGCTTCCGTGGTGCCCAGCCACTGCCGCGCCACCTGCGACAGGCGGCCCGGCCGGCAAACCCCCCAAAGACGTTCTGCTGCCGTACCGGGAGGTCATTGCCGGGCTGCAGGGCGCGTCCAAGGATTTCAAGGCCAAGGCGTCCTATGCCTCCGGCCGGGAAAACTGCTGGACCGGCAATGTCATTGAGGGCGAGCGTTTTTTCCCCGGCTGGCTGTTCGATGAAAACGAGGACTTTGTGCGCAAGGCTCTGGAGGGCCTGCGCGGGGCCGGACTTGAGCCTTCCATTTCCCACTATTCGTTCTGCACCAACGGCAGCCACTACGCCGGTGAGTGCGGCATAAAAACCCTGGGCTTTGGACCTTCCAGAGAAAATCTCGCGCACACCATCGACGAATATATTGAAGAAAGCCAGCTGTATGCCGCCACGGCAGGTTATGCGGCCATCAGCAAGGCGCTGCTTGCGTAAGCGCGACAGGCCGCAATTTGGCCCGGGCCTGACCGCGCCGTGGCCCTGCGACGGATTCCATGCCTGTGGGGGGCGGCGCCCGACCGCTTCCCACAGGCGTCCGGAGCGCCGTCGCAGCCGTGGCGGCGCAGCTGACGCAACGGTTTTTTAGCCGGTTATCGGAGGATGCGTGTTTATGGCGGGCAAAGCCGCCGTGAATATTTATTAAAAAATATTCCCAACTTATATGGATTGGGGGGTTTATGCAAGCTGGTTCCGCTTCAAAAGGGTTTTGGCGAGTTCGCTACACGGTGCTCGGCATTATGCTGACGGCGTGGCTGTTTTCCTTCCTCGATCGCATGGTCATGGGCATTGCGCTGCCCTATATCGGCGCGGATTTCAATCTTACCAACGAGCAACTGGGGCTCATCATGAGCGCCTTTTTTGTAGGCTATGCGCTGTTTCAGATTCCCGGCGGGCTGTTGGCCGACAAGTTCGGCCCGCGCAAGGTCATGGCCGGGGCCATTACCTGGTGGTCCGTGTTCACCAGCATGACGGGCCTTGTTTTCTCTCTGCCCATTATGCTGGTGGTGCGCTGCGTGTTCGGCATCGGCGAGGCGGCCTTTCCCTTGGCTTCGTGGAAGACCATAGCCACCTACTTCCCCTCCAGTCAGCGCGCCACAGCCACGGCCATCCAGTCCTGCGTAAACGCGCTGGGCCCGGCCCTGGCCACCATGGCGGCGGCCAGCATCATCAGCATGTTCGGCTGGCGGCACGTCTTTGTGGTGCTGGGCCTTCCCGGCCTGCTCATCGCCCTGGCCCTGTACCTGTATGTGCGCAACGACCCCAAGGACCACCCCGGCATGAGCGCCGAGGAGCTCAAAGAGCTGGAGGAGGACCCCGGCATTGTTTCTCTGAGCGCCTCCGGGCAGGAAAAACCCACCTTCGGCCAGCTTATGCGCCAACCCATCCTCTGGCAGATGGTCATCATCTGGTTTGCCTTTGACATCACCTACTGGGGCTTTGTGAGCTGGCTGCCCTCCTACCTCATCAAGGGGCGCGGCTTTTCTCTGGCCGAGTTGGGCCTTCTGGGCTCCCTGCCGTTTTTTGTGGGCACTGTGGCCCTGATTATCGGCGGATTTTTTTCCGACAATCTCAAGGCCAAGGGCGTGCACAGAAAATGGATTTTTATTCCCACCTGCGCCATTGCGGCCATTGCCCTCTATGTCACGTTCAAGGCTGAAACCGTTACCGGCAGCGTAACGGCCCAGTGTGTGGCGGCCTTTTTCCTTTTCCTGGCTTTTGCAGCCTTCTGGGGCATTGTGGTGGATTCCATTCCCCCGGCCATCATGGGCGCGGGGTCGGCCACGGTCAATTTTGGCGGGCAGATGGCCGGCATTGTGGCCGGCTGGGCCGTGGGCAAACTTATCGACCTGAACGGCGGTTCGTTTGAGTGGGCTTTCTTTTTCCTCATGGGCGGCACCATCCTGGCCCTGCTGGTGGCGCTGACCATCAAAAACGAGAAACCCGCAGCGGCAAAATCCTGATCGGCCTTTTGGCACATCACGGAGGATACCATGAAAACATTGATCAAAAATGGCATGTTGATTGACGGCACGGGCGCTCCGGGAACGCCGGGCGACCTGCTGATGGAAGGCGAGCGCATTGTGGCCGTGGGGCGGCTGGAATCGCCCCACGCGGACGTGGTGGTGGACGCCGCAGGGCTTGCCGTGGCCCCCGGCTTTATCGATACCCACAGTCATTCTGATCTGGAAGTCTTTAAGGAGCCGGAGCTGGCCCCCAAGCTGCGGCAGGGCATTACCACTGAAATTCTGGGCCAGGACGGCATTTCCATGGCCCCGCTGCCGCAGCAGTTCATCAGCCCCTGGCGCAAAAACCTTGCGGGACTGGACGGGGACAAAGATGACCTGGACTGGACCTACGGCACAACGGAAAACTATCTGAATCTGCTGGAAAAAAACGGGTCGGGCACCAACCTGTGCTACCTGGTGCCCCACGGCAATGTGCGCATGGAGGCGCGCGGTCTGGGCAGCGGCGTGGCCGATGCTGCGGAATTGCGGCGCATGTGCGAAATTCTTGCGCGGGAACTGGAGGCGGGGGGATTCGGCTTTTCCACTGGCCTCATTTATATGCCCTGCGCCTATGCGGACACGCGCGAAATGGTGGAAACCTGCAAGGTTGCCGCAAAATTTGATGTGCCCTTCGTCATCCACCAACGCAGCGAAGCTGACACCATTGTGGATTCCATGCACGAGGTCATCAACATTGGGCGCGATTCCGGGGTGAAGGTGCATTTCTCGCACTTTAAGCTCTGCGGCAAAAATAACGCGCACCTCTTCCCGCAGGTCATTGCGCTGCTGGAGCAGGCTAAAAAAGAGGGCATCCGGGTTTCGTTCGACCAGTATCCCTATGTGGCCGGCAGCACCATGCTCGGCGTCATTCTGCCGCCGTGGGCGCACGACGGCGGCACGGACAAGCTGGTAGAGCGCCTGGGCAATGCCGAAGACAGAAAACGTATGGTCCACGATATTACCCACGGCATCCACGGCTGGGATAACTTTGTGGCTTTTGCCGGGCTGGACGGCATCTTCGTCACCAGCGTAAAAACAGCGCGCAATACGGATGTAGTCGGCAAAAACCTTGTGCAGTTGGGCGAAATGCGCGGCAAAGAGCCGCTTGAAGCCACCTTTGACCTGCTGCGCGAAGAAGAAAACGCCGTGGGCATGGTGGACTTTTACGGGCTTGAAGAACACGTCAAAACGCTCATTGCCCGGCCTGAAATGAACGTCTGCACCGACGGCCTGCTGGGCGGCACGCCCCATCCCCGCGTGTACGGAGCCTTCCCCAGAGTTCTCGGCAAATACGTGCGGGAAGAAAAGGTGCTGCCGCTGCACGAGGCCGTACGCAAAATGACCGGCAGACCCGCCGCCGTGTTCGGCATTGAGGGGCGCGGCGTGCTGCGCCCCGGCAACTACGCCGATATCGTTGTTTTTGACCCCGCGACCATCATTGACAAAGGCACCTTTACGGAGCCGCGTCAGTTCCCCGACGGGATCGCGCACGTCTTTGTCAACGGCGCGCATACGGTCAACGGCGCGAACCTGGATACAACGGCCCTGGCCGGTAAGGTGCTGCGTAAAAAATAGGTTTCGCCGCAGAGGCTGAAGCCGCAACCATACGCGCGGCCGCTCGGCTTTGCCGACGGCCGCGCCTGCAGAAAAGGAGATGCCATGAACAGTGTGGAACAGATTGCCACGGACAAAGCCCCCGGCGCCGTGGGGCCGTATTCGCAGGCCCTGGCCGTGGGCGGCCTGGTCTTTACTTCCGGGCAGTTGCCCATCAATCCCGAAACCAAGACCATGCCGCAGGACGTGGCGGCGCAGGGGG
>OGPR01002651.1_pt1 | contig 11871 bp, 10 predicted proteins | sample 1552981 | NCBI WGS metagenome assembly OGPR01 (sample SAMEA2580260, study PRJEB22360) | human gut metagenome | biome: human gut; feature: human-associated habitat; material: faeces | place: Denmark | collected 2008/2010 | reverse complement strand
GCATCAAAAATCCTGCCGCGACCGGCTCCAGTGCGGAGGACAGTCCCCAGAACATGGCGTAGCCTGCCGCGGCTCCGAGATACGCGCACACAGCCGCCGGCCCAAACGGCAGCACACACACCGGCGCGAGTGCCAGCGGCACATGCTCCGATAAAAGCCCCGCACCCGCAAGCACGAAGCAGAAGCAGCCTGCGCCGAGCGCGCGCAGCGCTCCGCGCAGGATCGGCCGCGCCGCCAATCCCTGCGCCAGACGCTTCCGCAGCTGTTCTGCTCTTGCCGTTCCCATCGCGCCGCCTCCTTTTGTTCCTTTGCGCAGTGTACCATCCGGAACGGGCGGAAACCTGTCGGGAAATGGCGCGGGAAACACCGCAACGGCTCCGCCGTGCGGCGGAAAAAAGAAAATCCGTCCTTTTTGCCTGTACGCTTGCGTTTGCGGGGAAAATAGCGTAGAATGGAGGAAATCTCATAAGGAGGATTCCGACTTGGGAAAAGAGACGGAATACAAGCTGGCTGTCGGCGATCTGCAGCTGCTCGACTGTATCCTTTGCAGCCGGATGGTCACGGAAAAGCTGTGCGCGCCTTACGCCTATATCCGCATGCGCACGACGTATTACGACACGGAGGATGGTTTTCTCGAAAAGCGGCGCTGGATGCTCCGCCTGCGCACGGAGGACGGCCGCAGCGTTGTTACCATGAAAACGCCCGGTGAGGGGCATACGCGCGGCGAATGGGAGGTTGAGAGCGAGTATCTCGACGAAGCGCTTTCCAAGCTGGCCGCGCTCGGCGCGCCGCAGGAACTTGCTTCCTTGCAGCCGGACGCGCTTGCGCCCATCTGCGGGGCAAGCTTTACCCGCATCACGGCGGAACTGCGGCTGACAGATGACACAGCCTGCATGATTTGCGGCGACGTCGGCGATCTGACCGGCGGCGGCCGGACGGCACTTCTGTGCGAATTGGAACTGGAATTGAAGCAGGGCAATGAGGCCGCGCTGACTGCGTTTGCGCAGGAACTCATGGACACCTATTGCCTGTCCGAGCAGCCGCTCAGCAAGCTGCAGCGCGCAAGGGCGCTGGCAGAATAAACTGCCGCTATGCGGCGGAAAATGAGGGAAAACAAGTATGGATATCAATAAAAACGCCAATCTGAGCATGCTCTGCGACTATTACGAACTCACCATGGGCAACGGCTATTTTGTCCAGGGCATGCAGGACCGCATCACATATTTTGATATTTTCTTCCGCTCTGTGCCCGACAACGGCGGCTTTGCCATCGCAGCGGGACTGGAGCAGGCGATCGAATATGTGCAGCAGCTTCATTTTGACGAGGACGACATCGCGTATCTGCGCAGCCGGAAGATGTTTGACGAGGGGTTCCTGCAGTATCTGCGCGGCTTCCGCTTCACGGGCGATATCTGGGCCGTGCCGGAGGGCACGCCGATCTTCCCGCGCGAGCCGATCATGACCGTCCGCGCGCCTGCCATTCAGGCGCAGCTTGTCGAGACGTTTCTGCTGCTGACGCTCAACCATCAGAGCCTCATCGCAACGAAGGCCAACCGTGTCGTGCGGGCCGCGAAGGGCCGTACGGTTCTGGAATTCGGCTCCCGCCGGGCACAGGGCGTCGATGCAGCGGTTGATGGCGCACGCGCCGCTTACATCGGCGGCTGCAAGGGCACGGCCTGTACGCTGACCGATCAGCTCTACGGCGTTCCGGCCGGCGGCACGATGGCCCATTCCTGGGTGCAGATGTTCCCGTCGGAATACGAGGCGTTTAAGGCCTACTGCGAAACATACCCAGACAACCCCACGCTGCTGGTTGACACCTATAATACGCTGAAGTCCGGCATTCCGAATGCCATCCGCGTCTTCAATGAGGTCTTAAAGCCCCGCGGACTGGCCAAATGCGGCATCCGGCTCGACTCCGGCGATATGACGTATCTGACGAAAAAGGCACGGAAGCTGCTCGACGAGGCAGGCTGGCAAAGCTGCAAAATCTCGTGCTCGAATTCTCTTGACGAATATATCATCGAGGACATTCTCAATCAGGGCGCGCAGATTGATCTGTTCGGCGTCGGTGAGCGGCTCATCACGGCCAAATCCGAAGCTGTGTTCGGCGGCGTTTATAAGCTGACGGCCATAGAGGACGAGAACGGGACCATCATTCCCAAGATCAAGATCAGCGAGAACGTCGGCAAGATCACAAACCCGCACTTTAAAAAGGTCTATCGCTTCTTCGGCAATGATACCGGCAAGGCCATCGCCGACTATCTGTGTGTCTATGATGAGACAGTCGATGACAGCCGTGATCTGGAGATTTTCGATCCGCAGGCGACATGGAAGCGCAAAAAGGTCTATAATTTCACGGCGAAGGAACTGCTTGTGCCGATTTTCAAAAACGGCGAACTGGTCTATCAGCTGCCGAAGCTGGATGAAATTCAGAAATACTGCGCCGAGCAGGTCGATACACTCTGGGACGAGGTCAAACGGTTTGACAATCCGCACACCTACTATGTCGATCTGTCGCAGAAGCTGTGGGATATCAAGGATCGGCTGCTGCATGAGGGCGGCAGACTCGACCGATAAAAGTATCGCATCCGCCCGGAAACCGGACGGATGCGCATTTATGGAGGGAACAGCATGACCATTCGCGTGGGGATCATCGGGCGGAATTTCGTCGTTGACTGGATGCTGGCGGCGATGGAACAGGTGCCGGAACTGCGTCCGGCGGCAATTTACTCACGAACCGAGGAAACTGGCCGGGAATTTGCAGAAAAATACCATCTGGACGCAGTGTTCACCGATCTGGAGGCGTTCGCAGCCTCGGACGCGTTTGACGCGGCGTATATCGCAAGCCCGAATATCTGTCACTTTGAGCAGGCCATGTGCCTGCTGCGGCACGGCAAGCATGTGCTGCTGGAAAAGCCGGGTGTTCTGACCAGAAAGCAGACAGAAGCGCTCGTCGAGACGGCGAAGGCGCATCATGTGGTCTATCTCGAGGCGATGCGGCTGGTGTTTGACGATGCGCTGCCCATTATCCGGGACGCGCTTCCCGAAATCGGGACACTCCGCCGCGTCACGGCGGAATTTACGCAGTACTCCTCCCGCTACGACCGTGTTCGCGCCGGAGAGCCGCATATCAACGCCTTTGACCCCGCGCTGTGCAACGCCGCGATTCTGGACATGGGCTGCTATCCCATCCACGCGCTCATTTCCATGTTTGGCGAACCTGCGCATGTATCGGCGGAAGCCTATCATCTGGAAAGCGGCTTTGAGGCGGGCGGCATTGCGCTTCTGCGCTATGACGGCTTCGTCTGCGAGGCAATCTGGTCGAAAGTCTGCAAACAGGCCGCTCCCACCACATTCATGGGCGAGGACGGTTCGATCCTGCTCGACGATATCAATCATATCCGCCGCATCTGGCTCGTACGCCGCAGCGGTGAGACAGTCGAACTGCCGTACCGGGAAAAGCTGCCGAACAACATGATGTACGAACTGCGTGAATTTGCAGGCTATATTGCCTCCGGCACGCAGCCGGAGAAGCGCAACCGCAACAGCATTCTGACCGCCGCCGTCATCGAAGAGGCCCGCCGCCAGACGGGCACAATACTCGGCGGCATATAATCCTCCTGCTATTATCAAGGGGCCGGCAATTCCTGCCGGCCCCCGATTTATGTTCAATGCTGCCTCACTCCGGCAGACAGAAGGTGCCTGGGCCGGTTCAGCCTGCCATCCGCACGAGAATGGTTGCGATCTGCGCGCGGGTGAGTCTGCTCTGCGGCAGGAATCTGCCGCGCGCGTCGCCCTGCACGAGTCCAAGCCCCGTGCACACCGCCACGCCGTCGGCTGCCCAGCCGGAGATCTTCGCAGCGTCTGTGAACGCCAGCTGTCCCTGCGCCGTCACGCCGGTACGGGCGGCATACCGCGCCAGCATCACGGCCATCTGTTCCCGCGTGAGCGTTTTCTCGGGCCGGAAGGTTCCGTCGTCATAGCCTGTAACAATGCCGCTGTCCGCCGACCATGCAAGATACGGCGCATCCGCCGCCGTCAGATCAACATCCGAAAAGCACGACGCACCGTCTGTCGGGTAGAGCGTATGGATACCCGCGAATCGGGCAAGATCGGCGGCAAATTCCGCCCGCGTAACGAATGCGTTGGGCTTCCACTCGCCCGTGTCCGTCAGCGTCATCCAGCCATAGTCCAGACAGGTCTTCATGGCAGCGTAGCCCCAATGCGTCTCGATTTGGCTCTCGTCGAACGCCTGCTCCCCGACGGCGTCGGCAGGCAGATTGATGCCGTTGTTCTTTGCCGAGTAATAAACCGTCGCCGCCTCGGGCGTTACGCCGCGCCGCAGCAGCAGGTCCTTCACGGTGACGAATTCATAGCCCTCGGCCATCAAATCGTCGATTGCGGCGAGCGCGCCGTCCACACTGGTTTTGTAAATATCATGGACCAGAATGATCGCGCCGTCGAAAACGCCGGACTCAATATTGCTGCGGACTGTCTCCGCGTTGCGGTATTTCCAGTCCTCCGGGTCAACTGACCAGTAGATCAGCGGCGCAGTCACGACAGATTTGACCGTCTTGTTCGCATTGCCGTAAGGCGCACGGATGTACGCGTTCTCGTCTCCACCGGCGGCGGTGATGAGCGCCTGCACGGCACTGATCTCATATGCGACCGTCTGCGCGGAGCAGGTATTGAGATTTTTGTGGTTATAGGTATGGTTTGCCAGCTGATGGCCCTCGTTTACGATGCGCTTCAGCGTCTCCGGCCAGCCGGAAGCATTGACGCCGTTGACAAAAAACGTCGCGTGAACACCGCGCTCCGCAAGGCCGTCGAGCAGCGCACCGGTATACTTGCCGGGGCCGTCGTCAAACGTAATGGCCAACAGCTTCGCGCCGCAGTCCTGCGTCCCGGCCGCCCGCGCAGGCAGGCACAGCGATGTCAGCAGGCACAGCGCCAGAACGGCGGATAAAAATCGTGTTATTATTTTCATAAGGTGCTCCTTTCTCTGCCATCATACCAGATTCGACAGATTTTGCAAGAGAAAAGCGTGCGCAGCAGACCCGTTCTGTCGAAGCCAAACCCAAAACACAAACTCGCCTTGCAGGTCAGTACGAATTTATGCCGCACACCGTGCGGTAAGGGGAGGCGGCATTTGCGTGAGCATATGACGAAAGGGATGGGCTGCACAGTTCAGACACGCTTCGGCTCCTGCTCCGTGAAAGGCTGGACTACCGGTAGCACAGCACGGAGAACCATGTCACAAGATTGCCGTTATAAAATTCGATTCCATTCTGCTCAGCCAGCGCGGTTGCGACGATGCCGTAGCTTTCAACGCAGGGGAACATTCTATCCGGGTGGCGGCAGGGGGCGTCCGGGTAGGCGCATTTGGTGCAGATGGCACAGGATTCCGTGGAGAGCGTCAGCACGTCTGGGGAAAATTGCAGCAGAATATCCCGCACCTGCCGCGTAAGCGCCTCGTGCGCGCCGCGCGTGGCAAGCGTTGCGGCCATGTCCGCGATATCGCTGACCTCAGCCAGCGAGGTAAAGACCAGTGCGCCCGGATATGACAGCACCCGGTTCCGGCAGGCCTCGACCGTGCCGACCGCAGGCGGACAGGCCCAACTCGTCCCGTACATGGGGCACTCGTGCTTGCAGACGTAGCGCACGCGATCGGAAAATTCAATTTTGCGCGGGTCGATCCATGCGTACTGACTGACCGGCAGCTGGCACAACTGCTGCTCGACGGCCTGTTTATCCATTCCGGTTCACCTCATTTGTGTTTTCCTGTATTGTATCCGGCAGCGCGCAAAACGTCAAGCCGTCAGAGCGTCACGGCCTTTGTCGCAACGCGGTCGCAGAACACACGGTCGTGCTCGACGAAAACGATCGTCGGCTGGAATTCCAGCAGCAGTTCCTCAAGCTGAATGCGCGAGAGCACGTCCACATAATTGAGCGGCTCGTCCCAGACAAGCAGGTGCGACGGTTCGCACAGGCTTCGCGCCAGCAGAACCTTTTTCTTCTGCCCGGCGGAAAAGTCCGCCATGTCCTTTTCAAACTGCACCCGTGCAAAGTCCAGCTTGCGCAAGATCGCCTTGAACAGACTCTCGTCCAACCCATGCTGCGCGGCATAGGCGGAAAGATCGCCCCGCAGACCGGATGGGTCCTGCTGCACATGGGAAATTTGCAGCCGGGAGCCGCACTCTACCGTCCCGGTGTGCGGAATGTTCTCGCCGCACAACAGGCGCAGCAGGCTTGTCTTTCCGGTGCCATTCGCGCCGCGCAGCGCGATCCGGTCGCCCTGTTCGACGGAAAAGGTCACGCCGGAGCAGACGGGTACATCGCCATAGCACACCGAAATATTCCGCAGCAGCGCCAACCGGTTGGTGTGATACGGCAGCTGATGCAGCTTCAGGGGCGCGGCCTGCTCAATATTTTTCAGGAGCGCCGATTTTTCCTCAATGGCGGCGTTCTGCCGCCGTTCGAGATTCTTGCGCCGCTGCTGCATACGACGCGACTGCTCACCGATGTAGGCCCGGCCGCCCATGGCGTCGGCTTCACCCGTCACCTTGGCCGAGTGCGGGCCGATCTTCGTGTTTTCAACCTTGTCTGCCCATGCGCGCGACTGCCGCGCGGCCTGTTTCAGGCGGCCGATTTCTTTTTTCAGCTGTGCATTCTGCGCCAGTTCAAACGCGTCCTGCCGCTGCTTATTTTCATACCATGAGGAAAAATTGCCCCGCTGCACCTCGATGCTGCTGCGGCCTATGGATAGGATATGATCGACGCAGCCGTCTAAAAACGCGCGGTCATGCGAGACGAGCAGAAAACCGGACTTTTTCGCCAGATACCGGCTGACGAGCGCGCGGCCCGTCTCGTCCAGATGATTCGTTGGCTCGTCGATGAGCAAATACCGGCCCTCCCGCGCGAACAGCAGCGCCAGCAGAAGCTTTGCCTGTTCGCCGCCGGAAAGCGTGGAAAACGAGCGGTACAGTGCGTCCTCTGTGACCGCGAGCGGAGCCAGTTCCCGCCGGAAACGCCATTCCGGTACATCCGGGAAGTTGCGCTCCAGCAGTTCCAGCGGCGTAAGCGATGCGTCCGGAACCGGATACGGGAAATACTCGAACCCGCCGGGAGCCGTGATCGTGCCCTGATGGGGATACTGCCCCTGCAGGAGCCGCAGTAGCGTTGTTTTGCCGCGTCCGTTGCGGCCCGTCAGACCGAGCCGCCAATCGGTGTCAAACTGGAAGCTGACATGCTCAAATACATTGTCAAAGCTGCCGGGATATGCAAAGGTCAGGTCTGTAATTTGGATCAATGCCATCGATATGCCCTCCCGGTAACCGCAGGTGATTGGATCAGCGGTTACCTAATCATAAAAAATTGGCTGCGGGAACCGCTCCCACAGCCGAAGGGCATACTGCGCCTGCCATAAATGGGCAGACGGTCTGCACGGAAGCTGAGAGACAAAGCAGATTTCCCGCGAAAAGGCACAGCGAACCAGACGGTCTTCACCGCCGGGGTGTTACGATTGTGCCAAGCTTTCAGCAGGAGATCATGCGCATGCTCTCAGGACTCCCTTCTCGTTTTTATGGATTTATTTTAACATAAGGCGCGGAAAAACGCAAGCGCCGGTAAAAATTCGCAGAAAAACGCCCCCGGCACGGTGTGTGAGATGCCGGGAGCGTATCGTGCAGCGGGCGGAAAATGCTCATTGCACAGGATGAAAAAAAGTGATATACTATATCGCAGTATATCGCTCGGACGGCGGCCCGTCGGCGGCCCTCTGAAGCTGTCTGTATTCTAGCACCGGATGGCGCAAAATGCACCCTACCGGCGCGGACAGGCACGATACCCGTCGGAGAACGGCACTCTACCGGCGGTAGAATTTCCTGCAATACCAATGCTTTTCGGGAAGGGGGCGTCCTTATGCTTCAGGACGAACAGACACTGCGGCGAACCGTCGCAAAAAACATCGCCGCTTACCGCAAATCCCATAAGGACACCCAGCTGGATCTTGCGCGCAAGCTGAATTATTCCGATAAATCCGTCTCCAAGTGGGAACGCGGAGAGGGGCTGCCGGATGTGTATATCCTCGCGCAGATCGCGCAGTTATACGGCGTGACCGTCAGCAACCTCATCGGCGAGGAGGAACCGCCCAAGAAGGCCAACCCGCATTTTCATATTTATGTGCTGCTGTTATCCGTGGCGCTGGTGTTTGTGCTTGCGGCGATCTTATTTACGGCTTTCACGATTGCTGCCGTACCGTTCCCGTCGTGGCTGTTTTTCCTGTACGCTGTGCCGGTGTCGAGCATTGTGTGTATCGTCTTTACCTCCCTCTGGTGGGGCATCCTGATGCAGACCCTGTCCATCACGGCCCTTATCTGGTCGGCCGGTGCCTGCATCTATCTGTCAATCCCCATTCCCATCCCGAACCTGAGCCTCATCTTTGTCGTCTGCGCCGCCGTGCAGGTGCTCATCACGCTCTGGGAACTGTTCCGATTTTCCCGGACACGGACGTGGTTCTGAGCGTATCTTCATACAGGCTTGGGGGATTTCACACGCAAATTTCGGAGCACTCTAAAACTTGCGGGGTATCCCCTCCGCCGTTTGCTTAAGCAAATGCCACCTCCCCTTACCGCGCAGAGCACGGCAAGGGGAGGCTTTTCGTATATCTGCAAGTCTTTCACAAATTTGCAGTTTCCGCCTTTCCAAAGTGCAAACGCTCCGCTGGTTTGCACTTTGGTGGTTAGACCTCGACGGAACGAGTCATCGCTATGTGCGGAAACCCGGTATCCCCAGATATGTAAAACCCCCTGCCGGAGAATCCGGCAGGGGGAATTTTACATGCTGCTTATTCGATCTCAAGCCGTCTGGACGAGGCGGGGACTTCCTTCTGCTTCGGGAGCGTTACGCGCAGAACACCATCTGCGTATGCGGCCTTGATGCCTGTGGCGTCGATGCCGGAGATATCAAAGCTTCTGGCGTAGGAGCCATAGGAACGTTCGCAGCGGAGATAATTGCCCTTCTTGTCCTTGTCTTCATAGTTGGAATGACGTTCAGCGGAGACAGTCAGCCGGTCGTCGGCGATGTCAACGTGGATGTCCTCCTTCTTGAAGCCGGGCAGGTCAGCCTCGAGAACGAAGTTGTCACCGTCCTCCTGAATGTCGGTCTTGAACTCGCCAAGGGCGTTGTCGGAGAAGAATGCGCGTTCCAGTTCGTCAAAGTCGTGGAACGGATTGAAATTGGAAACATTGTGATTTTTGCGTGCATACGGTACTAACATGGAAAAGACCTCCTTAAAGTCTTGTCATATATGATATCAGGAAACTCGATCTGAGCATTTCGCTCATCTCTTGTTTACAAGTCACATGATAGGCCCTGCCTGTGAACAATTCTGCATCTTTGTATGAACGGACTGTTAATTTTAGCAGTCAACACAAAAGAGTGCTAAAAAGTTAGTCTGTACAAACCGGGAAAACCTGCTATGATAGATAGACACATGGGAACTTTTGCCCAAACAAAACGTCTGAAGGGATACCCATCTTGAAAGGAGTGGATTTGATGCTGAAAATTGAGCATCTTACAAAGATTTATGGAGACAAAAAAGCGGTCGATGATCTGAGCCTGCATATTCGGCCCGGCGAAATTTACGGCTTTATCGGCCACAACGGCGCAGGCAAGACCACAACAATTAAAAGCTGTGCGGGGATTTTGCAGTTTGAACAGGGCGAAATCACCATAGACGGCAGATCTGTCAAGACTGATCCGCTCGGCTGCAAGCAGATTTTAGCGTACATCCCGGACAATCCGGATCTGTATGAATTCCTGTCCGGCATCAAATATCTGAACTTCGTGGCTGATATTTTCGGCGTGTCAAAGCAGGACCGCGAGGCGCGGATTGAAAAATACGCGGATCTGTTTGAACTGACCGGCGATCTGGCGCAGCCCATCTCAGCCTATTCGCACGGCATGAAGCAGAAGCTGGCCATTATCTCCGCTCTGATCCACGACCCGAAGCTTATCATCATGGACGAGCCCTTCGTCGGCCTCGACCCGACGGCGGCCTATCAGGTCAAGGGCATCATGCGGGAGCATTGTGAGCGCGGCGGCGCGATTTTCTTCTCCACGCATGTTTTGGAGGTTGCGGAAAAGCTTTGCGATAAGGTCGCCATTATCAAGCAGGGCAGGCTCATCGCCTCCGGCACGATGGACGAGGTCAAGGGCGACCAGTCGCTGGAGGATGTGTTCCTGGAACTGGAGGGCGAAAAGAATGCTTAAAACGCTGCTTCGCGTCCGCATGGCGGCGCTGCTCGCCGCGTTTACCGGACAGAGTCGGAAGCGAAAAAATCAGACGAAGGGCAAGGCCGCCGGCTATGCTTTTTTGATGCTCTACTGCTTCTGCGCGTTCGTCTTCCTGTTCTATACCTCGTTTTCCCAGCTTGCCGCCGCGTTTTTCCCGGCGGGACTCGGCTGGCTGTACTTTGCAATGTTTGCGATCATGGCATTCGCGCTCATGTTCATCGGCAGTGTGTTTACGGCAAAATCGCAGCTGTTTGAGGCAAAGGACAACGAACTGCTTTTGTCCATGCCCGTGCCGCCCGGCATGATCCTGCTCAGCCGCATGGCGGCGCTGCTGGCCATGAATTTTGTGTTTGAACTTGTTGTGGCCCTCCCGGTCTTCGTTTCGTGGCTGCAATACGGCGGGGCAAGCGGAGCGGGCATTTTGGCATTTGTCGTGATCGTGCTGGTGCTGCCGCTGTTTTCTCTGGCAGTCAGCTGTCTGTTTGCGTGGCTCGTCTCTCTTATTACCAGCCGCATGCGCAATACGACCGCCATTACAACAGCGCTCTCGGTCGTGTTCATGCTGGCGTATTTCCTGTTCTGCTTCCGCATGAACAGCTACGTCACGCAGCTGGCTGCCAACGGCGCGGTAATCGCGGACGCGCTCGGCGCGGCGGTCTGGCTGGGCCGTGCTGCGGCAAACGGAAGTCTTGCAGATCTCGGGTTGACGCTTCTGTGGACGCTTCTGCCGTTCGCGCTGGCCTATGTGCTGCTCAATCGCAGCTTTATCCGCATCGTCACCACGCGGCGCGGACAGATCAAGGTCCAGTACGAAAAAAAGGCCATGCGCACCTCCTCGCAGAATGCGGCGCTCTACCGCCGGGAACTTGCCCGTCTGACCAGCAGTTCCGGCTATATGCTCAACGCCGGGCTCGGCCTCGTGTTCGAGTTGGTGCTGGCTGTTCTGGCCATAGTCAAGCGGCAGGAACTTCTGGCGGCGCTGACTGCGATCCCGGATCTGCGTGAAGCCGCTGCGCCCATTTTGCTGCTGGCCTGTATGATGGTTTCCGGCATGGTGTTCTTTACGGCGTCGTCTGTGTCGCTGGAAGGCAAGTATTACTGGATCGTGCGATCCATGCCGGTCAAATCCGAAAAGATTCTGCAGGCAAAGCTGAATCTGTCCAACTCACTGTCTGCCGGCCCTGCACTCCTTATGATGCTGGCTGCAGCGCTTGCACTGCAGCTGCCTGCCGCCGAGACAGTCCTGCTGCTGGCATGTCAGCTGCTGTTCGTGCTGCTGACGGCAAATGTCGGATTGGTGGAGGATCTGCGCCACTGCAACCTCGACTGGATCAATGAGACGCAGGCGGCCAAACAGGGTGCGGGCGTGCTGTTGAGCATGCTGCTGAACTTTGGCTTTGTGGTAGCGGTCGGTGCACTCTACTTCTTCCTGCTGACAAATCTGATGCCGACGGCGGCTTTCCTCGGCCTCATGCTGGCGCTGCTGGCAATCTTGTATGCACTTACCGCCCGTTGGATTAAAACGCGCGGCGCAAAGCGCTTTGAGACTCTGCGCTGATACAGAAACGAGCC
>OGPR01002647.1_pt1 | contig 11888 bp, 5 predicted proteins | sample 1552981 | NCBI WGS metagenome assembly OGPR01 (sample SAMEA2580260, study PRJEB22360) | human gut metagenome | biome: human gut; feature: human-associated habitat; material: faeces | place: Denmark | collected 2008/2010 | reverse complement strand
TGACGAAGAACCATTTTTCTTGTTCTAGGAAAACCGCTGGGAGGCGGAATTTTTAATTGATGTACTCATGACTGCACTGTTATGAACATTGATATTTTCTTTTATCTCATCTTTGAGGATATTCAACAAAAAAACTCTATCTTTGTTTTATAATTGAGACACAAGATATAATGGGAAGATTTATCAATCCCTTTACCGATTTTGGCTTTAAGTTCTTATTCGGCAGAGAGGTAGAAAAGGAGTTATTAATTGATTTCTTGAATGATTTACTTGTAGGAGAGCATGTAATTACCGACATTCAGTTCCTTAACAACGAACAGCAGCCGGAAGTAAAAACAGAACGAGGGCTTATCTATGATATATATTGTAGAACTAATACGGGGGAACATATTATCGTAGAAATGCAGAACCGGGAACAGCCTTACTTTAAAGACCGTGCCCTTTTCTATCTCTCCAGGGCTATTACTCAACAAGCGAGAAAGGGAATTTGGAACTTTCAATTAGATGCTGTGTATGGAGTGTTCTTCATGAATTTCGTGATGGACAAGGATATACCCTCTAAAATCAGGACGGATGTTATTCTTTCTGACAGGGATACTGGTAAGCTTTTCAACAGTAAATTTCGGCAAATTTTTATTGAATTGCCGAACTTTAATAAAGAAGAGGATGAATGTGAAAATGATTTTGAACGCTGGATTTATATATTAAAGCACATGGATACACTTGATCGAATGCCTTTCAAGGCTCGCAAAGCCGTTTTTGAACGACTGGAAAAGTTAGCCTCCAAAGCGAATATGACCCAGGAGGAAAGAATGCAATACGAAGAAGAATGGAAAGTCTATAACGATTATTTTAATACGTTGGATTTTGCAGAACAGAAAGGTATACAAAAGGGTATACGAGAAACAGCCCGTAAAATGAAAGAGCTAGGAGTGGCTGATGATATAATCATAAAATCTACGGGTATTTCGAAAGAAGAAATAGAGAAATTATAATCTTTCTCCTATTATTAATAAACGACTCATGTTTGAATGCATGAGTCGTTTTTGTTTATTCCCATATTTATATTAATCATGTATGAAAAGCTTCCTTCCTCTGATAACTCTTTTTAGTAGCTTAATTCCATTGCTTTTCGATATTCTTTTTTATATTTGCCTACGTTAATGAAGGAGATACGACGATTGAGAGATAAAATATTGATAGGATGCATATTGTGTCTGTTCTCTTTTATACCAAAGGGGACAGCTAATAATTATATAATGAATCCTTATACCCATCAGGAAATATCCGCTGACTCCATCATAGAACGTGTGATGACTTTTGCACCTTTGTATGAAACGATAGTCAGTGATTATCGCGCGAACCTATATATAAAAGGTAAGATGGACATTCAGAAGAAGAATTTTATTCTCCGTTATGTACCTTCTATGTTTCGTTTGCAAAAGGGTGTTCGCGAATATTTGCTTGAAACATACAGTGACCTTCATTATACGGCTCCCAATATTTACGATCAGAAAGTAAAGGCTTCCCAGGGAACTGTGAGAGGAAACAGAGGGTTGCCTGGATTGCTCGAGTACTTTAATGTAAATATCTACTCCTCCTCTTTATTGAATGATGAACGCTTATTGTCACCACTGGCCAAAAACGGACAGAAATATTATAAATACCGGATAGACAGCGTGATGGGAGATCCTAACAATCTGGATTATCGGGTTCGCTTTATCCCCCGCACCAAGAGCGATCAGTTGGTGGGTGGATATATGGTGGTCAGTAGTAACGTTTGGAGTGTTCGTGAAATTCGTTTTTCAGGGAGATCGGAACTGATAACATTTACCTGTTGGATTAAGATGGGAGATGTGGGCAAGAAAAATGAATTCCTGCCGGTGCGTTATGAAGTGGAAGCTCTTTTCAAATTCCTCGGAAATAAGGTGGACGGTAATTATACCGCTTCTTTAGATTATAAATCCATTGAATTGAAAGAGAAGAAGGTACGTAAGAAAGAAAAGAAGAATTATAACCTTTCAGAATCCTTCTCTTTGCAGTGTGATACGAATGCTTATAAGACGGATGCTTCTACCTTTGCCATCATGCGCCCCATCCCTTTGAGCGAAAGCGAGAAGAAACTATATTCCGACAATTTGCTTCGGCGTGACACGACAACGGTACAAAAGCAATCCAAGAGTCAGGCTTTCTGGGGAACGATGGGTGATTTGATGGTAGAAGATTATAAATTCAACTTGTCCAACATCGGAAGTGTGCGGTTCTCTCCGTTTATCAATCCGCTCTTATTCAGTTATAGTGGAAGCAACGGTTTGTCTTATCGACAGGATTTCCGTTATAACCGTCTTTTCAGAGGGGATAAATTACTTCGCATTGTGCCTAAACTCGGATACAACTTTACGCGTAAGGAATTCTACTGGTCATTGAATGCCGATTTTGAATACTGGCCGCAGAAACGGGGATTCTTCCGGTTGAATGTGGGTAACGGTAACCGTATTTATAGTAGTAAAGTGCTGGACGAACTGAAAGCCATGCCGGACAGTATCTTCAATTTCGATTTAATTCATCTTGATTATTTCAAGGACTTGTATTTCAATTTCCGTCATACCGTTGAAGTAGTCAACGGACTGGATATCGGTCTGGGTTTCTCTGCCCATAAAAGAACAGCGGTAGAGTCTTCCCGTTTTGTGATTACCGGTGACTATCCGATGCCACCCCCGGAATTTATGGATAAATTCAAGAACACTTATATCAGTTTTGCTCCCCGCATCCGTATAGAGTGGACTCCGGGACTCTATTATTACATGAACGGAAAACGAAAGATTAACCTCCATTCTTTATACCCGACTTTCTCGGTCGATTATGAACGGGGTATTAAAGGAGTGTTCAAGAGTACGGGCGAATATGAAAGAATAGAATTCGACCTTCAACATCAAATCCGGATGGGATTGATGCGTAACATTTATTATCGTTTCGGATTCGGAGCATTCACCAATCAGGATGAGTTGTATTTTGTGGACTTTGCCAATTTCTCCCGGCATAACCTTCCGATGGGCTGGAATGATGAAATCGGTGGAGTGTTTCAGGTGCTTGACTCACGTTGGTATAACTCCTCCCGCCGTTATGTACGGGGGCATTTCACCTATGAAGCTCCGTTCCTTATTCTCCGGCATCTGATGAAGTACACCCGTTATGTGCAGAATGAACGTATTTATATCAGTGCCCTCTCTATGCCGCACCTTCAGCCTTATCTGGAAGTAGGATATGGCATCGGTACGCATATTTTCGACGTAGGAGTTTTTGTGAGCAGCGAAAACTGGAAATTTGGAGGAATAGGCTGTAAGTTCACGTTTGAGTTGTTCAACCGATAGTTTTCTTCGTTCCGGTTGTTTTATCGAAAGATTTTAGTTATCTTTGTATAAGAGAGGATGAGGGCAGAATTTAGCATCAAAGAGGTGTAGTCGCCTCATAAGCACAGGTATTTTCCTAGAAAATAAATTCTAAGGTATAAATACCTAAATTTATTTTAGTAAATAACTCATCCTCTCTTCTCTCTTTTTTATATGCATATACAAAATGGACGGAATTTTAATAACGATCATTGTTATCACCGCTTTCCTGGTTTATAAGATGATTTCCTCAAGCAGGAAACAGGAGGGGTATAAAAGATGGAAAGCAACAAGCAGTGGTAAGGAAGAAAAGACTACTAAGGTAAAATGGGAACACGGAGCCTGGCTTAGGCATGCTTTGGGGGGAACTGTTCCGAGAGCGCAGTATGTTCAAAAGTTTGATGAATCGGCTGTTGTTTGGTGCGCCAACTTGTTGGGAGTGGAAACGGCACGGTTGAAGGAAATTCTACGGGATGTTTCCGAACATTACCGGGAGTTCTGGATGAGAAAAAGAAAGGGAGGTTATCGGATGATTTCTGCTCCTGACAAAGAATTGCAATCTATTCAAACCACTATTAATTCTCGAATATTATCATCTGTGACAATGATTCATCCGGCGGCAGTAGGTTTCCGGAGCGGTCATTCTGTGGTTGATAATGCCAGTCCCCATCTGGGAAAACGGTATGTCTTGAAAATGGATATTCATGATTTTTTCTTTTCGATACGGAGCCGGAGGGTGAAAAAGACATTTGAGAAAATTGGTTATCCGGAAAATGTGTCTAAAGTATTGGGAGTGTTGTGCTGCTTGTACAGGCACTTGCCGCAGGGAGCGCCTACAAGTCCGGCGTTAAGCAATATCGTGGGGTATGAGATGGACAAGAAATTGGCTGCACTGGCAGCGGAGTACGGACTGACCTATACCCGCTATGCCGACGACCTGACTTTTTCGGGAGATGTGTTCCCCAAAGAACAAATCATTCCCCGGATCAAACAGATCATCCGTGATGAGAAATTCGAACCGAATCATAAGAAGACCCGTTTTATCAATGAGTATGGCAGGAAGATTATTACAGGAGTATCTGTTTCTTCCGGTGCGAAACTGACAATCCCTAAAGCCAGAAAGAGAGAGATCCGGAAGAATGTCTATTTTATTCTGACAAAAGGCTTGGCGGAACATCAGCACCGGATTGGCTCGAGTGATCCTGTTTATCTGAAACGGCTGATTGGAGAACTTTGTTATTGGCGATCAATAGAACCGGACAATGCGTATGTATCCGATTCTATTAACCGTTTGAAATATTTGGAGAAAGGGTATTAATCTAATTGGCAATCGTTACCCGTTCATTTTCTATCTTGGCGTAATTCCTTTTCACAGCTTCGCGAATACCTCTTTGCATGGCAGCGTCTATGTTCGATCCCATACGGGCAAAGCCGAACTGTTGTGCGCATGCTTTTATCAAATCTGCCACAGGCAGGCTGATGGAGTCGGTCAATAGTTGCCGGATGGCATTGGCTATTTCTTCAGGTGGTATGTCTGTCGCTTCCCGGTCGGAAACCGGGCGATAGATTGAATAGGAAGCGCATTGCTCTTTGTCGTTCCAGCAGAAGACAAGTCCTTCGTATTCTGTGCGATAGATATTCAATGTGTCGAGTGCTGTTTCTATCTGTGCCTCTACCCGTGTTCCCAAGCGGCTGATTCCCCATTCGGACAGGATTTTCTTACAGAGCAGAGATTTACTGATTGGCGCCTCACTTTCCATAATCTTCCGTATTTGGGAGAGGAGGATAGAGTAACTGTCCGTAAAGAAAAAGTCTTCCGGTGAATAATTGTATGGGGTAATCTTTGCAAACTTGTACTTTTGTTCTATCCGGTTTTGCGTAGAAAGAACGGAAGTTGCTTGCTTTTCAGGAGCAACAGGCGATGCCTTGAGCACGAATGAAATCTCATTGTTGGTTATCTGTGCCGTCGGTGCAGGTGCTGCCACTTCTGTGGGAGTTGAGTTAATTTCGGCTGCTGTCATTGAACCGACCTTTGAACTCTTTTTCCGGGCGATAGCCTCTTGGATAGTTGCCATTACTTCGTCCGGCTTTTCCCACCAGTCCATTGTCCATATCCGGTAGATGTTCCATCCGAGTGCTTTCAATACATTATTCTGCACAATTTCCCGGTCACGTGCGGTCTTGGTACGTTTGTAGTTTTTGCCGTCGCAGATAATACCTAACTGATAGTTAGAGGTATTTTCGGTGTCGACGATACCTATGTCTATTTTGTATCCGGAGCAACCGATGTCTGTATGCACGGTGTAACCCAATGAGCGCAGTCTGTCGGCAATGATCGTTTCGATGGAGGCTGTTGCTTCCGACAGTTGTCTTGGCACACTGCTGATGGTGCTCCGGGTTCCCTTCTCCGCATATTCGAGGAAACGTTTTAGTCCGGCTACTCCAATAGAAGAAGTCCGGTTCAGGTCGATCATATCCGACCTTAGGGTGGAATAGATAATCATCTCATACCGGGCACGGGAAACGGCTACATTCAATCTTCTTTCGCCGCCTGCCCGGTTCAGTGGTCCGAAATTCATGCTGACGCGCCCATCTGCATCTGGGCCATAGCCCACAGAGAAGAGAATAACATCGCGTTCGTCTCCCTGCACATTCTCTAGGTTTTTGATAAATAACGGTTCGTCGCATTCCAACGCAAGAGTTTCCAGTTCGGGGTAAAAGATAAAAAGGTCGGATAATAAGTCTTCTATCAAGGCTTGTTGGACAATGCTGAAAGTGACTACACCGATACTTTTCTTTCTTAATTCCTCGCTTCTCAATCTTCTGGCTATTTCGTCCACCACAGCTTGAGCTTCCGCCCGGTTCTGGCGCGACTTGCCTTTATCATAGTAACCGTTGATGTTGACTATCCTGACTTTCGATTCAATGTTGTCCGGTGAGGGGAAAGTCATCAGTTTGTTATCGTAATATTCGGAGTTGCTGAAAGCGATGAGGCTCTCATGTTTGCTTCGGTAGTGCCATAATAAATATTTGGAAGGGATAGACAGAGCAAGACAGTCGTCAAGGATACTCTCCAAATCTTCCATTTCAATGTTGTCTTCATCAATGGTGTTGACCGAGAAGAAGCTGGTAGGAGGCATTTGTTTCGGGTCGCCTACGATAATGACGTTTTTGCCCCGTGCAATGGCGCCCACCGCTTCATAAGTAGGCATCTGTGAGGCTTCATCAAAGACAATCAAATCAAATTTATCAGCGTCCGTATCGATGAATTGAGCGACGGAAAGAGGACTCATCAGCATACACGGGCACATGCGCGACAACAAAGTGGGAATTTGGTCGAACAGCTTGCGAATAGATATGCCGCGGGCATTGTTGCGGATATTCTTTTGAAGGATACCCACTTCGGAACTTTGGATGGCTTCATGAGTGAAAGACGGAATGTTGGAGGCCAACCGGGCAAATAATTCTCTTTGCGTCGTTTCTTCGAATTTGGCGGATATTTGTTTGTATTTAGCAATAATGTCATTGAATATCTTACCGTTGAATAATTCCAGAGTCGGCTCTTTGGCAATGATATACCGGATAGCCGCCTGATAGAAACTCTTGCGGAAGCTGTCTGTAAGTTGGCCGGTAGGAATATTCTTTTCCTTATATTCCGTTGCGATAAATCCTATTCCCAGACTATGCAGGGTTTGGTAGGCTTGTAGCCACTGATACCAGTCTTTGAGCTTGTCGAGGTTCTCTTTCCAGGTTCGGGCTTTTGACAAGGCAATCGTTATCCAGTCGGCTGAATCGGTATAAAGTTCTTCGATCGAGATACCCAGCATGCCGGACAATTTCTTTTCGGTGGCTGTGAGTGTATCTGCGAGTTGATACAGTTCATTGAAAGAATGAGCATGAATATCTCTGAATGTTTGGATTCCTTCAGTGAGTTGTGCGGACAAATTCTGCTTGATTTGCGAAACTTTGGCAATGTCTTTTGCGTAGTTCAACAAATGCGAATGAAGGGAAGCCATGTCGTCGATTATCTGCTCAATGGTGTTCCAATCCTCGTTCTTGCCGGGGCGTCCGAACAGGGAGGGAAGTTGTCCGATGTATTTCCGGACGGCTTCTGCTTCTTCCTGATACCGGATAATGCGGTGGAGCAGAGGTTTGATATCTTCTGTTTCAATCGTTTTTAAAGCATATATGTTGATTGCCTTTCTGATTTTCCGCTGTCCGAAATATCTGGGAAGGAACCATTGACCGGATACCCGGTTCCATTCGGCTAACATCTGCTTTGCGTTGATGGACAGGATTTCTTGGGTGAATCCGGTTTCTATCTCTTTCCTTTGTTCATCCCGTTTCCGTCCGTGAACCACTACTTCCCGGTATTCATTCAGTGTTTCGTTGAGCAACGGCAAAGTCAGCAATCCGGGAGTCAGTTCCGGAATGTCGAGTATTCTCCGGATGATGTGGGCGATTGTCTGGAAATCCTTGTGTGTAGGGTGTATATCCGTATCTTTTAGAAGTATGGAGAATACATCCAGCTTCTGCCGGATGGTGGTCAACAGGTCGATAAATCCGGTGAGCAGTAGGGAGGATTCCTCCTTAACGGCTGATGAATATTCGGTAATCGAGATACCGGTTAATGGATGCTGGTAAGGATGTCCACACGCATTGGCCGTCCGGACTAGCAGCTCGATGGCATCTTCCCATTGGGCAAATGTGTCTTTATCTAATGTATCCAGATAAGCTTGTGGAATATCAAAACAAGATTCGACGTCCACGGATTGATAATGAATAATGGCGTCGTATAATGAAACCCCGAACGGGTATTCTTTATGCAGGGCTTCGATATATTGATTCAATTCCGCCCGTAAATTCAGCAGGCGTTCCGCTTCCTTTCTGAATTCTTCGGGAGGTGTCTGCCTGATAATTTCCGTAGTTTCTTTCAGTTGCGAGATAACGGCGGATTTCTTTGTCTTGTTGGAATGAATTTCCAGACAGAACGGAGCCAGGCCGATAGCTGCCAGCCTGTTTTGCACAACGGAGAGGGCAGCCATCTTTTCCGCTACAAATAAAACACGTTTTCCTTTGTAAAGCGCGTTGGCGATGATATTGGTAATCGTTTGCGATTTTCCTGTTCCCGGAGGGCCGTGCAGGATGAAAGTCTTGTCGTGTACGGCTTCGTAGATAGCTTCCAGTTGCGAAGAATCGGCGATGATGGGTAATACAATGTCTGCGGGCGACACTTGTTTGTCCATATCTGTTGCATCTATTTCCTCTGTGGCGGCTTCCCATTCTATCTTTCCGTTGATGAGGCTGGACACAATCTTGTTCTGAACCAGTTTGTTGGCATTGTTGTGAATGTCATTCCACATGATGAACTTGTTGAAAGAGAAGATACCCAGAATTGCTTGCTCTTCCACGTCCCATTTACGCTGGTTCTTAATGCTGTTGCGGATAATGGAATAGATCAGCTTGACGTTTACGCCGCTTTCGTCGGTAGGCAACGGGTCCAATCCTGATATGGCGATTCCGAAGTTTTGGCGAAGCATTTCCAATAAGGTGATGTTCATCATTGTTTCTTCTTCCCGGGAACGGATTACGTAACCTTTGGCTGCCGATTTACGGATAATTTCAACCGGTAATAGCAGGATGGGGGCATATCGGGGGCGTTCGCTGGAAGGTGTCTCATACCATTTCAAAAGTCCGAGAGCCAGATAGAGCGTGTTGGCTCCATTTTCTTCGATAGAAGTACGCGAAGAGCGGTATAAGTGAGTCAGTGCCTTACCTAAATCGTTTTCGGGCAGATAGAAACGTAACCTTTTCTGTGAAAGTTCCGAGTTGATGAAACCAACCATGGGATCAGACTCCGGTATGGAGGAATAAATCCCGAAGTCCATCGCCGGACTTTCCCAATCGGCAGGGCGGTGAAGGATGCGGAATTCTTCTCCGTCGGCCAATGCATCTTCCAGACAGGATAGATTAGCCGGGATGAGTTGGAGCGTGTTTTTGGTAATCCGGATATTCAGCAGATTGTTGCGCAGGCTTAAATCCAGCAACCGTCTTTCCCATAACAGCTGTTTGGTAATCACGGCCTGGGTTTCATTGCCCGATAAATCATACGGATTGATACTTTGCGGAGTGGCATGAACGGCACTTCTTTGAATGTCGGTCTCCTTTTCTTCTACTTCCCATACCTGCCCGTGCAGAATGCGCTGGGGGATGGGGCGGATGCCCGAATGTCTCGCTCTTTTCACATCTATGGCAAGAATGAAACTGTTTCCATCCGTCAGCTTTCCGTTCGCTTTCTTCACTGCATCGTCGAAATCGGACGAATGTCCCATGTTCATGCAGGTCGTTTCAACTAAAGTAATGTCGTATATTCCTTCGGCAGTCCGTTTGGTTAACAGGGAAACATCGTCAATGGTAGGATCCGGGAAAGTCTCCGGCACTAGCCAGGCTCCAGCAAAAGCATGCCCTTGAGTGATGATAATGAGAGCATTCAGCCCGATTGCTTCCAGACAGGAAGCATAGAGCAAGGCCATATCCAGACAGGTTCCCAGTTTTTGTGCCATCACGGAGTCGGCTAGCCGTACACGTTGCCCATATTCCTCGAAGCTGGCGGGGATGGTGCTGTATATAATCTGTTGTTCCGTGATAGCCGTGTAGATGGCGGCCATCTGTTTCCTTACCCGGTCCGGAGTGCGGCTTTGATATTCGTCGAGGGACGGATTGTCAGTCCATTGTCCCAGGATGGAAGCGGCTCTCTTGATGATCGGCACAATGGCTGTATGATTGGGGGTGATGAAAGCGGCCAGCATTTCGGGCAATACATTGAGCCCTCCCCATTGGTCGTATGCCAGAATGTCGATAGGGTAGGTTTGGCAGAATACGGATTCTGCTTCGGAAGTAATTTCAATTTTCAGATTGCCGGATAAACGTTCGGTCAGCTGTGTGAAATAGTTGGCGGACAAAGTAAGATTGAATGACGACAGGCATATCGATTCATTGGGCGGAATCTGTGCCACAGCTATCGGAGCAGCGTTTCCGAAAGTCGGTTCTGTCGTGATTTGTACCTGAATGTCCTTCAGCGGGGCAGGCGTTGTATTCTCAATAGAAAGCTGATGAATGATTGATGCACCGTTTTGTTGTATCGCAAAATTAATAAGCGGTAAATAGTCGCATTGCACCTTGACTTTGTCCAATCTCTCGTCCATGGCAAAAACTGTATAAATTAAAGATTGCAATATTACAAAAAATACGGATATAATTCTCTTTTCTTCTGCCATTCTTTTGTCAATCAAGAAAATATTCCTACCTTTGCGCCCGATTTATAGATAATATAATGTCTTATTTAATTAAAGTATTAAACAATTTATTTATTAATGGAAAACTTAAAGAACGTAGCTCCTATTGAAGATTTCAACTGGGATGCTTATGAAAATGGCGAAACAGTAACCAACGTTAGCCACGATGAACTGGAAAAAGCTTACGACGGTACGCTTAACAAAGTGAACGACCGTGAGGTTGTTGACGGAACCGTAATCGCAATGAACAAGCGTGAAGTAGTTGTGAACATCGGTTACAAATCAGACGGTATCATCCCATTGAATGAGTTCCGTTACAATCCGGATCTGAAGATCGGTGATACAGTAGAAGTATACATCGAAAATCAGGAAGACAAAAAAGGACAGCTCGTTCTGTCACACAGAAAAGCCCGCGCTACTCGTTCTTGGGATCGCGTTAACGCTGCTCTGGAAAATGAAGAAATTATCAAGGGTTACATCAAGTGCCGCACTAAGGGTGGTATGATCGTAGACGTATTCGGAATCGAAGCATTCTTGCCGGGTTCTCAGATCGACGTTAAACCGATCCGCGACTATGATGTATTCGTTGGCAAAACAATGGAATTCAAAGTGGTTAAAATTAACCAGGAATTCAAAAACGTTGTTGTATCTCACAAGGCTCTTATCGAAGCTGAACTGGAACAACAGAAGAAAGAAATTATCGGTAAACTTGAAAAAGGACAGGTTCTTGAAGGAACTGTTAAAAATATCACATCTTACGGTGTATTCATCGACCTTGGTGGCGTAGACGGTTTGATCCACATCACTGATCTTTCTTGGGGACGTGTTAGCGATCCGAAAGAAGTGGTTGAACTGGATCAGAAGCTCAACGTTGTTATCCTTGACTTCGATGACGAAAAGAAACGTATCGCTCTTGGCTTGAAGCAACTGACTCCGCACCCATGGGATGCTCTTGATACTGACTTGAAGGTAGGTGACAAGGTGAAAGGTAAAGTTGTCGTTATGGCTGACTACGGTGCATTCATCGAAATCGCTACAGGTGTAGAAGGTCTGATCCACGTATCAGAAATGTCTTGGAGCCAGCACCTGCGTTCTGCTCAGGACTTCATGAAGGTGGGCGACGAAGTAGAAGCTGTAGTTCTGACTTTGGACCGCGAAGAACGTAAGATGTCTTTGGGTATCAAACAACTGAAACAAGATCCAT
>OGPR01002627.1_pt1 | contig 11936 bp, 8 predicted proteins | sample 1552981 | NCBI WGS metagenome assembly OGPR01 (sample SAMEA2580260, study PRJEB22360) | human gut metagenome | biome: human gut; feature: human-associated habitat; material: faeces | place: Denmark | collected 2008/2010 | reverse complement strand
GCGGCCTGCGCGGCCCATACCATTTTCAACCGTTGGGCAACAAAACATCGGTGGCCGCTCGACAGCGGAGGCGGATCTTCACCCCTCCACTCGCGAAGGCCGCCGACGCCGCCGAGGGCCGCCGGTGTTTTGTTGGAAAGCATCGAACGAAAGAGAGAGGAGGACCCATGGCTAAACTTTCACTGACTCGTCGCAGCTTCCTGAAGGCGGCCGCCGTCACGGGCGCTGCGAGCACGCTGAGCTTCGCCGCGGCGCCGTCTGCGGCTTTGGCCGAGGGCGTCGACGAATCAGCTGGTGAGGTCAAGCGCATCCGTTCCTGCTGCCGCGCGTGCGGCAAATGCGAATGCGGTGTGTGGGTCACCGTGCAGGACAACAAGGTCATCAAGGTAGAAGGTGACGAGTCCAACGCACACAGCCGTGGACACTGCTGCGCCAAGTCGCAGGCATCCATGCTGGCGCTGTACCACCCCGATCGTCTGCGCTATACCATGAAGCGCACCAACCCCAAAGGCGAGGACGATCCCGGCTGGGTGCGCGTGAACTTCGCCGAGGCCATGGACGAGATCGGCGCCAAGTACAACGAGCTCATCGACAAGTACGGCGGAAAGTCGATCTTCTCCATGGGCGGTACCTCGCGCGTGTGGGCACAGCCGCCCTACGGCACCCTGAAGTCCGTCTTCGGGACCCACAACTTCCATTCTGCCTACGAGATCTGCAAGGGGCCGCGCCACTTCGGCGGCGTGCTCACCGATGAGAAGGGCTCGCCGTGGATGGAGGTCGAGCAGGGCCCCATCGTGTACGTGCAGTGGGGCACCGCGTCCGAGTACTCCAATTACGACTCCACCAACCGTACCGTCGTGGACTGCTCGCAGCGCGCCTACAAGCACATTCTCGTTGACCCGCGCATGAGCCCGCTGGGCAAGGAGGCAGACATCTGGCTGCCCATCCGCGTCGGCACCGACCTGGCCATGTCGCTCGGCTGGCTGAAGTGGATCGTCGACAACGACGCCTACGACAAGAACTTCGTGAAGCGCTGGTCCAACGGCCCGTTCCTCTACAACCCCGAGGCCGACGGCAAGACCTACAAGGGCTACTTCTTGGAGATGAACGGCGGCATCCACATGACGAGCCGCCTGCTCACCGAAGCCGACCTCGACCGCGAGTGGGTCTCCCAGTTCTGGGAGCCGGCGCCGGAGCAGTACTCCTACCGCCGCTTCATCTGCTGGGACGCCGCCAACGAGAAGCCGACCTACTGGGACGCCGAGGAATGCCAGTGGGAGGGCGAGAAGCACAAGATCCCGACCACCGGTACCTGGATCGAGCATCCCTACAAGCCGATCATCGCCGATGCGTGGCTGCCCGATCCCTCGAAGTTCGCCGACCCGGCCGATCCGGCCTACGACGCCTACTGGACGGGCGAGGGCAATGAGAAGGGCGCCAAGTCGAATCCGAAGGGCCTGCCGAAGGATCCGGAGCTGTGGCCCGACGGCGTGCAGGTGAAGCTCGCCAATGGCAAGATGATCGAGGCCAAGTCGGTCTGGCAGGAGTGGGAGCACAACCTGGAGGAGTACACGCTCGAGCGCGTCTCCGAGATCACCGAGGTTCCCGCCGACAAGATCGAAGAGGCGGTGCGCACCTACACCACGCGCCTGAACCCGCTTCACGGCAACGGCGGCATCCACTACCAGCTGGCCCCCGACCAGACGGGCCACGCCGTGCAGAACACCCGCGCCCTGCAGCTCATCGCCTGTCTCACCGGCAACTCCGACGAGCCCGCCGGCAACCGCGGCTCTTCCAAGGCCCAGGTGGACGGCTGCTGCGGCCGCGCCAACATGATCGTGACCGACCACGACCCCGTTGACTGGGGCATCCGCGAGGGCATCGGCACCATGGAGCTCGGCAACACGCCGCGCGACCTTTCCGTGGAAGACCAGATTCCGCTCATCCAGAACTTCGTGAAGTACCTGCAGGACGAGAACTCCCCGCTCATGGAGCGCTACGGCAACCACATCCCCACCGATGAGGAGGCCCGCATCATCGCTATGCGCAAGGGCGGCGACTACAAGGGATCGCGCTCCTTCCCGGGCCTGAAGACCCCGTTCGAGAACAACGCGGACCAGATTTCCGCCGAGCGCTTCCCGCTTCTGCGCTTCTGGAACTCCTGGACCGACGCCTCCTCCATCTGGGACGCCATCCGCGAGATCGATTCCCCCTACAAGCTCTACGGCGGCATCTGCATGTCCGGCGACTTCATGAACCAGTCGAATCTGCTGGAGGCGTGGGACGCGCTGACGCAGCTCGACTTCTGGGTCGACATCAACCTGTGGTCGTGCCCGAACAACGGCACCGCCGACTACGTGTTCCCCTGCACCCACTGGCTGGAGACCAACACCGGCCGCGTGTCCCAGGGCGCCGGCGGCATCTTCGGCGCGGGCCAGCGCTGCGTGGAGCCCATTGGAGACGTGGTCTTCGACCCGACCTTCGTCGTGTGCCTGCACAAGTCCATGGGCGTGCCGTTCAACGACCGCGACCCCGAATACGACGAGTGGCTGAACCTCGACTACCATGACTTCATCCAGGCCGGCGGCTCGGTGGGCTACGAGGAGCAGGAGTACCGCGTGCTCAAAGACGCCACCGACTGGTGGAAGACCGAGGAGTACCCCGACGGCCCCGACTTTCCGCAGTACGCCGCGAAGTTCCAGGAAGAGGGCTGGTTCGACTGCCGCAAGTGGCATCCCGAGCGCTGGGGCACCTACCGCCGCTGGGAGATGGGCTACCGTCGCCAGCAGGCCGGCTACAACCTGTATGCCGCTGTGGACGAGAAGTGCGCCTTCGGCACCCCCACCGGCAAGGTGGAAATTTGGTCGACCATCTGCGAGTCCTACATCGGCGACACCGTGACCGAGTCCTATGTGCTTGAGACGCCGGGCACTTCTGCCAAGGTGGGCGAGAAGACCCCGTACTTCGCTCAGGTGTGCTCGCCGGATCGCGACGCCTATGCCGGCGACATTCCGGACATCGACAAGTTCCCGCACTGGTTCGAACCGAAGAACTCGCGGGTGCAGGCGCCCGAGTGGTACGACGCCAACCTGGTGGACGGCGCGTCCTACAACAGCGACAACTACCTGAACAAGCCCTACCACGGCATCGCCGGCGTGGGCACGGGCCAGGCGACCGACAACGGCGCCACCGACAACCTCGAGGCCTACAAGCAGGCCGTGAAGGAGAACCCGGAGGCCACCTTCATCTGCACTTCCGGTGCCCGCCAGCCCGTCTACTTCCACTCCGAGCACCGTCAGCTGCCCTGGTGCCGCGAGCTGTGGCCGTCCCCGCGCTTCGAGATGAACCCGAACGACGCGGCGCGCCTCGGCATCGAGCAGGGCGACTGGATCTGGGTGCGCACCCCCTGGGGCGCCATCCGCGAGGTGGCCGATCTGTATTACGGCATCAAGGAAGGCACCACCAACGCCAACCACGCCTGGTGGTACCCCGAGATGGACCACGCCGCCCACGGCTTCGAACTTGTCGGCATCAACTGCACCATGGACAAGTACGCCCAGTGCTGGATCTGCGGCGCCTCCCAGCTGCGCGGCAACCCGATGGTCGTCTACAAGGCCACCGAGGAGAACTCGCCGTTCGGCAACCCCGTGCCGTGCGACCCGTGGGGCAACGAGGCGATCACCAACGCCAACGACCCGCGTCTGAAGGAATGGCTGGCCAACGACCCGCGTCTGGACGACTCCAAGGTGGAGCTCACCTACGCGAGCGCCGATGCGAAGGGCCTGCAGACGATCAGCCTCATCAAGGAATAGAAAGGAGGAAGATCAATGGCGAATTACGCGATCATCACCGATTTGAACCGTTGCACGGGCTGCCTTGCCTGCACCGTGGCGTGCAAGGCCATCAACGGCGTGGACGTGGGCAACTTCTGGATTAAGACGCTGCGCGTCGGTCCGCATCCCATTGAGGGCGGTTCCGGCACCTTCCCGGACGTGGAGATGTACTTCCTCCCCGTTCAGTGCCAGCACTGCGAGAACCCCGAGTGCGTGAAGGTGTGCCCGACCGAGGCGTCTCATGTCGCCGAGGACGGCACCATCCAGATCGACAAGGACAAGTGCATCGGATGTCAGTACTGCCTCTACGGCTGCCCCTACGGAGTGCGCCAGATGGACGAGGAGCACGGTGTCGCACAGAAATGCACGCTCTGCTCGCAAATCACCGCCGACGGCAGCGATGTTCCCGCCTGCGTGCACAACTGCAACTGCGGTGCTCGCTTCTTTGGCGATTATGATGATCCCGACAGCGATGTGTGTCGCGAGATGGCGAAGTACTCGCAAGATTGCATTCACGCGCTTCCCGATCTGGGCAATGCCAAGCCCCTCACGCGCTACATCTTGTCCCCGAAGTTCGCCAGCTGGAAGGAGCTGATCTAGGTGGAAATCCAATGGCCCCTCGTCTTGTTCTCGCTCATCGCGGGCACGGGTGGATCCCTGTTCGCCTTCGTCGCCCTCTCCGAGCTTCTCGGTGGCAAGGAGAAGACGCGCTTCGCCGCAACGGTAACGTCCCTTGTGCTAATCGTCGCCGGCGGTTGCCTCTCCATGCTGCACCTGGCCTCCCCGCAGAATGCGTTTGCGGCGCTGACGAACATCTTCTCGTTCTCGGGCATCTCCATCGAGTTGATGCTTCTCGGGCTGACATTCGTTGTGGCCCTTGCCTATGCGATTGTTGTCAAGCGCCTGCGTAACGCGCTGGCCGCCAAAGCGCTGGCCGTTGTCGGCGGTATCTTGGGATTGGCCCTTGGCTACTTCTGCGGTCACGGCTATGTCATCGAGGCACAGCCGACATGGATGCACGAGTCTCTGCCTCTGGCTTATTTCGGCACGGCCCTGGCCTGCGGCGCATTCGCCTACGATGCCATAGCGGCCCGCTGCGGCACCGCTGCAGACGAGCTTTCCGGCCGCATGCCCGTCGCCCTCGTAGTGTGCGCGGGCATCGCCACGGTGACGCTGATCTCCTACGTTGGCTTCCTTGGATTTCCCGCGGCGGGCAACGAAGTGCTGCTCTGGGGTGGAATCGTGGCGTGCGGCATGTTGGGAACGGTCGCACCGGCGTTGGTGCGCCTGCTCGCCCCACAGGTTCCGGCTCTTCCCGCAGATGTCGCCGGATTGCTCTGTGCTGTTGCGGGCGGCGTATCGGTTCGCATGCTCATGTGGGTGTGCGCCACGGGCTACTTGAACCTGTTCGCCCATACCGTTCCCAGCGTCATGCTGAATCTCTAGCACTCTGGCGGGCGGCCATGCTCGATGGTCGCCCGCCGCTTGAAAGGAGCTCGCCGTGAAGACCGAAGACGCCATCGCGCTGTTCGCCTCTCGCGCAGATATGTACCGGCAGGTCGCCCAGTGGTTCTTCGCACCCCTGAGTGAGGAGCAAATTGATGCCTTAGCCTCTCAGGACCTGCGTGGCCTGGCCGAGGAGGACGGGTCGCCCTATGCCGATGGCTACAACGATTTGTACCGTGCCCTGCGACTGCGCCATACGGGTACGCGCCAGGCTCTGGCTGCCGATTTTACGGGGGTGTTCTACGGTGCGACGACCGAGGGCGGTCAGACAGCCCAGCCCTTCGAATCGCTGTACCGCTGCGATGGCGGCGCACTGATGGGAGAGTCGCGCGGAGAAGTGTACCGGACGCTCAAGAAGGCCCGGCTCAAAGTTCACGAGGGCCTCGATTTGCCCGACGACCATCTCTCGTTCGACGCGGCCTATGAGGCGGAGCTGTGCGATCGCGCGGCGGCCCTTCTCGGCGAGAGCGACAGGGCTGGGGCGTTGCAAGTGCTCTCAGAGCAGCGAGCGTTCTTCGAGGAGCATATCGCCTCCTGGTTCGACGATTTCCGAAATCGGGCGTCGTCCATGGTCACGACTCGCTTCTATCAGGGGATATTGAAGGTGACGGCCGCGTTTTTCGCTGATGAGCCGGTCCTCATGGACGACCTGGAGAAGTGCCTCAGTTGGCGTCGCTATGAAGAGTAAGGGGAGAACCGTGGAATCTAAGACGGGTGCTTGCGAGGCCCCTATGGAATTCGAAGGCAAAGCGCCAAAGGCCGTGAGCCGCCGAAGGGTGATTGAAGGCGCCGTGGCATTGGGAGTGCTTGCGGCCTTTGGCGGAACGGTAAGGGCCTTTGGGGGGGAGGGGGATGCCCTCTACCCCCCCGGTGGGCAGGACATCGATGGCTTTTGGGACAGCTGCATTCGCTGCGGACGCTGTATTGGCGCCTGCCCTACCAAGGTCATTGCCCCGGGGACGTTGGATGACGGCGTTGTGAATGCCCGGCTTCCGCTCATGAACTTCCGCCTCGGCTACTGCGACATGTGCGACGGTACCTTCCGCTGTGCCGCCAATTGTCCTACGGGGGCACTGCGCTCCTTTGATCCTTACGTCGACAAAATCGGCATGGCACGCGTGAATGAATCGGAATGCGAACTCTATGGCGTCTCGGCGCACTGCAATGCGCCATGCGTCGAGGCCTGTGCGTGGGAGGCGCTTGCCGTCGAGGACGGTCGGCTCATCGTTGACGAGGAAAAGTGCAACGGTTGCGGTGCTTGCGAGTTCGCCTGCGTGGCGGGGTCTTACGGCTCCTATGGCGGCACGGGCCTGCGCGGCATCAGTATTGTTGCCTGGAGAGAAGGAGAGAGGTGATGAACGTGAGCGAAGAGACATCGGCGAGGGGACGTAAACGGCGCAGTCGCGTGTCCCGTGTTCGTAAAATGGTGCTTGCAGGGGCGTTTGTCCTCTTCTGCATTGGAGTCGTGGCGGTAGGAGGCATGGGAGACGCTTGCAGTGTCGGCTATGAGGCCATAGCGATGGTCTGCCCCTTGGGCGCGCTCGAGGGTTTCTTCGGGTCATGGTCGTTCGTTCCCCGCATGGCCCTGGGACTTGTCTTGGCCCTCGCGGTCGTGCTCATTGCCGGTCGGGCCTTTTGCTCCTGGATCTGTCCTGTGCCGCCCCTGCAAGGCTTTCTTCGCACCAAGAAGCAGCGGCAACGCGATGCGGTCGAGCGCAAGGCCCAGGCCGAGGACTCCTTGGCGTTGTGGAAGAGCTCCTGCTCCGGATGCAAAGGCGACTCCTGCGGGGATGCATGTGCGCAGGCCAGTGGGGCTGATGGGCGCGGGTCTTCCGCCCAGCCATTGAGCGCCCGCGGGAACGTGGGGCTCGACTCGCGCCATGCGGTGCTCGCTGGCACGCTGGCCACAACCGCCTTGTGCGGATTCCCCGTATTCTGCCTGCTGTGTCCGGTGGGGCTTACCTTTGCGACGGTCATCGCACTTTACCGGTTCATCGGTTTCAACGAACCGACCATCGACTTGCTTGTCTTCCCCGCCATCATCGTTCTTGAACTGGTTTTGCTGCGGAAGTGGTGTCATCGCTTCTGCCCCATTAGCGCGCTCATGTCACTCTTGGCTCCGCTGGCCCGTCGTTTGCGTCCACAGGTGAGCATGGAGGCTTGCTTGCGCTCGAAGGGGGAAGATTGCACCGTGTGCGGATCGGTTTGTCCCGAGGGCATCGATCCAGTTGCTGATTTGGGTCGCCGGTCGCTTTCCGAGTGCACGCGCTGTGGCCGATGTGCTGAGGCGTGCCCTGCACAAGCCATCGCCTTCCGCAAGACTCGGGTTCGCGCGACCGATCCCGTCGTGATCGACGAGGAGCAAGCGGTGCTTGTTGATTGATCCGGGTGCGCTTGAACCTAGCTTTTCACCAGGTCCTGCGGTTCGCACCCCAGCACATGCGCTAGGGCGAGAACGACGGAGACGGAGGCTTTCGAAAGGTCGTTGCGGCGTTGTTCGTACAGTTGGATCATGCGCAGGGAAACGCCCGATGCCGTGGCCAGCTCCTGTTGCGTCATGCCGCGGTTGGCGCGAATGCGCGCAAGGGGCGTGGTCTGCTGAGGCTGCGCCCCCAGCACCTCGTCGGCCGCCTCGACGAACTTGCTGACGTCAGCTTCGTGCAGAATGTACCGACCGATGACCGCCGAGGGAGGCAGGCCCCCTTCAGCGATATCGGCGAAGCGCAAGTTTCGGTACCACTGGTAGTAGGCGAGAATCCATCCGGTCCAGTACTCGGGACTGCGGTCGAGAGGTTGGGTTGCGGGGCGCGTCTCGCGGTTTCCGGTGACGCGGAATATCACTTCGCGGGCGATTTCCACGCCGGACATACCCGCCACGAATTTCGGATTGCCTCGCTCGAACTGCGCGCTAACGCCGGAGACGACGAACCAGCCGAAGAACTCGTCGGGATCGTGCTCGCAATCGACAATGGCATAATCGAGCATTTCGCCGAGGGCATCCATGGAGTCATTCAAATACGATTCGTCGTAGGCGCGCATCGTCAGCCCTCCAATCTTCTCGCATGATGTCGCTTATAGTGTAGTCGCCTGCCAAATCGGTCAGCTTCAACTCCTCGCGGTAGATGGCGCGAGCCTCGTGGTCGCGGGCCATCTTGCGCGGATAGTACACCCTACGGTCGGCGGTTTCGAAGCCTTCGAAGGCAAGGCGACTGAAGGCCTTCTCCGAGCGCACCACCACTTGCTCGCCCAAGTTTCCCAGCGCCATGGCCCGTTCGAGACGCGAGAGGGAGAGCCCGTTGTTGAGGAAGGCATTAGCGAACGAGAAATACGAATCGTCGGCTCGATAGCCGCGCATGAGATCGAACCCGCGGTAATCGACAGAGAAGCGGTCAAGCAGGAAGGCGCGCGCCAAGGGCGCTATGTTCCCGGAGACGCGGAACGTTCGGTTTTCCAGCAGCACAGCAAGCCAGTGGAGGATGGTGTAGCTGCCATCGTTCAGATTGAGTTCCGTGAGTCCTTTTGTGTCGAGCGAATAGCGGTTGGCAAACCCATCGGATTCTTCGGAGGCACCCCATTCCCGGGCCAGCTCTAGGCTTTCCGTGCAATAGAAGCCGAGCCCGTAATCGTTGTGCGGATTGCCCAGTCCGAATGTGGGTCTCTCGATGATTTGGCCGGAACCATGGAAAATGGTGAGCTTATCGGCCATGGCTACTCCTAACTGTCGTTCTGACGATGCTTATTCTACTATCGCCAGAGCGATAGTCAATGGAGTGGAAGGTGGGCGACATCCAGGCGTGACACGTTGCGGGTGGCAAAATAAGGGTCCGATTTTGCGCACGGGAAGGCAGTTCCGTGTCACGGAAGCCCATGAAGCGTTTGGCTTTCGGGATATTCTCGCTATCGAGGTATCCAGAGGTCGTCGATCTTCGGCCCTTTCCCTGGGGCCGTTGACATCCCGTTGCCAAATTTCGAGCATTTGTCCAAAGAATGGTAAAATACATAAGTCGCGCATGTTCCGGTGCGCGGCTTGATTTTTTCGGCCAGCGACTATATAGAGGGAGAAGGCTAGGCCCATGAATGCACAGGCAGCAAAGGACACCGCAACGACTACTATTGTGAAGCCGCCCTATATGCAGAACCGCGAGCTTTCCTGGCTCGATTTCAACAAACGCGTGCTCGACCAAGGCGCCGATCCGACGGTACCGCTGCTCGAGCGGCTGAATTTCATCTCCATTTTCTGGAGCAACCTCCAGGAGTTCTTCATGGTGCGTGTCGGTTCGCTTACCGACCTGTCGCTTTTGAAGAAATCTATCATCGATCCGAAATCCGGTATGACGCCGGCCCAGCAGCTCGAGGCCATTTACGCCCGCTGCCACGAGCTGTATCCCTACTACGAGGAAACGTACGAGAGCGTGCGCGCGCTCCTCGCCGATCAGGACATTCGCAACCTGCGCAAGGAGGATCTCACGGGCGAGCAGCGCGACTACCTGCGCGACTATATGCGGGACAACGTGCTTCCGTTCCTTTCCCCGCAGATCGTGAACGCGCGGCATCCCTTCCCTCATCTGGAGAACGGCGGCCTGTACATCGTCGTGCGCCTCGATGAGCAGGCGCCCCTCAAGACGAAAAAGTCGAAGGAGGAGCGGGCCCGCGATAAGGCCGAGGGCAAGACCAAGGCCACGAAGAACCTCGGAGCGGAGGGCGTGACGCTGGGCATCATCCCCCTGCCGCGCCAGACGAGCCGTGTGATCGAGCTGCCCGGCACCGGCTTGCCGTTCATGCTCGTAGAGCATGCGATCGAGATGTTCGCGGCCGAGGTCTTCTCGATGTATACGGTCAAGCACACCAACATCATCTGCGTGACCCGCAACGCCGATCTCGATGCGACGGAGGGCGCCGAGGAGCAGGGCGAGGACTACCGCGAGCACATGAAGCGCATTCTGAAGAAGCGCAGCCGTCTGGCTCCGGTGCGGCTGGAGAGCGAGCGGCCTCTCTCCCGCACGGTAAAGTCGCTTCTTCTGGAGAAGCTCGGGCTGGCGGAGCATCATCTGTTCGTGACCCGTGTGCCGCTGAACATGGGGTACACCTGGGGTCTTGGCAGTCGTCTCGGAGTTGAGAAGCGCGCCGCGCTCACCCAGGCCCCCTTCACGCCCCAGTGGCCCGCCTGCCTCGACCGCAAGCGCTCCATCATCGAGCAGGTGACCGACCACGAGGTGCTCTTGTCTTACCCCTACCAGTCCATGGACGCCTTCGTGCAGCTTCTGCGCGAGGCCTCGGTGGATCCGGCGGTCGTTTCCATCAAGATCACGCTGTACCGTCTGGCGAGCCAATCGCATCTGGCCGAGGCGCTCATCAACGCCGCCGAGAACGGCAAGGAGGTCACGGCGCTTTTCGAGCTTCGCGCCCGTTTCGATGAATCGAACAACATCGAGTGGTCCCAGCGTTTCGAAGCGGCCGGCTGCCACGTCATCTACGGCTTCCGTAACTTCAAGGTTCATTCGAAGATCTGCACCATCACGCGCCAAACCGAAAACGGCCTGCAGCACATCACGCAGCTGGGCACAGGCAACTACAACGAGAAGACGGCGAAGCTCTACACCGACTTCTCGTTTATCACGTGCGATTCCCAAATCGGTCACGATGCCGCCGACTTCTTCCGCAACATGGCGCTGGAGAACACTTCGGACAATTACGACATCCTGTGGGTAGCGCCGCTCATGATCAAGCAGAACATCCTGCGCAACATCGACGAGCAGATCGAGCGCGCGCGCCGCGGCGAGAAGTGCGGGCTGTTTTTTAAGACGAATTCCATCACCGACAAGGAGGTCATCGACAAACTGGTCGAGGCGTCCCAGGCGGGCGTGCCCATCGATCTGTTCGTGCGCGGCATCTCCTGCATCCTGCCGGGGGTGGAAGGCTACACCGATCGGGTGCGCGAGGTGTCCATCGTCGGCCAGCTGCTCGAGCACAGCCGCGTGTACGGCTTCGGCCCGCGCGAGGATTGCAAGCTGTACCTGTCCAGCGCCGACCTCATGACGCGCAACATGGACAAGCGCATCGAAATCGCCTGGCCTATCCTGAACGAGACGCTGCGCAACCAGGTGCTCGGGTATTTGGGCATCTGCTATTCCGACACGGCCAAGCTGCGCGAGCTTCTGCCCGACGGCTCTTACACGGCGCTCGGCGCCTTTGCGGAGCGCAACGAGAACGGGGAAGTGAAGCTGTTCGATTCCCAGAAGTACCTCATCGCCGAGGCTCAGCGCATGCGCCTGGCCGCTGCCGAGTTGGCCGCTCGCAAGGAGGCCAATCTGGGAGGGAGCGCGCGCGTGGTGTTCCCCCTGGGGGATGTCGCTGCGGAGGACGGTGCCGAGGTCGGTGCCAATGAGGTGGTAACCGAGGAGGAGTCCGAGTTTGTGGCCCATCGCTCGCCGGAGCTGGAGGCGGCCGAGGCCAAGGCCGTGCGCGATGCCGCCGACGCCATGGCCGCAGCGGCGACGGCCACGGCGGCTTCGGTTTTGGAAGCGGTGACCAAGGGCGTGGCCCAGGAGGTGGCCGCTTTGCAGGCTCGCGAGCCTCAAGGGGCGACCGCGGCGGCCG
>OGPR01002619.1_pt1 | contig 11960 bp, 6 predicted proteins | sample 1552981 | NCBI WGS metagenome assembly OGPR01 (sample SAMEA2580260, study PRJEB22360) | human gut metagenome | biome: human gut; feature: human-associated habitat; material: faeces | place: Denmark | collected 2008/2010 | reverse complement strand
GTACAGACGAACAGAGCGAAACCGCCTGGCAGGCGCTATATGACTGCGTTTGCGAACTGGGTGCCGACTACGAATCGGTCGACGAAATGCGCGAACGCTTCGAAAAACTTGAGGCCCGCGAAATGGTCCATCAAGCCGATCGTGCAATCGTCCGTAACGGATGGGATGAATTCGATATCCTGCCGGTCTACCGGTCGCTGCTGATGAACCGTAGTGAGGAGGCTGAAAAGAAACTGGCACTGCCGCAAGCCGTGCTGAAAGCCGCATGGGCGTTCCGGCAGGGCAGCACCAGCATGATCCGCCTGTATCCGGGCGCACTCGACATGATCGAAGCATTGCAGGAGGCCGGCGTCGTCGTGGCGCTGCTAAGCAACGCACAAGCCTGCTATACTCGCCCCGAACTGGAAATGACCGGCTTGGCGAACGTACTGGACGACGTGATTATCTCCAGCGAAGAGAAAATCCGCAAGCCTGCCCGCGACTTGTACATGCTGGCTCTCGACCGCGAGTTCGTAATCGCAAAAAACGCGCTCATGGTGGGCAACGATGAAGCAAACGATATTATCGGAGCCAATTCCGCCGGTCTCGACGCAGCATACTTCCGTACGGAAATTTCGCCGATGAGCGACCCGCCCAAGTCGGAGCATGCGGTATGTTCGTTTACCGGTGCCGACTACGACGGTCTGCTGAAATTCGTGCTGAACGCGTGAAACGCGCGTAGGTTGCGTCTTGGGCGTACTGGGCGTCTTGGGCGCACGAAAGGCCGTATGCGGAACTGAGGAGGACATATGGAAAGCTATGCCGAGCAGGGTGCTGGAGCTGATTCGATTGAACAGATCGGATTCGGCGGCGCTCGCCGTACCAAGAAGAAGCACCGCGGACTGACGGTGTTCCAGCTCAAGGTCATCGGCGCTGTGGCGTTGGCTCTGTCAGCTGGTAGCACCACCATTGTGCCGCTGTTTTTCGGTTCCGACGTCAATAATATGACGTCGCTCACGGCGATGGTCTTAAGCGAGGTCATATCTTGGTTCGCCATTCCGATCTACGCGTGGCTGCTGGTGCAGGGTTTCCGTGAAACACATAGTCGCGTCGCGTATGGTCTACGGCTGTTCATCCTCGCCGTGGTGTGTGAGGTGCCGTACGACCTCTGCACGTCGCATAAGGCTTTCGATTTTGGCTCGCAGAACCCTGTTTTCGGTCTGTTCATCGCGTTCGTTGTGCTTGTCGTGTTGGATTGGGTGGCGGCGCGCTACCAGAAGTCAATGAAGATTGTGTTGTCGGTCGGTCTGGTGTTGATCGGACTGTTGTGGGATCTGCTGCTGCGCGTCGGCCTGCGCCAGCATATGATGAGCGTCGGCTCGGTGACGCTTGGTTTCGTGCTGATTTTCACGTTGATGCGCCAGCATGAGAATTCGATGATGTTCACTGCCGGCCTGTTTGGCGCGGTGATGATGATTATGCCTGGCATTGGCGTTGCATTCGTGCATTATTACAACGGCGAGTTGGGTTATAAGCGGCAGTGGACGAAGTGGGCTTTTTACGCGGCTTATCCAGTTATTTTGATATTTTGTGCTATTGGTGCAACATTAGCGTGATTTTTGACAACGTTCGCAGTATAATAGTAGCAATATGGGAGAGCATTGCCGCTCGGGCAAGTGTTTCCAAGGCTGGGAACGTTTGTGATTATGATGCAGAAACCGCAAAGGGGTTGAGAGATGGATAGAGCAGGCATTCGCGAGGTGGCCAAGGCCGCGGGTGTGTCGATTTCCACGGTGTCGCGCGCGTTCACGCGTCCGGAACTGGTGTCCGAACGTACACGTCGCAAGGTGCTGGAAACTGCCGACAAGCTTGATTTCAACATCTCCCGTTCCGCCACGTCGCTGAAATCCGGCCAATCGTACCGTGTGGCGATGCTGATGAATGAAGAGATCACTAGCTGGTTCAATACGGAAGTGTTCGCTGGAATCGAATCCGTCATGCATAATGCCGGGTATGACGTATCGCTGTTCCAGCATGTCGACACCGCCGAAAATCGCAAGGAATTCTTCACGAATTTGCCCGTCCGCCGCAACGTGGACGCCGTATTCGTAACGTCGTTCGGCGTGGATCCGAAGGAAATCCAGCAGCTCAAACGCATCCACGTGCCGATCATCGGCATCAATACGCCGACGCAAAGCGGCTTCGACGCCACCATCTCCATCGACGATGAGGACGGCATGTTCACCGCCGCCCAGCATCTGATCAATCTGGGGCACAAGAATATCGTGTACGTGTGCTCCGATGCGGTCGATTCCATTAATTCCTCCATCGATGCGCGAGGACAGGGCTTCATCCGCGCCTGCAAGACGATGGGGGCCTCCCATGACTTCAAGTGGCGCGTCGTCTCTGTGCCGCGTGGCAAGACCTTCGCCGACTCGGCGTTGACCGCGCTGCTTGCGTTGGACGAGTTCCCGGACGCGATTTGCTGCCAGATGGATATGATGGCGATTCCGCTGGTGTTGCGTTTGGAACGTTACGGCCACCACACGCCGAGTGACTATTCGATTATCGGCTTCGACGATTCGCCGTACGCCGACACTGTGAGCCTGACCACCATGCGCCAGGATCCGTATGCGATGGGTCGCGCGGCCGCACAAAAGGCCATGAAGCTTATCGAAGGTGAGCCGCTTGAAAACGCGCATGAGATTGTGCGCGCCCAGCTCGTGCTGCGTGGCACCGATTCCGTGTATGGCACTGGCCGCTGAGAGCCGAGTCTCATTACCCTTCCGCAGCCCGTCAATGCCGACGGGCTGATTGTGATGGCCTGGGGTGGATTGATAAGGGATACCCCCACTGTAGTCACGGTGTGTGGCATACGTTTTCAGGAAAAAAATGAAACAATTTGCAGTGATGTGTTTCATGACACGCCAATCGGGGGCTGATGAATGATGAATTTCATTCAATGATCAGCATGTGTTTTTTGATTTTGCAATCGTTGACAAACCGTTGAATATCAGGCTTTAAAGCGTTGTCCCCGTGAGAGGGGACGAAAAAACGTATCGGGGGAGGGGGTGTGGGTTCTTTTTGTTTCATTTTGTTTTCATAACTGCAAAGGTTATCATAGTAAACCGTAGGTCAGAGAAAAAGGGAAAACAGAGGTTTCCGGCTGTGTTGCCGGAGATGGGAACAGCGCAGAAGCTATACGTAAAACAGAAGTGATAACGGCATTATGCAAAGGATATCAACCCTCGAGTTGAGGGACTCAGAAGGGTGAACACTTTGCGGATAGGGGACAAGATGAGGCAATGGCGTAATGGTGTCGGCAACGCACCACGACACTATGCAGGAACGCGATCGGCAACCGGTCGCGTGCTTTCGCGTACCCGCTCCCTGACCGCCGCCGCCATAGCGGTAGCCATGATGGCCACCGTAGCAGTAACTTCCCTCCTCCCCACCTACAATGCCAAAGCTGACGAAAACAGCTTGACGGATGGTTCCAAGTGCACTCCGACCTCGTATACGCTGGGTGACGCCTTTGGCGTGGCTAGCGAGGATACAGGTGTGGCAACCTACGTAGGTCGTGACCTTTACGTCGGTAAGCACGCGAATAATAACACAAACATCAGCAATGATAATGATGTTGATGGCTCGTATGCGGTAGAGGCCGAAGGTCTTACCGTGGTCAACGGCAAACTGGTCATGAAGCCGTTGAAGGATTCATGGAAGGCTCCGAATTCTTCTGGCATCTATTCGAGTGCCGGTTTCCGTTGGGGTACCGTGGGTTTCGGTTCGCAGTTCCGTCCTAGCGACAGGAAAACCGTGCTTGCGGTCGGTGGTGCCAACTCCGGTATCAACAGCCTTTCTTCGGGTAATGTGCAAGGTAACGTCGGCGCATATGGCAAGGGCGGCTTTGTCGGCCAGAGCTACACGGCATGGGATTCCAAGAATAGCTACAAACCTGTGGCAAGTTCCGCTCAAGGTTACCAATACAAGGCTTCTATCGCCGGCAGTGAGACCAAGTGGAGCAACAACACGAGCCGCTCTTCTATCGTGGCCGCTCAGGGCGATTGGCAAAAGAACAATGACGTCACCTTCAACGCAGCAGACCCGTTGAAGGACGTGAACGGCACCGATTACACGAACTATACGGAAGCCAACCTCAAGACCAAGCTTTCCGCCCCCTTGGCCAAACTGGAGGACACGGGTACCGTCAATGCCTCTGGAGAGGCGTCGGAAGGCACCGCCACCCGTTACAAGTACAACTACGATAAAACGACGGATCCCGTCAGCTTTCAGTTCACCTATAATGGCGGCTTTACCACCGTCGATGGCCAAAGCGTAAAGAACAACGAGAAGCTCATCACCTTCATCGGAGACGGCAAATCCGCCACGCAGGTGTTCTCTCTCACCAGTGAGCAGCTTTCCTCCGCCGGTTATCGTGGTGTCGATTTCAAATTCGTCACCATTCCTAAAGACGCCTCCATCGTGATCAATGTGTCCGGCGACAACATTGACTTCCATACCGGCTGGCGTTTTTGGTGGGATGAGACCGACATCGGTGGCGGTTTCTCCAAGGCGGAAACGGATGAAGTCCGTAAGCTGTACTCCTCCGTGGCTCAGAAGATCATGTGGAACTTCACGAACGCCACGAAAGTCACCATTCGTGGCGGTGTGGCCAATGAAAGCAGCGGCGAGAAGGACGGCAATTACCAGTCCAAGAACACCACTGACGATCCTGCCGCCGCAATGCTTGGCAGCATCCTCGTGCCGAACGGCAGCTTCGAATCCCATGTGAGCACCAACGGCCGTGTGTACGTCGGCCGGGACTTCATGATGTACAACCCGACCGCAATCGCATATGAGAACACTCAAGCAGGCTGGGAAGGCAAAACCGCCTCAGTGCTTAACATGGACCAGGAGCGTCACAACCTCCCGTGGAACGGCCAGATGACCGCCAACTGCCCGGCCATCCAGTGGAACAAGGCGAATTCCGCCGGCGAATCGCTGAAAGGCACCACTTGGAAGGTATACGGCACCCTTGAGGACGCGAAGGCTGGAACATCTTCCTTGGGCACCATCACTGATGGCGAGTTCACCGATGGCGACGATGGCGACAACGGTACCATCAAGTTCGAAGGTGTCGCCAAGAACGCCAAGTATTTCGTGAAAGAGTTCGCCACCAATAGCACCGAATACACGAAGATTAATCCGTATATCTACCAGATCAACACTGGCGACGATGAAGACACTCATACGGATATCGCGCACGTGTATGACGCCAATGGTAATGAAATCACTGGCACCAATGCGGACAAGAAGCTGACCAATTCCAACGCGATCATCAACGAGAAGGAAGGCGCCGCACTGGAATGGTCTAAGGTCGACGGCACTGATGGCAGCACGGCGCTCGCCGGTTCGGAATGGCAGTTGCAGAAAAAAGACTCCAATGAAGCCTACGAAATTACGGATTCTACCAAAGCCGTTAATACCGTAGCGATTCAGTACAACGGCAATCCTGCGCCGACCAACGGTATTTCCTTGACTTACAACATTGCTGTCGATTTGACTGCGGTCGTCACCGATGCGGATGGCAGTTCGGATGGCGTCCCGCAGGCCGTGAAATGGAGCAGCAGCGAGCCGACCACCGTGTCGGTGAGCGACGGCAAGATCCTCGGCTTGAAGAACGGTACCGCCACAATCACTGCATGTTCCGTTGCGGATAGCACAAAGTGCACGAAGATAAGCGTCACCGTTACTGGCGCGCCCGCCGATACAAAGAACACCACCACGTTCTATCTCAACGCGGATGGCTACACCGCGAGCAACAAAGCGAAGCTGTATTACACATTCGATGGTTCAACCTGGACCAGCGCTGCAATGGAAAGCACTGAGAATTGCAGCGGATGGGTAAGCGTCACCATTGACAATGCTGGTCTTAAGGCTGCAACGTATCTGTTCTACAAGGGCGACAGTCCTAGTAGTGCTACCGGTTGGTACCACAGTGGCAGCGCAAATGGCCAGACGAACTTTAGTCTTCCGGCGGGGCAATCGGCAGTACGCGTACAGAACTATGCGGCTGTCAATGGAGCCCCTACCGGTTGCAGCACGGGCGGAGGAAGCTCTACTACCGGTTCGGTCACCATTAGCGGAAGCACGTATGAGGTCGGACTTAACAAGACCATTACGTTGACTGCAACGCCGACGCCGAGTTCTGACACCGTCACGTGGTACAGCGGCAACACCAGTGTTGCTGGTGTCACGGCCGGTCCCAGTACCACAACCACGGTTACGGGTCTGAAGACTGGCACGACCACCATCACGGCGAAGACCTCCTCCGGTGCGACCGCTTCCGTCACCATCACAGTGAGGGATGACTCCACCATCAACGTGTACTTCCAGAAGTCCACGGTCAATTGGAAAGAGTACTACCTGCATTATCAGCCAAAGACCGGCACGAACTGGCCTGCGGTCAAGATGACGGATGCGGATTGCAGTGGCTACGTGGTGGCCAGCATCCCGAAGGCGAACGTTGCAGCGAATCACGGCTATTACTTCCGCAATGGTAGTAGTCCGAACAGCGATGGTTGGTACAACAGCAACGGTCAAAACGCGAACGGTGATCAGTTCACATTCTGGAGTGGCACCTACACCGACATGTACGTGAATACCAATTCCGACAAGCAACCAACGAAGCCGAAGAGCTGTCAGGTCGCCTCTTCTGCCGCCAAGGTGAGGGCTCGCGTGTCCACTGCGATGCTGAAGTCCAGCAAGACAGATGTGATCGCCGTCAACGATGCCGAGGGTTCCGGCACGAGTGCGGCTCCCATCGTCTACTCCTGCGGCGACGCCAAGGGCAAGTGCGATATGGACACTAAGGCTGGCTATTTCAAGGTGGTCGACCTTGCAGACGGTACGTATACGCTGACTGAAACGGTCGCGCCGAATGGCTACAGCATCGCCGGTCCGTATACGGTGACGATTACGACCACGAATGGCGTTACATCGGTTTCGATTACGAATGGTAATAGCGGTCTGATTAACGATAACAAGATTCCGAACATCCGCAATACCGGCACGATTTCCTGGAACAAGATTTCTTCGGATTCCACGAATACCAAGAAGCTTGGAGGCTCGGAGTGGAAGCTGACGAAGACTGCAAACTTCGGCTGGGACACTGACGGTAAGGCGGTGTATACCGACATTGTCAATGACCATCAGTCGCCGATCACGATTACGGACTGCGAGTTGGGAGCGGGTAATGCTTGCTCCGCCTCTGAAGTCCAGCCGATTTACGATGTGGATCCGGTCGAAGGCCAGTTCAAGCTAAAAGGCTTGGAGTGGGGTACGTACACGCTCGTCGAGTCCAAGGCGCCTGACGGTTACGATGTCGATTCCACCGTCCGCAAGTTCACGTTCGGTCCGGCCAGTGGCTCTGATGGCACTGGCCAGTGGAACTCGAACGGTGTTGCGTCGGCCGCTGGCGATGCTACCGGCAATTTCACGACTTCCCCTGCGAATTACGACTCCTCAGTGTTCAACTTCTCGGTTGGCGACATCAAGAATCAGCCGGGGGTGGTGTTGCCGGCGACTGGTGGAACTGGCAACTCTTGGATTTACGCGACGGCGATGGCCGTGGCGTTGATAGGTGTTGTTGCGGCTGGAATGGCCCTCAAGGTCAGGAGGCGGCAATGATGAACTCGTCTAGGAGAAGGGGGACTGGACCGTAGCGTAGCGACCCAATGCCCACTAGGCAATAACTGAATACACATAACTGAAGATTTCCAAGATTTCAAACAAATAAGAAAGGGAGAACAATGAACAAGGTTCTCAAAGGCCTCGTAGCCGTGGCAGCCACCGCGGCAATGGCCGTCGCCGGTTTCGCCGGCGCCTCCACCGCCATGGCGGATGACCCAACTGGTGGTATCGCGGTTGAAGCCAACGATACCCACACCTATTCCGTCTACCAGATTTTTACTGGTACGTACGGTAGTGATGGTTCTCTTGGCAACGTTGCAGCTGGCCAGAACTTCAAGACCGCGAATGGAGCTGGTGATGGCGGCACTAATCTGTCAGCCGCTGATGCTGCCAAGAAGGTGGCTGGGCTTGAGAGCAGTGCCTCCGATTCGATGAAGCTTGAAACTATCAACAAGTTCGTTGATTTGACTGGCGATGCATACGGCACAGTATCGGCCGCAGCTCAGCTGAGCAAGGTCCCGGCTGGTTATTACCTCGCCAAGGACAAGGACACTGTGACCGGTAATGATGCAGCTACTTTGTACATTGTCAAGGTTGTTGGCAATGAAGTCGTGACCATCGCCCGCAAGGCCGATAAGCCGACCTTCGAGAAGAAGGTCCAGGATGCCAACGACTCCGAAGGCACTACCACTGGGTGGCAGGATTCTGCTGACTACGACGTGAACGATACGGTTCCATTTAAGCTGACCGCCACCTTGCCGACGGACAAGGACGATTTCGCGGCGTACAAGACCTACAAGCTGGTCTTTAAGGATACGCAGTCGGCTGGTTTGACTTATCCGGAGGCTTCTGGCTTCATTGTTAAGTATGAGGAAACCGTCGTTCCGGCGAGCCAGTACACCCTGACTCTGAACCCGACTACTACCACTGCTGATAGCACGTTCACCCTCACCATCAACGATGTCAAGTCTCTTACTGATTCCGAGGGTCAAGCCATTGCTGTTGCTGAAGGTGGCAAGTTCACTGTCGAATATGCATCCACGCTGAACAAGAATGCTGTGATTGGTTCTGCGGGTAACCCGAACGAGGCTAAGCTCGAATACTCCAACAATCCGAACTACACTGGCGATGGTGCAGGCTCTCCGACTGGTGAGACTCCGAAAGATAAGGTCATCGTCTTCACCTACCAGCTGAACGTCAACAAGACCTTCGATCAGGGTGACCCGGCGGAAAGTGATATGCCGAAGTTCACGCTGTACAAGAAGTACAAGAATGGCGAGAGCGAGGAGTGGAATAAGGTCGGTAAAGAGATCGCTCTGACGAGGGGCGGCACCGAGGGGCATTTCACCTACACTGGATCTTTCTCCCGCATTGATGATGGCGAGTACAAGCTCGTGGAGACCCACACTCCGGCAGGCTATAACACTGCTGCTGACACGCTCTTCACCATCACTGCTGACCACGATGTATTGTCTGACAATCCGGCGCTGACTTCTCTGAAGATTAATCAGACTGACGGTGATAAGACGAATGGTACCGTTCAGGCCGACGTCGTGAACAAGAAGGGCTCCAACCTCCCGTCCACCGGTGGCATGGGCACCGTGCTGCTGTACGTGGCTGGCATCGCCGTGTTCGTGCTTGCTGGCGCGACCCTGGTGATGGCTCTGCGTCGTCGCAATGCCTGATCCTCCGGATTCCATAAGAATCTGAAGTAACCATGCGAAACCCGTGAGCCGCGTTGACGCAAGTCAGCAGCGGCTTACGGGAATCGCAATACATAATTTAAAAACTAAAAATTAAATAATAACTGAACCCACATATGCTGGGCTGGACCACCTCAATCCCTTGTACACTGCCTAATTTTCTTGAGTATCCAGCCTGGCTCCATATATTTTCCGGTTTGCCGTTGGGGGCGAATCGAACATGCTTACTTTCCAATCCACAGAAGAGGGGTCGGCAATGAAGGAACGCACGATCGCAAGCCGCGTCATCGCCGCATGCTGCGCAATCGCCGCCACATTCGCCGCGGCAGCCTGCGCACTCCATACTCGCGATGCCGTCGCGGCTCCAACAACAGACTCTGCCAGCGGCAGCATCGCCATTTCTTACCAACACAAAAGCTCGGACTCCGAAACGGGTAGCGATTCCACCGACTTCGCCATTTCGGACGCCAGCTTCAACCTCTACAAAGTCGGACAGATCCCGGCAAGCGGCGGCGCCACCTTCGAACCCGTCGCACCATTCACCGACTCCACCGCGTACCCCGTCGACTGGTCGAAGATGACCGGCAAGGACGCGCAGGTGTGGCGAGACATGGCCAACACGCTCGCCGGACTCATCGCAGTGAACAAACCCGACGCCACGGCAACCGGTGTCACCAACGCTTCCGGACACCTGACCTTCACCGGACTGTCCGACGGCTTGTACCTGGCCGTGTCCGACAGCGTTGACGTGAAGGTCACCAACGCTTCCGGAAAGAACCAGACATGGACGTGCTCTTCCGGCAGCATGCTCGTCGCAGTGCCCGAAGACGGCGTCTCCGGCGGGTCGCGTGTGCTGAGTATCGAACCGAAAACCGAATGTGTGGCGCAACCGCCGAAAACCGTGGAACGCACCGTGCGCAAAATCTGGAATGACCGGAACAATTCCGACGGCAAGCGCCCCGAATCCATCACCGTGAAACTCCTGCGCGACGGCGAGCCCGTGGAAAACGTGAAGCTGAACGAGTCCAACAAGTGGACGCATTCGTGGACAGCGCTCGACGCGGACCACGAATGGACCGTGGTCGAAGCGGCGGTGCCCGACGGCTACACCACCATCTCCGATGTGGAAGGCGACTCCACTGAAATCACCAACACGCACACGCCACCCACCACGCCGGACCAGCCGCACACCGGCGCCGACGTGCAGCAGGCCGCTTGGATTGCCGTGGCCATCTTGGGCGCGGGTTTGGTGCTGCTGATCGTTGCCAAGACGGCTTTGCGGAAGCGGGCGTAGCATAAATAACGTGACGGATGAATCGGACGCCAAGCCAGCTGCGCAAGTCGAATTGGATGCGCAGGTTAAACCGGGTGCGCAGGTTAAACCGGCTGCCAAGCATAAGAAATCGAATGCGCTGCTCAATGTGATGATTGCCATCTCCGCAATCGCCATGATCGGTGCGCTGGGTCTCATCGCGTATCCGACATTCAGCGACTGGTGGAACCGCATGCACCAGTCATACGCCGTAGCAGGCTACGTGGAACAAACCAAAGACATGTCCGGCGCCGAACGCAAGGCCATGCTGAAAGCGGCGCACGAATACAACGAACGGCTCGCCGCGAACGGCGATCGGTGGCACATGACCGACGCGCAGAAGCGCGAATATGATGAAACGCTCGACGTGACCGGCACCGGCATCATGGGATACGTGACCATCCCGCGCATCAAAGTGAAACTGCCCGTCTATCACGGCACAAGTGACGGCGTATTGCAGATCGCCGCCGGACATTTGGCCGGCACATCGCTGCCCGTAGGCGGAGCGACCACGCACGCGGTGGTCTCCGGGCACACCGGCCTGCCGTCCGCCCGGTTGCTGACCGGCTTGGACGAGCTGCAAAAAGGCGATACCTTCGCATTCCACGTGCTCGACGAAACCTACACGTACCAAGTGGACCAGATCTCAGTGGTGCTGCCGAGCGAAATCAGCAAGCTGAATATTGAGTCCGGGGCCGATTACGCGACGCTGATTACCTGCACGCCGTACGGAGTGAACTCGCACCGGCTGCTGGTGCGCGGCCATAGGATTCCGAACCCGAAGGTCCCGGACACCACGCAATACGACGAGCCGGGGGAGATGACGGCTGTGGCGGCTGCGGTGGTCGGACTGCTCGTGTTTGTGGCTGGCTGCGCTTTTGTGGGGCTCGCGCGGCTATGGCGACGCTCCTGGATTGTGCGGCACGGGTTGTGCGCCGGGGCCGGCGCGCGCCATTCGTCTGGTGTTCGGGGGTAGTGTCTAGCCTAGCGCCGCCGCAGGCCGGTGACATCGCTTCTCCGGTGTGCGGGGGTGTGCGTCTGGTCGTGCTCGGTATGTGGTGCGTGGTGTTTGTGTGCTTGTGGTACGTGTTGCGTTTCAGTGTGTGTACTTGTGTTTGCGTGCGTGTGCATGTCTGATGTTGCGCAGGGGTGTTGTTGCGGTGCGCATATGGCCTGAATCGTGCTGAAGCATGGGTTGTGAGCGGATGGGGGTATTATTCGGCCTGTTTCGGACGCTTTTGATGCCCCTTTTCGCTCATGACTTGCGATTT
>OGPR01002618.1_pt1 | contig 11963 bp, 10 predicted proteins | sample 1552981 | NCBI WGS metagenome assembly OGPR01 (sample SAMEA2580260, study PRJEB22360) | human gut metagenome | biome: human gut; feature: human-associated habitat; material: faeces | place: Denmark | collected 2008/2010 | reverse complement strand
CCGCCACAGCCGAGCCCACAAAGCGCACCGGCGAGGTAATCGTCGTTACGCCCGAACGCACGGCATGAATCGGTCCTGCCTCGCCCTCGCGGATGTAAAACGTGAGCAGCAACACCGAAATCAGGCTGAAAACAATCAACGGGCGCATACCCGTTGATTGTCGCTTGGTATTCAGATTTGTGGAGAAACCCGAAGATCGTACCAAATGGAATCCACCTTTTGGAAATTAAGCATTGGTCTGGACGAAGCCGCCATCAAACGCATTGGCCTCGAGCACGCGGGCACAGCCGTTAACGACGTTATCGAGCGCCGTGGGGCTGACGTTGACCGAAACACCGGTCTCATCGCGCAGGCGCACGTCGAGACCGCGCAGCAGCGCGCCGCCACCAGTCAGCAAAATGCCGTAGTACATAAGGTCCGAGGCAAGATCGGGAGGCGTAGCGTCGAGTGCGTCCTTGACGGCCTTGGCCATCTCGTCAAGCGGCTTGTTGAGCGCGCGACGAATCTCCTCGCTCTCGATGCGCACGGTCTTGGGCAGACCGGTGATCACGTCGCGGCCGTTGACCTCGACGTCGAGCTCGTCCTTGAGCGGCACGGCGGAGCCGACCTTGATCTTGATGTCCTCTGCCGTACGCTCGCCGATGGCCAGGTTATAGGCATCGCGAACGTGCGTGAGGATAGCCTGGTCGAACTCGTCACCGGCAATACGGATGGACTGTGAGACGACGATGCCGCCCATAGCGATAACGGCAACCTCGGTGGTACCGCCGCCGATGTCGATGACCATGGAGCCGGTGGGCTCCTCGACGGGCAGGTCGGCGCCGATAGCGGCGGCCATAGGCTCTTCGATCAGATAGGCCTGGCGGGCACCGGCCTGGATCGTGGCCTCAAAGACAGCTCGCTTCTCGACCGACGTGACGCCGGAAGGAACGCAGACGACAACGCGCGGACGCGGGGTCCACGGATAGCGCTTCTCGGACGCCTTGTCGATAAAGTAGCGAAGCATGGCCTCGGTAACATCGAAGTCGGCGATGACGCCGTCCTTCAGGGGACGAACGGCCACGATGTTGCCGGGCGTACGGCCGAGCATGCGCTTTGCCTCGATACCGACCGCCAGGATGCGCTCGTCGTTCTTGTCGATGGCGACAACAGAGGGCTCGCGAATGACGATGCCCTTGCCGCGCACGGAGACAAGCGTATTTGCGGTGCCGAGGTCGATGGCAAGATCGCCCGCATAGCTACCGAAGAACATATCCATCAAAGAAAACAACGCAACTCCTGATGTGTTGGATGATTGCTGGAAAACTACTAGCTCATCATACTAGCGCAAGCCCGGCACCTCACTTGCGGTGAAGCGCCGGGCAAAGCTAAATCTCATAAGGTCACTACTGGTTGTCAGCAGCCGAGAAATCCATATCGAGCGAGGAAACGGCCCAGCCGATATGGTTATCGGAGCGCACGAATTTGACGGTGTACTCCTGCTCGCCGCCCTTGGACAGCGAAGCCTTAACCTTGGCGGTCGTCTCGGTCATGGACTGATCCATGCCCTCGACAGACACGGTGGCACCCTGCGGAATCGAGGAGATGATCATCGACTTGGCGTCCTCGGACAGGCTCGAGGCCAGGCAAGACTCGGCCTTTGCGGTGTCACCGTCGCCGGCAGCCTGGAAGAGATCGGTAACGACAGACTCCTGGGACGGGAAGCCAAAGCCGCGCGTGTAGGCAAAGCCCAGACCGCCCGCAGCAATCAAAATGAGCAGAAGCAGCACGATGAAGACTTTGAGACCCGTGTGGCGATGACGACGACGGACCTTGGCCTGCTTACGATCCTGACGGTCCTGCTGAACCATCTCGGACTCGGACAGCGTAAAGAAGCCGGTATCCGAGGGATCGGGCATAAACTGGCCGGTCGCGCCCGTAGGATCGAGCGGATCGACGGCAGGAGCGTCCATCGCGGGCGCCGGAGCCGTGGCCATAGCCGTCTGGGCAGACAGCGCGGCAAGCGAATCGTGCACGCGGGCAAGCTCATCGGCCTGCTCGGAGGTGAGCTGGTAGATGCCATCGGCAGTAGCGGCGTTAAAGGCGTCGAGTGCGTCGGAGGGACGGCCGGCGGCAGAAAGCGCCTGACCCATGCCGGCGTTGAGCGCACGCGTGTCGTCGCGGGGGCCGGCAAAGTCGATAGCCGTGCGGTAGGTCTCCACGGCATCCGCCGGACGGCCGAGCTTGATGAAGCAACGACCGAGCTCGCCGAGCGCGGCGGCAGGAGCCGGATTGGCGCCATCGATGGCAGCCTGACGGAAGGCAGTACCCGCGTTGGCATAGTCGCCCGACTGGAACAGCGCGTTACCCAGGCCCAGATAGGCCTTGAACGGCGTGGCATAAGAAGCGTCCTGCGTAGCAGCAGAGAACGCCTGAGCGGCCGTCGTGTAGTCGCCCACGGCGGCGAGCGCCTTGCCGCGGTTGGTGAGCAGCGCGCCGCGCTTGCCATAGGTGCCGTCGTTGAGGGCGGCGGCGTAGGCCTCGGCGGCCTCGGCATACATGCCCAGGTGCATCAAGGCGTTACCACGAAGGTGATCGGCCTCGCCCATAATCTCATCGGGAGTCTTTGCCGCCCCAAGCATCTGGGCTGCAGCGGAAAAATCACCCGCGCGGTAAGCGGCGCGGCCCTGTTGGATCAGCTGGCTATTCAAGGAAATCCCCTTTACTCGTGAACGATCTCGACATGGACGATCTCGTCGCCGGCACGCAGCTGCGAAATCACATCGAGACCCTCGACCGTGGTACCAAAGACGGTGTAACCGGAATCGAGGTTATGCTGGGCGCCCAGGCAGAAGTAGAACTGCGAACCCGCGGAATCGGGGTCCATGGAGCGTGCCATGGCAAGGGCGCCATCGACATGGCTGTTGCGCGGATTGGTGGCAAACTCGCCCTTGATGCAGTAGCCGGGGCCACCGGTACCGGGCATGCCGTCGGGGCCCTCAAGACCGGCAGCGACGTCGGCGCCGGACATATCGCGGGTATTGGGGTCGCCGCCCTGAATGACGAAGCCGGGAACATAGCGATGGAACTTAAGGCCATCGTAGAAACCCATCGTGGAAAGCTCGCAGAAGTTCGCGACATGAATGGGAGCGCCCTCGCCGTCAAACTTGACCTTGATGGTACCCTTCGACGTCTCGATTACGGCGCACTCGTCGCCGGCAAGCTGATACTCGGGCGTGTAGAGCTCTTTCTTAAAACCAAACATGTGGTTCCTTCCTCGTGCGTTTAAAGCATATTTGTACGAATTGTAGCAATAAGCACAGGCTTACATCAATTGCGCACGTAGGTTATGCCGACTATGGCGAACTAATTTTAGGAACGCTGCTGCGGCTTCCAGGAACCCACATTGGCGTCGTACTGGTTCAGCGCGCTGTTGCCGCCCTGCGCGATGGGCGCCAGGATCTCGCTTTGGTGGGAACTCATCGACTCGCCATCGGGAATGGCCAGCGAGATATCCCAGCTCTGACAGATCACGTCGACGCGCTCATACATCCACTCGGCAAGCTGCTTTAAGTGGGCGATGTCATCTGCATAGACCGTATCGTCCTGGTACTTAAGGTTGTTGAGCTCATCTTGCGTCTTTTTGATCTGGTCGCGCAGGGCGTAGGCACTCTGCGACAACTCCTGACGGGTGGACAGCGGCGTTCGGAGATAGCCGTTGTTAAAGGAATCGATGACCTCGCCGATCTGGTCCTCGTCACCGTAGGACACGATGGTCTGATACAGACCGTCGAGCCTGGTATAGAGCTGATCATCGGTGAGCACGGTTTCTTCCTGGACCACCTCGGCAGAATCGTCCTGCTTGGTATCGTCCTCAGTCGCCTCGCCCTTTTGGCGCGTGGGGAAGGTCGTCTGCGCGGCCTGGCCAAACTGGTCGTAGAAGCCAGGCATGACACCCATGGGATCGGTCGTCACGAACCAATAGGCACCGCCGCAAACGACGGCAAGGACCGCGATGACGATGAGCGGCTTGGGGATATGACGCTTGTGCTTGTGATAGGCGTCCTCGTCGGGATGCACCTTGCGCTTGGGTTTTTGAGGATCGTCATGCAGGGAAACCGGCGTGGGAATATCGACCTTGGGGATACCGAAATCCTTATCGAAAGCCGGCAGCACGCAGGTCTCGTTAGGATCAGCGGCATCCGAAAGCACTGCAGCGGCAGAGGCCGGCGCATGCGGCACCTCGGTATCGATCTGCTCTTGCGTTAGGCGCGGAAAGCCCGCCGTGCGGCCCGCTGCTAGGTCGGATGCGGCCGCGTTCTCGGAGAGGATACCCGGAGCGGGGCGTCCGCATTTGGGGCACGTACGATCATGCGGAGAAAGACGGGCACCGCAGCCCTCACAGAACACGAACTCGGTGTGCTCGGGACCATCGCCCGGACCCACATAGGCGTTGCAGTAGGGGCAAAACGAGGCGCCGTCCTCGATAGTCTTAAGGCAGTGCGGGCAGATCACGGCATCCTCTTTTCGAAGCAATTCAAACAATCGAGGTTAGAGCATAACATCGCCACGGCCCCACAGGAGCAAGGCACCAATTCAACATCGCCAGGGCGCGTAGCTACTTCTTCTTTTTGCTTGGCATCGAGACTTTGATGCCTTGGGCGGACTTGGTCACACGAGAGCGCTTAGCTCCGGTACTCTTCTTTTTCTTGGGCTGGGCCTGGGCCACGCCCTCGAGTGCGCGGGCCTCGGCCTCGCGAGCGGTGCGATCTTCGCGGCGCTGCGCCATGTCGGCGGCGACGCGCTTGGCAAAACGTTCGGCCGTCGAGCCCGTCGAGCTCACCTTGCCGCCACCGCGACCCAGGCGGACGCGCACACCGCGGCCAAAACCAGTTGCGGCATGACGACGACGCGGCTTGAGCGAATCCATCATCGTGGCGAGCTTAAAGAACACCGAGCAGGTAAAGACCACGATAACAGCCAAGATAACCATCTGGCCCATCGACAGGTTGGCAATAGACAGCAGCTCCGGGAATCCGATAACGCCCACCAGGATGCCGGCGACTACAAACACAAAGAGCACCACACGTAAGGGCGTGAGAGGCTGCGAGATGCGCCAGATTAGGCTGACGCTCGCCGCGCACGACGTAAGCAGGCACATCGTAGACAGCGTGAGCTGGCTAAAGCCAAACACGCGCGCCACAAAGATATCGAGCGCCGCAGCCAAAATGACCGCAATCGACGCCGGCAGTGCACGCTTGAGTACGTTGCTCAAAAACGCACCCTTCACACGAGCATTGTTGGGCTCCAGGCCCAACACAAAGCCCGGCGCGCCGATGCAGAAGAAGTTAATGAGCGTCATCTGGATGGGCTCGAAGGGGTACGGCGGCAGCGCGATACACAGCGCCGCCAGGCCCATCGAGAACAGCGTCTTGGTCAGGAACAGTGAGGCCGAACGCTGCAGGTTGTTGATGGAGCGACGGCCCTCGGCCACCACGGCGGGCATCGAGGCAAAGTCGTTGTCGACGAGTACGATCTCGGCCACGTTACGCGCGGCATCGGAGCCGGCCGCCATGGCCACGGAGCAGTCGGCCTCCTTGAGCGCCAGCACGTCGTTGACGCCGTCGCCCGTCATGGCCACGGTGTGCTCGCGGCGCTTGAGCGCCTGCACGAGCTCGCGCTTCTGCTGCGGGGTCACACGACCAAAGACATGGTAGCGGTCCACTGCGGCATCAAGCTTGGCCGGTGTATCGAGCGTCGTGGCGTCCACATAAGCGTCCGCCCCCGGCACGCCCACCACGCGCGCGATCGACGACACCGTACGCGGGTCGTCGCCACTGATCACGTTGAGGGTCACGCCCTGCTCGTTAAAGTAGCCGATGGTCTCGGCCGCCGAGGTACGAATCTCGTCGCGGATGGTCACAAAGCCCACGGGCTCGGCCTCGCCCACCATATCGCCATCGGGTGTAAAGCCGTCCACGCGCGCCACCACGAGCACGCGGCAGGTATCGGCAAGCTCGGCGACACGGTTCTCGACCTGCGAAAACACACGCTCCGAAAGCACAAACTGCGCGGCGCCCATCACATAGGAGCCCTGCGCAAACGAAGCGCCGCTCCATTTTTTAGACGACGAGAATGGAATGACCGACAGCGGCTCGGACACCTCGACCGGGCGATCGGCGTAATAGTTGAGCAGCGCCTGGCATGTCTCGTTGGCATCGGCCGAGGTCGCACGTGCCACGTTAGCCAGCGCAAAATCGAGCACTGTGGTATCGACGGGAACAGCCGCCTCGTCCGAGTCCACGCCAAAGCCAACACCCTCAACAGGCAGCGGGTAGGTGCCCTCGACCTCCATACGACCCGAGGTAATGGTGCCCGTCTTGTCCAGGCACAGTACGTCGACGCGAGCGAGCGTCTCGATGCAGTAGAGCTGCTGCGCCAGCACCTTGCGGCGGCACCGTGGCGATGGCGAGCACCGACGAGGTCAGCAGCACCAGGCCTTGCGGGATCATGCCCAGCAGGGCGCCCACCGTGGACAGCAGCGCCGACGAAGGCACATGACCAGCCAACAGCTCGGAGAAGCACCATGAAAGCGCGCTATCGCCCGGGGTTCCCGCGGCATCCCACAGCTCGCTCACACTCGAGGCAAACAACGCCAAACCGAGCGGGATCATGATGATGCTCGCAAAGCGCACGATGGCGTTAAGCGCGTTCATGATCTCGGAATTGACCTTTTTGACGTACTTCGCCTCGTTATTAATTTTAGCCACGTAGTTGTCGGCGCCGACATGGATCACGCGGGCGCGCAGCAGGCCCGAGTCGATAAAGCTGCCGCTCATGAGCTCGGAACCGGGCTGTTTCTTAATAAGGTCGCTCTCGCCCGTCAGCAGGCTCTCGTTCACGAGCGCCTCGCCCGAAACCACCACGGCGTCAGCGGGAATCTGGTCGCCGCGCCCCAGGCGGATGATGTCGTCGAGCACGATCTGGTCCAGGTCGAGCTCCACCTCGGCGCCGTCGCGCACCGCGATGGCCTTCTTGGAGGTCAGCAGCGTGAGCTTATCGACCATCTTCTTGGACCGCATAGATTGAATGACGCCAATAGCGGTATTGAGGAACACCACAAACAGGAACGTCAGGTTCTTAAACGAACCGGTCAAAATGACCAGGAACGCCAAGATCACGTTGATCAAATTGAACAGCGTGCAGAGGTTCTCGATGATGAGCTCTTTGACCGACTTGGTCTTGAGCTCCATGTTGCGGTTGATCTTACCGGCGGCGATGCGCTCCTCAACCTCGGCGGTCGAGAGTCCGCGCTCGATATCCGTTGCTGCCATACCACGTCCCATCACGTCGCGTCGGTATAAGAAAAACCGCCCGGACCATGCGAGGTTCGGACGGTCTTACGTTCGATGGTGCCCCATGTTGGATTCGAACCAACGGCCTTCTGCTCCGGAGGCAGACGCTCTAATCCCCTGAGCTAATAGGGCCAACATTTGGTATTATACCCAAGTGCACCACGGGCTAACAAAATAAAAGAAAAAGCTTTGCAATTCCGAGGAAGACGCGGCGCAACGGCCCACTTTAGAAGGCAAAAGCGAGTCAGATAGTATAAACTCTCATGCACCATATATATACGGCTCGCATTGCGGGCCGTTTTTGCAAAAGTTATCCATCGAGGTGAGAGGCACACCATGATTGCAATTTTAAAGCAGAGCGCCAGCGACGAGGCCGTCGGCCATATCGTCAGCTGGATTGAGAAAAAAGGCCTGAAGACCGATGTCTCGCGCGGCGAGAACGAGACCATCATCGGCCTGGTGGGCGATACGACCAAGATCGACCCGTTCCTGCTCGAGTCCATGGATGTCGTCGAGCGCGTGCAGCGCGTCTCCGAGCCTTTTAAGCGTGCCAACCGCAAGTTCCACCCCGAGGACTCCGTCATCGACTGCGGCCACGGCGTCAAGATCGGCGGCGACCAGTTCCAAGTCATCGCCGGCCCCTGCTCCGTCGAGGGCGAGAACCTCATTCGCATCGCACGCCGCGTAAAGGCCGCCGGCGCCACGATGCTGCGCGGCGGTGCCTACAAGCCCCGCACCTCCCCCTACGCCTACCAGGGTATGGGCCCCGCCGGCCTCGACCTGCTGTGCGAGGCGTCTGCCGAGCTCGACATGCCGATCGTCACCGAGATCATGGATCCACGCGACGTGCAGGTCTTCTTGGACAAGAAGATTGACGTCATGCAGATCGGCGCTCGCAACGCCCAGAACTTCCCCCTGCTCAAGGAGGTCGGCAAGACCCAGACCCCGATTCTGCTCAAGCGCGGCATGTCCGGCACGATCGACGAGCTGCTTATGGCAGCCGAGTACATCATGAGCGAGGGCAACGACAACGTCATCCTGTGCGAGCGCGGTATCCGCACCTTCGAGACCCGCACCCGCAATACCTTCGACCTCAACGCCGTGCCGGTGCTGCACCACCTGTCGCACCTGCCCGTCGTCGCCGACCCCAGCCACGCCACCGGCTACACCCGCTACGTTGAGCCCATGGCGCTCGCCGCGACCGCCTGCGGTGCCAACGGCTTGGAGATCGAGGTCCACGACCAGCCGAGCCGCGCCTGGTCCGACGGCGCCCAGGCCCTCACCCCCGATCAGTTCGACGACACCATGCGCCGCATCCGAGCCATCCGCGAGGTTGTCTGCCAAGAGACCATGGAGTAGCCCATGGGTACGGTGAGAAACGCGCGTGTTAACCAGGGCGGCCCCAAGTGCGCCGGCATCGTCGGCCTTGGCCTCATCGGCGGTAGCTTTGCCCGCGGCTATGCGCAGGCGGGCGTCCGCGTGCTGGCCTGGGACCCCGATGACGATGTCATGACGGCCGCCAGCATGGGCACTGCCGTCGGGGAGCTCAACGACGAGACGCTCGGCGAGTGCGACATCATCGTGCTGGCCTGTTACCCCGAAGCCTGCATCGAGTGGCTCGAGGCGCACGCCCAGGCACTCGCCATGGGCTATGGCCCGAGGCCCCCCCCCGGGCCCTCGCCGATGCCACCGATACCGAGGCCATCATGGGCCCCGTGGTGATCGACACGGTGGGCGTCAAGGGCATTGTGTGTGAGCGGGCCTTTGAGCTCGCACGCGAGCACGGCTTTTACTTTGTGGGCGCGCACCCCATGGCGGGCACGCAGTACTCGGGCTATGCGCACTCCCGCGCCGACCTGTTCCAGGGCGCGCCACTCGTTCTCGTGCCGCCCGCGGTGAACGACGCACTCAAGCTGGAGCTTTTGGGCCAGGTACGCGAGATGGTGCGCCCCTTGGGCTTTGGCAAGTTCAGCGTGACCAGCGCAGCCGAGCACGACCGCGTCATCGCCTTCACGAGCCAGCTTGCGCACGTGGTATCCAACGCCTATGTTAAGAGCCCGACCGCTCAGGTCCACCACGGCTTTTCGGCCGGCAGCTACCGCGACCTCACCCGCGTGGCGCACCTCAATCCGCAGATGTGGTCCGAGCTCATGATCGACGACGCCGACGCGCTCGCCTTCGAGATCGACCATCTGATCGAGTCGCTCGGCGCCTACAGCCGTGCGCTCAAGGACCGCGACCAGCGCTATCTGGAGAATCTCCTTGCCGAGGGCGACCGCATTAAGCGCGCACTCGACGACGAGGCCTCCCACTAGACCACCTATCACGCCAGGTCGAAAGGACCATAGCTTATGGCGATTACCATCGATATCGACACTGCACGCCCCTACCAGGTGCATGTTGGCACGTTTATGCTGGAGCAGGCGGGACCGCTCGTGCGCGCCACTGCCGGCGGCACCAAGGCTGTCATCGTGACGGACACCAACGTAGGCCCGCTCTACCAGATGCCCGTTAAGCAGAGCCTGGAGGCGTCAGGCTATGAGGTAAGCGTCTGCACCTTCGAGGCCGGCGAAGCACACAAGCGCGCCGAAACCTATGTTGCCATTTTGGAGTTTGTGGCCGAGCACGAGCTTTCGCGCTCCGACGTGATCGTGGCGCTCGGCGGCGGCGTCGTGGGCGACGTGGCGGGCTTTGTGGCCGCCACCTACATGCGCGGCTGCAAGTTTGTGCAGATCCCCACGAGCCTGCTCGCCATGGTGGATTCGTCGGTGGGCGGCAAGACCGCCATCGACCTGGCCGCCGGCAAGAACTTGGCCGGCGCCTTTTGGCAGCCGAGCGTGGTTATCGCCGACGTAGGGTGCCTGGCCACCCTCACGCCCGAGCAGTTCGCCGACGGCTGCGGCGAGGTCGTCAAGCACGCCGTGATCGCCGATCCCGAGCTCTTCGCCGAGTTGGAGAAGACCCCGCTCACGCTGGAGCTGCTCAACCGCGATGTGGCCCGCGTAGCACTCATCATCGCCCGCAATATCGACATCAAGCGCGCCGTGGTCGTCGCCGACGAGCGCGAAACCAACCAACGCAAGCTCCTCAACTTTGGACACAGCGCCGGACACGCCGTCGAGGCCTGCGAGCACTTTGAGCTTGGACACGGCAACTGCGTGTCGATCGGCATGGGCATCATCACGCGCGCCGCAGCCCTGCACGGCGTCTGCGACGCCGAACTTCCCGGCCACATCGAGGAGCTCTGCGCCCGCCATGGTCTCAAGACCCGCTGCGAGCTTTCGGCCGACGCCATCTTTGCCGAGGCGCTGCACGACAAAAAACGTGCCGGTGACACTATCGACCTGGTGATTCCGCACGGCATTGGCCGCTGCAGCATCGACCGCACGCCGCTTTCCGCTTTCCACGAACTCATTGCCGAAGGCCTCGGCCAGAAGGGAGACGCATCCGCATGCTAGCCCGCATCACCCCGTCCCCGCTTAAGGGCACCGTTCCCGCCATCGCGTCCAAGTCGATGGCGCATCGCCTGATCATCTGCGCTGCGCTTGCCAACGGCGAGACGCACGTTACCTGCAACACCACCTGCGCCGACATCGAGGCCACGGTGCGTTGCCTCACGGCCCTGGGTGCTCGCATTGAGACCGCCGAGGACGGCTTCCAGGTCCACCCCACCATGAAGAGTGTTGAGTTTGGCCTGCTCAAGGCCCTTGCCGGCGGCACGCTCGACTGCGGCGAGAGCGGCTCCACGCTCCGCTTTATGCTGCCCGTCGCCTGCGCGCTGGGGGCAGAGGCAACCTTTGTGGGACAGGGCCGCCTAGGCGCACGCCCGCTGTCCCCGCTCTCGGACGAGATCATTGCCGCCGGCTGCGACCTACAGGGTCTGGGCGGTTTTCCGCTCAAGACAAGCGGACGCATGCGCCCGGGCACCTTTGTGCTGCCGGGCAACGTAAGCTCGCAGTACATCTCGGGCCTGCTGCTGGCAGCCCCGTTGCTCGCCCAGCCCTCCTGTGTGCAGGTGACTGGCCTCATTGAGAGCCGCCCCTACATCAACCTAACGATCCAGGCCATGAAGGCCTTTGGCGTTGAGGTCAACGTCGAGCGCATTCCGGCCAAGGACGGCCAGCCCGAGGTCACGAACTTCCGCGTGAGCAGCGGCTCGTACCGCACGCCCGGCAGCGTGGCCGTCGAGGGCGACTGGTCCAACGCTGCCTTTTGGCTGTGTGCCGGCGCTATCGGCACCGACCCCATCACCGTCGAGGGCGTGTCCCTGAGCTCCGCACAGGGCGACCGCAACGTGCTTGCCGCGCTTTCGCGCTTTGGCGCCCGCATCGTGCGCTCCACCAACGCCGCCACCGTGCAGTCCGACAAGCTCGCCGGCTTTGAGATGAGCGCCCACGACATTCCCGACCTGGTGCCCGTTATCTCGGCCGTGGCCTCGCTGGCACAGGGCCGCACCTTTATCCGCGATTGCGCCCGCCTGCGTATCAAGGAATCCGACCGCCTGGCCACCACCACCCGCGAGCTCACCGCGCTGGGCGCGCAGGTGCGTATTGCCGGCGACGACCTCATCATCAAGGGCGTCGATGCCTTCACCGGCGGTGAGGTCGATTCGCACAACGACCACCGCAT
>OGPR01002615.1_pt1 | contig 11972 bp, 15 predicted proteins | sample 1552981 | NCBI WGS metagenome assembly OGPR01 (sample SAMEA2580260, study PRJEB22360) | human gut metagenome | biome: human gut; feature: human-associated habitat; material: faeces | place: Denmark | collected 2008/2010 | reverse complement strand
AGCCGGATACGCTGAGAGGTGTAAGTCCGGTTCGGGGGCGAGCATTTGGAAACCTGTCATAGAAATATGATAAGGCGCTGGGTGCTTAGCCTACACAAAACCGTTAGAAAGTATTTCGGTGAAGCGATTGTAGTTACACAGGAAGTGGAAGATATTATTTCTTCACCCATTGTAAAAGAAAGTATTATAAACAATTCGGATTGTAAAATTCTGCTCGACCAACGGAAATACCTTAATAAATTCGATAGCATACAGAACCTTTTGGGACTGACCGACAAGGAACGTTCACAGGTGCTTTCCATCAACCTTGCCAACCATCCGAACCGGAAATACAAGGAAGTTTGGATAGGCTTAGGCGGTACACAGTCAGTCGTTTACGCCACAGAAGTAAGTTTGGACGAATATTTTACATATACGACCGAAGAAACGGAAAAGATGGAGCTTTTCGCCTTGTCCGAAAAGTTAGGCGGTAACCTCGAACTGGCTATCAAACGGCTTGCCGAAAGCAAGCGAAATCCTGAAAAATAATCAATTAACAATTTAATAATCAATCAGTATGAAACATTTAAAATTCTTGTTTCCAGTGCTGTTATGCACCTTGTTACTGGGGCTTTCTTCCTGTAAGGAAACGAACGCCGACCGTCTTAGGGCGATGCGTGGCGACTGGGTAAGCGTGAAAAACCGTCCGGCGTTTACCCTCTTTGAGGAAAACGGGCATTACAGGGTAACGACCCGCAAAATGACCTACCGGGGGACTATCCAAACGGAAACCTATCAGGTTTCGGAAAAGGACGGAAACCTGTTCATCGAAACGGGGCTTTCCGTCCTGCTGACCTACGACAAGGAGAACGACCGGATTCTGCTTTCACCCGGCGGAGAATACAAACGGAGTAAACAACCAATAAAGAAGTAAACGCATGAGAACAAAGATTATAATGCTGCTCGTAGTATGCAGCCTGTTTACCGGAAAGGTAAACGCACAGTGGGTAGTGAGTGACCCCGGTAACTTGGCGCAAGGGATTATCAATGCGTCAAAGAATATCATTCAGACTTCATCCACCGCACAGAACATGATAAAGAATTTTCAGGAAACGGTAAAGATTTACCAGCAGGGTAAAGACTATTACGATGCCTTAAAATCAGTCCATAACCTTGTGAAAGATGCCCGAAAAGTGCAAAAGTCCATCCTGCTTATCGGGGAGATTTCCGACATCTACGTGAACAGTTTTCAGAAGATGCTTTCGGATGAAAACTACACGCCGGACGAACTTTCCGCCATCGCCTACGGCTATACCCAACTGTTGCAGGAAAGTTCCGATGTGCTGGAAGAAATGAAAAGCGTGGTGAACATCAACGGGCTTTCCATGTCGGACAAGGAACGGATGGACGTTATCGACAGGACGTATAACGCCATCAGGAACTACCGGGACTTGGTGAGTTACTATACCCGAAAGAATATTTCCGTTTCCTACCTGCGAGCGAAAAAGAAAAAGGACACCGACCGGGTAATGGCTTTGTATGGTTCGGCGGATGAACGTTACTGGTAACTTCTAAAAACAGATAAGTATGTTATTAGCAATCGAATTTGATAACCTGCATCAGATACTCCGTAGTTTATATACGGACATGATGCCGTTATGCGGGAACATGGCGGGGGTAGCCAAAGGGATAGCGGGACTGGGGGCTTTGTTCTACGTGGCTGCCAAAGTATGGCAGTCGCTCGCCAGTGCCGAACCGATAGACGTTTACCCTTTGCTCCGTCCCTTTGTGATTGGCTTCTGTATTATGTTCTTCCCCACATTCGTACTGGGTACGATTAACAGTGTCATGTCACCTGTGGTAAGGGGGTGTAACAATATGCTCGAAACACAAACTTTCGATATGAACGCCTACCGGGAACAAAAGGACAAGCTGGAATATGAAGCGATGGTGCGTAATCCGGAAACGGCTTATCTTGTTTCGGATGAAGCGTTTGACAAGCAGATAGATGAACTGGGGTGGTCTGCCAAAGATATAGCCACAATGGGCGGTATGTATATGGATAGGGCAGCCCACAATATCAAGCAATCCGTCCGGGACTGGTTCAGGGAACTTTTGGAACTGCTCTTTCAATCGGCTGCCCTTGTGATTGACACTATCCGAACCTTTTTCCTTATCGTACTGGCGATATTGGGTCCGATAGCCTTTGCCATCAGTGTGTACGATGGCTTTCAGGCGACACTGACCCAATGGATAACAAGGTACATTTCCGTTTACTTGTGGCTGCCCGTTTCAGACCTGTTCAGTTCCATTCTTGCCCGAATACAGGTGCTTATGCTCCAAAAGGATATTCAGGAACTATCAGACCCCAATTTCGTACCCGATAGCAGCAATTCAGTGTACATAATTTTTATGATAATCGGTATCATCGGTTACTTCACCATCCCCACCGTATCGAACTGGATTATTCAGGCGGGCGGAATGGGTAACATGAACCGGAACATAAACAGTGCGGCAAACAAGACAGGTAGTGGTGTCGGTGCGGTAGCCGGAGCAGCAACCGGAAACGCTGGCGGCAGGGTCGGCGGTAAACTAATCAAAGGTAACCAATAAAATAAAAATCAAGATGGAATTTAAAAGTTTAAAGAACATTGAAACCAGTTTCAAACAGATACGTCTTTTCGGGATTGTGTTTGTCGTCATGTGTACCCTGATAACGGGTTATGCCGTTTGGAACTCCTATACGTTTGCCGAAGCGCAACGGCAGAAGATTTATGTGCTGGACGGTGGCAAATCGTTGATGCTTGCGCTTTCGCAAGACCTCTCGCAAAACCGTCCGGTCGAAGCAAGGGAACACGTGAAGCGTTTTCATGAACTCTTTTTCACATTGTCACCGGATAAGAACGCTATCGAAAGCAATATCAAACGGTCGCTGTTCCTCGCTGACAAAAGCGCATTCAACTATTATCGTGACCTTTCGGAAAAAGGGTATTATAACCGTATAATCTCCGGTAACATCAGCCAGACCATACGGATAGACAGTGTTTCATGCAATTTCGATGTGTACCCCTATGCGGTGGCGACTTATGCCCGCCAAATGATTATCCGTGAAAGCAGCGTGACCGAGCGAAGCCTTGTCACCCGTTGCCGGTTATTGAACGCCGTAAGAAGTGATAATAACCCGCATGGCTTTATGATGGAAAGTTTCGAGATAACGGAAAACAAGGATTTGAACACCATAAAGCGGTAAACCATGATACGGAAAATTCTCTCTCCGGTGAATCAGGCGATTACCCATGTGCAGGACTGGGCGGATGAAAAATTCCGTCACCTGTGCGGGCGAATGACACCGGAAATAAGGCTGGCGGTAATCCTCTTTATGCTCCTGTTCTTCGGCGGCCTATCCATCTACTTTACGGTATCATCCATTTACCGGATAGGAAAAGAGGATGGCGAAACCATACGGATAAAACACATCAGGCAGTTGCAGTTACAAAGTAAAGACAGTACGAACATTTTTAATCAGTCAGACAATGGAAGAAAAAGAAGTGAAAAATGAAGTTCCCGCACCGGAAACGGACAGGAAGAAAGAACCTGAAAAACAGGTAAAGGAAAAAAAAGAACTGACCCCGCAGCAGATACAGCAGCGAAAGAAAATGCTGGTTTACCCGCTTATGGGACTGGTTTTCTTAGGGTCTATGTACTTGATTTTTGCACCGTCCGATAAGGACGAAGCAAAGGTGGAAAACGTGGGCGGATTTAACGCCGATATTCCGCAACCCAAAGGGGACGGGATAATCAGCGATAAAAAGACAGCCTACGAACAGGAGCAAATGGAGAACAAGCAGGCAGACAAGATGTGCTCCTTGCAGGATTTTGCTTTTTCGCTGGGAGAGGAAAACGGGAACGGGGAAAATTTGACCCTGATAGATGATGCTCCGGCAGAAAAGCCGAAAACCAATGTAATAGACTTCGGGGCGGGTGCGCCGAACAATAGCCGTTCCTCTATCCAGTCTTCGGCGGCAGCTTACCGGGACATGAACCGTCAGTTAGGCAGTTTCTACGAAACGCCGAAAGAGGACAAGGAAAAAGAGGAACTGAAACGTCAGGTGGAAGAACTCACTGCCCGGCTCGATGCGAAAGAAAACGGTGCGGGCAGCATGGATGAACAGGTGGCTCTTATGGAAAAATCCTACGAACTGGCGGCAAAATACATGAACGGACAGAACGGGCAAAGCGTAGCACCGCAACCGGGACAGATTGCACAGGTCGCACCGTCCGCACCTGTTCAGGGCAAAGGAAATGCCATACCTGTAAAATCGGTATCGGACAGGACGGTTTCAGGATTACAGCAACCTATGAGCAACGCCGAATTTATCGCCGAATACGGCAAGCCACGCAATTACGGGTTTAATACGGCGGTCGGCAGTGGTTATTCGATGGGGAAAAACACTATCCGGGCGTGCGTGCATAACGACCAAACACTTATGGACGGGCAGACCGTCAAGCTCCGGCTGTTAGAACCGTTGCAAGCGGGCAATGTCATTGTTCCGAAAAACAGCCTTGTATCGGGAAGTGCCAAAGTACAAGGGGAACGGCTCGACATACTGGTGTCCTCGCTCGAATATGCGGGTAACATCATTCCGGTGGAACTTGCCGTGTACGACAGTGACGGGCAAAAGGGGCTTTCCGTTCCCTCGTCACTGGAACAGGAAGCGGCAAAAGAAGCGATGGCGAACATCGGTGCGGGACTGGGAACGAGCATTTCATTTGCGCAAAGTGCCGGGCAACAGGTCGCAATGGATATTACAAGGGGCTTGATGCAAGGCGGGTCGCAATACCTTGCCAAGAAGTTCAGAACGGTAAAGGTACACCTGAAAGCGAACTATCAGGTGATGCTTTATGCCAAACAACAGTAATTTATTTATCAACCATAAAAATTTCAATCCAAAATGAAAAAGTTAATGATTTTATTCGCTCTTATCATGGGCGTGGTTTCCGTGAAAGCACAAAGTAACGATTTGTATCAAGGCATTACAAAGAAACTGCCTTACCGCCAAATGGTGACACCTTACGGCGGTACAGGTGACGTTTGCCAAAACGGTACATATCATTTTCCCGTCTGCCGTTAAGTACGTGGATTTAGGCAGTAACTACATCATTGCCGGAAAAGCGGACGGGGCGGAAAATGTTGTCAGGGTGAAAGCCACGACAGAGGGCTTTCCTGGTGAAACCAATTTTTCCGTTATCTGTGAGGATGGCAGCTTTTATTCCTTTAATGCAAAGTACGCACATGAACCGGAAATGCTGAATATCGAAATGAAAGATTTCTTGGAGAATGAGGACACAACAGATTTCAGCCATACCCGGATGAACATCTATTTCCGTGAACTGGGTAACGAAAGCCCGCTTTTGGTAAAGCTAATTATGCAGTCCATCTACAAGAACAATGACCGGGAAATAAAGCATTTGGGATGCAAGCGGTTCGGGGTGCAGTTCTTGGTAAAGGGGATTTATTCGCATAACGGGCTTTTCTACTTCCACACACAGGTAAAGAACAGTTCAAACGTGCCGTTTGATACCAATTTTATCCGATTCAAGATTGTGGATAAAAAGGTAGCCAAAAGAACGGCTATTCAGGAAACCGTTATCGACCCGGTGCGGAGCTATAACGAGATACTGGTTATCGGCGGCAAAAGTACCGTCCGCACCGTGTACACCGTTCCACAGTTTACCATACCGGATGATAAAGTCTTGGTTATTGAACTGGTGGAAAAGAACGGGGGCAGACACCAAACTATCCGGGTGGAAAATTCGGATGTCGTGGCAGCCAAAGTGATTAACGAACTTAAAATCAAATGAACATGAAAAGGATATGCTGTATTATATCCCTTTTTGTGCTGTGCCTGACTTTCAACCGGGCACACGCACAAAGATGTCTGCCGGGAATGAAAGGCTTGCAGGTTACGGGCGGCATGGCGGACGGTGTTCATTGGAACAATAAAAGCGATTTCGCTTATTACTTCGGGGCGGCTCTTTCCACCTATACCAAAAACGGGAACAGGTGGGTTATTGGCGGGGAATACCTCGAAAAGCATTACCCCTACAAGGATTTGCAGATACCAGTCAGCCAGTTTACAGGTGAGGGCGGTTACTACCTGAACTTTCTTTCAGACCGGAAGAAAACCTTTTTCCTTTCGCTGGGCTTGTCTGCCCTTGCCGGGTATGAAACAAGCAACTGGGGTGACAAGCTGCTACCCGATGGTTCGACCCTGACCGATAAGGACGGTTTTGTCTATGGCGGTGCGCTGACGCTGGAACTGGAAAGTTACATTACCGACCGGGTGGTGTTCCTGATTAACGCAAGGGAAAGATGCCTGTTCGGTTCTTCAGTCGGAAAGTTCCACACACAGTTCGGTATCGGTCTAAAGATAATCATGTGATAAACTAACCTATTATATATAATGTATATGAGAAAGATTTTAAGCCGTATTTTGATGGGCTGCTATGTAATGGCCGCCTTGCTATTGGTGGGTGCGTGTAATGACGATGTGGATATACAGCAGTCTTACCCGTTCCGTATTGAAACGATGCCTGTACCGAAGAAATTAAAGGTGGGTGAAACGGCGGAAATACGCTGCCAGCTTCACCGGGACGAACGGTTTGAGGAAACAAAGTATTTCATCCGCTATTTCCAGCCGGACGGGGCGGGAACGTTGAAAATGTCCGATGGGACGGTTTTACTGCCGAATGACCTGTACCCGCTTCCGGGTGAAACATTCCGGCTTTATTATACTTCCGCATCAACCGACCAACAGACGGTAGATGTGTATTTTCAGGATAGCTTCGGGCAGTTGGAACAACTTACGTTTTCATTCAACAATGACAGTCAAGATACTGACTGACAATTTTCTGCCAAATACTGAATACATTTAATTAAGATATGTCATTATGTCTGAAAATACCTATATCAAAATGTCTGGCATATTTTGTGATAATATAAAAACAGAGTAACAAACTGTGATGTAGGATTACTCTGTTATTTTAATCTTCTTGATGGATGAAGATTTTACAGTTGGTAGCTGTATATTGAGGTGCAAAGATAGTTATTTCTTGATAAAAAGCAAAGATTACTCATTTCTCCTTATCCATCCGGTTTCTGACTCACCGACAAGATGTAGACAGTGTTAATTCGACTGGATAATTCGGATTATAAAATAAGGAGGAAACTACTATGGCTCAAACTGACGCTGGAAAGAAGAAAGTTTATGTGCATGAGCACAAAAAGTCTGATGGAACAATAGTTCCAACTCACTATCGCTCAACACCTAACACTTCTGATGGAGCAAAGAAACCATCACCCAAAAAGTAAGGTTTCGAGGGAAGTCCGTTGAACGGATTTCCCCATGTTTTATTAAACTATTAAAAATATGAAAAATACAAAATTTATCACCAAAGATTTTCAAGAATTTATCAATTCAGTTAATGAAATCAATTATCATGAAGTATATGATTTATATCAAGCAGCAAATAGCAATGTTGATGGACAATCAACTTTCACAGTAGAAAAGGCAGCTGGGACAACAGATGATATTTTAATCGGTTATGAACCTACAAATTCTTTTTTAAGATTAACACCTAAAGCTGCTGCTTTTTTTCCTGAATGGATAAAAGCTAATTTGATGGAAGATATGGATGCTGAAAGTTTTTGGGGAATGAAGCACGCTATGGAAAAAGATGAGGAAGAAGAAAGGTGTAATCATTAAAAAAATAAAAAAAATCTTTGAATATGAAAGAATATATTGTTACATTTTCCGTATGTGGAGAGGTGCATAGTTTACAGTTCACTGATAATATAAACAGTGATAGAGCGCGTGAAGCAAACGCTAAAATATGGATTAACGATTATGTTCAGAACCAACTTGGAATAAAAGATGGAGTGATATATCAGATAATCAGTATAGAACCAACAAAAAGATAATTATTGTTATTAAAGATAGGCAAAAATACTTCTTGCCTATCTTTAATGATATAATAATTTATATTGAATTATCAGATAATCGACAGCACAATAAAAATAAAAGCCATGTAAAACAAGTAAACGGCGGAGATAAACAGCCGGAGAAAGAACCGGAGAATAAAAAAGCCTATGATTAAAGCTGTCCATGTCCCGGCGGTGCTGGTGGCTACCTGATAGATGATAAAAGTAAGCATGAACCATCGTAAAAAAGTCGCTATCTTATTATATACTTTCATTGTCTTAGCGTGTTGCGGGTGGATTGCTCCACCCAGTTAATAATCAGGCACAACGGAAAACGAAACCGTCTTCCATCCAGTAATCAGTCATAAACAGGTCACGGGCAAAAGCCGAATAATCAAAGTAGGTCTTTGCGAACTCCGGCAGTTCGTAACATTGTTCTACGATTTCATAGGCGTAATCTTCCTCGTCCTTATATTCTCCTTGATAATCATCTTCAAAAGAGGAAATAAGGTTTTCTACATCTTCTTCGTTTATATCGTGGTTATGATGGTCGCACCATACGAAAAACGCTTCCTGCTGGGTTTCGCTTAATTTCTCGATAGCGTCCCGCACTTCAAAGAACTTTTCAGATAACCAGCTTTCAGAAATGAACGCTTCCGGGATATTCTCGTAATCCTGAAACATAAATTCCGGGTCTTGGTCGTCCTTGTGCAGTTCCCGGCACGCTTCCAAAAATTCGTCCTTGTCCGAATAGTCGGAAAGGTCTAACCACTTGCCGAAAAGTGAACCGTTATTATACTTGTTGTAAGTACCTACATAAACTCTTGCTTCTGATAATGTTACTGCTTCCATAATTCTGTATCTTTTAAATTTATGCGGATTTGAGAGGTAAGGGAGTTGAGTTTCATAACCTTTTTTCCTGTCTCTCGTAAATCTGACTTTTTTTTATGCGTTTCCGGTCGGGGCGGTCGTTTTCGTTTCATATAGGCTTTAAAGGGTAGTGTTTAGGCTTTGCAAGGTTTTAAAGAAAAATACTCTCTGGACGAAGTACAGCAGGAAGATTTTTGTTTAAAACCTTTAGGACTTGACCTTGCAAAGACGTGAAGAACACGGAAATACCTTTGCCTATGTGATACGATAATGACTGCTTCGGCTGGGGACTGCCTAAGAGGAAGATTTACAATAGGAGAAACTGGAAAAATGGTTTTATTTTAAAAGTAGGATATTGTGTTTTTGTTGCCAGTAACAAAAAAAGGGCTTATAAAAGCCCCTCGTCTGCGAAACTGTAATAACTTTCTTCTGTCAGGATGATATGGTCTAACAGGTGTAAATCCAATACCTTGCAGGCTTCTTTTATTTTTGAGGTGATTTGTTTGTCCGGCTCGCTCGGACGTAGGTTGCCCGATGGGTGGTTATGTGAGAGGATTATCCCCGAAGCGTGGACTTTCAAGGCAGTTTGCAGGATGATTTTCACGTCCATTACAGTTTCAGCCATGCCGCCTTTAGAAATAAGGGAAACGCCTAAAGCCTTGTTAGCCCGGTTGAGGAACATTACATAACTTTCCTCGTGGTGTTCCATACATTCGATATAGAACGGTTTCAGATAAGAGTAGGACGTTTCGGATGAGAGTATTTTCACCCTTTCGGATGCTTTTACATTGTCTTTATAAGAGATAGTGATTTCCGGCATGGTAAATTCTGTTGTTTTCATAACACTTGAATTTTAAATTAAACAATAAGAAATTTTGCCGGACACCCACAGTTTGGCGGGGACTTCAACCATATCTTTTCAAAAAATACAACCCGTAGGTGTGGAGATTTTTTAGAAAACCGGAACGGCTCGGATTTGGTATTTGTCCCCACCGGCTGTAACTTTGCTAAAATTTGTGATTGAAATACATTACTTTAGGGAACTGAAAAAGGGGTATCACTGGTGACACCCCTTAGACAACCGAATACCTTAAACCGTTATTCGTCATAGGTTCTATATCCTATCGGTTTGCGTGGCTTCGGTTCGGGTTCCTGCTTAATAACTGGGTCAATGCTTGATAAACTTCGCTGAATTGTGCATCCGTACTCTGTTCCAGTTCTTCGATGCGTTTAAGAAGTTCCTCGTAACCGATTGACATTTGCCGCATGAGGACGAAAGCACGCATGATGGAAATATTCACGTCTATAGCGGTCTGACTGCGTAAGACACTACTAAGCATGGCGACACCCTGCTCCAAAAATGCGAGAGGCGGGGTCGGCGTGTGCCGGATATTTTCAGGGAACTTATCACAATTTGTGATAAGTTCCTGCCATTCATCCTTTGTTAGCTGAAAAGCAAAGTCACTGGGAAAACGGGATAAGTTTCTTTTAACTGCCTGTTTCAAAGCTCTTGTTTCAACTTGATAAAGTTCTGCCAAATGGAAATCGAGCATGACCCGACAACCCCTGACCTCAAAGATTTTGTTTTGGATGATTTGTAAGTCCATAATGTTATTATTTAATGGTGAGTAATTGAAAACATAAAGGGACTTATCACAAATTGTGATAAGTTCCCTATATACCTATTTCATAGATACTTCTTTGTAGATTTTTTCAATGCCGACAAACTTCTTATCAAGCCCCTGCATATCGTTACTAATTTTGTTATTGGTAATGCGAGCGTATATCTGTGTCGTTTCTATATTGGTGTGTCCCAACATCTTGCTAACTGTTTCAATGGGCACACCTTTAGCAAGTGTGGTTGTCGTGGCAAATGTATGTCTTGCAAGGTGAAATGTCAAGTTCTTTTTAATCCCGCATACATCCGCTATTTCTTTCAAATACGCATTTAGTTTCTGATTACTGATAATAGGAAGTACCTTTCCATTCGGCAATTTACCTTTGTATTTTTCCAATATCATTTTAGGAATATCCAGCAAGGGAACATTCACGTCTGTATTTGTTTTTTGGCGTTTCGTAATTATCCACAAATTACCATCAAAGGATTTGCGAATATTATCTTCCTTTAAGTTCGCAACATCTATATAAGCCAAACCACTAAAACAGGAAAAGATAAAAACATCACGTACTTGTTCCAGTCGTTCAGAAACCATCTTCTTTTTGAGGATTATTTTTATTTCATCTTCTGACAAATAACCCCTATCCACTTTCTCCAAACGTATTTTATAGTTGGCGAATGGGTCACCAATCAAAATACCGTTATTACGGGCTATCAAGATAATACGCTTGAAAAACTGCATAAACTTAGCAGTGGTGTTATATCCACATTTGCAGGTGGTACGCAAATACAACTCGAAGTCAGTAATGAACATCGGCGTTATTTCATTTATGGCAATATCCGATACATTATACTTGCTTTGGATGAACTCGGCAAGGTGGCGGCGGGTCACTTCATATTTGCGGTAAGTGGCAATCGTCTTGGATATGCCGACCAACTGCTTCACATCATCATTATGCTTTTGAAAAAGGTTAAGGATGGTGTCGTGGCTCTCGCTATGACCTAAAAATTCATTCTTCACCTTTTCGGCGGTAACATAATTGTCACGCCGTTGCAGTTCGTGATAAATGGTGTTCAGGGATGCGTTTATATCATCCAGTAATCGGTTGATACGCCCGGCTTCCGTAGAACGTCCGGTGGCTTTACCTGCCTTACCATCCCAAACTTTAGGCTGAACATCCAGCTTAGTGTTGAAACGGCTCGCCACACCGTCAATCGTGATACGGGCAAAAATAGGGTAACTGCCATTGACTTTTTGCTTGTCCTTTTTCACAAAGAAAAGGACATTGAATGTACTCTTCATAAACTCACTTTTTTTGGTTACAAAACTACGTTAATTAGCTCAAAGTGAAGTTTATACAGGCTCGCCAAATAGCGACAGAAGTTCGCCAATTTCGGACTAAGTGTACCCCTTTTGGACTTTCAGTTGTCGGGGGTACGAGTTAGGTTACTAACTTTGTCTTTTAGGGTCTAAATGATGTCCGGTAGGGCAGACATAAGGGGATAAAAAAAGTCCCACAAATC